>PR_CR_10_Liq_1_inCRDRAFT_1001630_pt1 | contig 12327 bp, 15 predicted proteins | sample PRCRCaboRojoPR_3_FD_10241 | JGI IMG/M metagenome (IMG submission 10241) | reverse complement strand
TTTGGGGTGACTGTTGAGGAGTATGCGCCAATGGATGAGCCTGAGGGTAATCTTTCAAACGGTTATAAGAATTCAACATGGCGAGAAATCACCTCTGTTGATTCCTCGGTTGAAGTTTTGGCAAGCTTTGCCGACCGCGGTGAAACTAAGAATTCCCCAGCAGTTACTCGGCGCTCCGTTGGAAGGGGAAAAGCTATCTATGTTGGCACCAGGTTAGACGCTGGCAGTTTGGCTGATCTAGTTGCCTCTGAACTGTCGCTGAGCCATGACAACCTGGGTCTGAGTGCGGTTACCAGGGGTGACAAAACTCTTTACTGGAACAGTTCGGATCAAGTCTTGACTCACAATCAGAAAACCTTGGAACCTGGTGAATTTGCAATCGAGTAAAGCTTGGACTCAGATTTAGACTACCCATCTTGATTTTTGAGATGGGGATTCTAAATCTATTTCTTTTTGCCTAGGACAGCATTCAGGCTTAGATAGACCACCATCGAGAAAAAAACGATGATTCCAACCGCAATTATCGGAATCAGAACGCTTGATGCGTTAATGTCGATAACCATTTCTCCGTGATCCATGTTTGCCTCCAAAGCTCTAGACAAATTTTAGCTTGACTGGCGATTATTTTTCTTGTCTACCCTTGATTCCGGTATAGGTGAAGTAGCTGCCTAGTAAAATCAGGCCAACTGGGCCAGCGTAATCAGCTGGGCCATAACCCTGAATATTGATGTTTGCTGTCACAAATATTCCACTTGCTACACCAACTCCGAGTGTTGCCAATCCTATTGAAAATGCCTTGCCGGAAAGAGCCTTGGGGGTGTCCTCTGGTTGAAGTGGCTTTTTAGCCTTCTTGGGTTTTTCAGTCATAGAAGAAACTCTACTGATTTAGATTCCCATTTGCTTTCTAATCATGTCTACATGGCCTTTGGCCTTGACGTTATAAAAAGCGTGCTCGATGTTTGCNTTCTCATCGATTACGAATGTTGAGCGGATGGTGCCCTCATATTCTTTGCCATACATCTTCTTCAAGCCATAAGCACCGTAGAGTTTTTGGATTTCGTTTTCGGGGTCTGAGAGCATCGGGAAGTTCAAACCCTCTTTTTCTTTGAACTTGGCCAACTTGGCTGGCTTGTCTGGGCTCACCCCAATGACTGAATAGCCTAGGGATTTCAATGAATTCAGATTGTCTCTGAAATCGCAGGCTTGGTTGGTGCAGCCGGGGGTGCCAGCAGCTGGATAGAAATAAAGGATGGTTTTTTGACCCTTGAAGCTGTCGCTTGAAAATTCGTTTTCTTCGCTGTCGATAAGGGTGAACTCTGGGGCCTTGGTGCCTGGTTCTAATGTGCTCATAAGATTAATAAGCCCGTGGGCGCTCTAGCTATTCCCCTTGGAGGGCTTCACCTTGGACCAAACAAACATGGTGAGGCTAACCAGGGCAAATCCGAAGAACAGGTCTTCTACGGGTGCGAATGCAACCCTGGTGCCGCCAATTGTGTCTGGATTGTAGGTAACAATCTCGTTGAAGGTCAGATAGCCGTTTGTCAGCAACTGGAAAAACACTACGATTCCATAGGCCAGCCAAAACCTGATGTCTGATAACAAACCTGTCTTTAAAACGAATATCTCGGCTAACACAACGATTACGATCGCCGCTTGTGCTAAGAGGAAATAGGGCATTAGGACCTGACCAACTTTCTAATTCTTGCTATCCATTTTTGAACTGTTGGCAAAAAGTTTCTAACTCCCTCGAGGGTCAACATTGCAGCGATTGGGATAATGATGAAAAACAGGTACTCCTCAAGAGGGATGTTTAGTGGGCCATAGATTCCAAGTGTCTGTGCTGGATCGAAAAACCAGTGACCCTGAGCGATTGCGTAGGCATCCCATAAGACAAAAAATGGAACCACGATGGCAAGCGTTTTCAATACTCGCTTAGGATCTCTCAAAACCCTGGTGTCAAAGGCAAATTCAAGCCACCAGGAGGCAACGACTACGAAGCCAAGCATTGCCATGTAGGACCATTCTCCGAACAAGCCGGCCTTCTTTCCAGGTCTCTTCTAAAATCGAGCTATGCAATCGCAGCTAAACCTTCTGAGCCGCCTCAGATTAATTTCCCGCCTAGGAATTCTATTCGGAATTTTGGTTGGTGTCATTCACCTGCTGCTGGGAGGTATTTCGATTGAGCTTCAAGTTTTGCTTGCGCTGTTGGCTCTGGCTGTTGGTATCCCGCACGGAGCAGTTGATCACCTAGTGACAGTTCCAAAGATGGCCTCGCTCAGGATGGTTGCTTTTCTCACTGTTTATCTTGCTGCCGTTGGCTTTGCCATCTGGTTTATTTTGAGTGCAAACCTGTTGGGCTTTCAATTAGTGGTTTTGATGAGTGCTATTCACTTTGGAATTGGGGATGCGGCATTCATTTCTGAAATTGACTCTCGCAAACAAAGATCTAGCTTTCCAAAGATTCCCTATGCACTGGCAGCTGGCTTCACACCTGTGCTGATTCCGCTTGTGAATCAACAAAGTGCTGAGGCACTGGCAGCGGTGAACCCTGCGCTGATCGGCTGGGCGGGTGCACTGGAAAGTTATCTGTATTTTGGGATGATTTCGATTGCAGTTGTAGCAATTTTGTGGATGCTTCTGGTCAAAAGAGTGGATGCAGCCATTGATATCTCACTGTTATTGGCAATCTCGCTAGTTACACCCCCATTGGTCGCATTCGCGTTTTACTTTGGTTTCTGGCACGCACTCAGGCACACCGGCCGATTGAGTCTTGAACTACCTGCATCTCTAAAGGCCCATGCGTCCAACCTCACCAGCAAGGCCTTCTGGTCATCAGTCAACGCAGGGGTTCCCGCTCTGGCATTCGTGATTGCCTTCACAATTGGTTTGGCGCTGACCATTGGGCTGAATTTGAGCACTGAGTTTTTATGGATTTTATTGGTTGTAATCTGGGCGCTAACGGTGCCACACATGGCACTGACCGCGAGATTGGATTTGAGGGCATTGAAATGACAGATCAATTGCAACTTCTCAGAAAAAGAAAAAGCGTTAAGTGGCAGCGGTTTCCCGATGATGTGATTCCGATGCATGTGGCGGAGATGGATTTTCCGATCTCTGACGCAATCAAATCAGCGATTATTTCCATGACCGAAAAAGATGACCTGGGCTACGCCTTTCCACTTCCTGAATTAGGAACGGCGTTTAGTGATTTCTCAGACAGGCACTGGGGGTTCAAGGTTAATCCTGAATTGGTTTTGCCAGCAACCGATGTTGGGGTTGCAGGCGTTGAATTGCTTCGTTCTTTGATTCCCAACGGAGGAAGGGTGTTGGTAAATTCACCGATTTACTCATCGTTTAGAAAATGGATATCCGAAGCAAAATCAGAAATTGTGGATGCACCTCTTTCACTGGAAGGCAGGTCCTGGAAGTTAGACCTAGAGGCAATTGAAAAAGCTTTTAAATCTGGCATCGATGTCTATCTACTTTGTTCACCGCACAACCCAGTCGGTGCGGTGCATTCAAAACATGACCTGCAGTCAATTGCAGATTTAGCACTGAAGCACAACGTGACAGTGATTGCCGATGAAATCCATGCACCACTGACTCAGTCGAATCAATCCTTTGTTCCGTTTGCATCGGTTTCCGATGCGGCTAAGGAGGTTGGAATCACCATTACCTCAAGCTCTAAAAGTTTCAACACCGCAGGCGTTAAGGGTGGGTTGATGTCTTTTGAAAATGAGGATCTAAAACAAAAAGCGACCGAAAAACTACCAATGGCTGTTCCATACAGAACATCAATTTTGGGGATTGCGGCCATGATCGCAAGCTTTACAGATTCGGACAAGTGGCTGAGCAAAACCGTGACTCAAATAGAGAAAAACTTTGAGCTTCTGAACTCATTGTTGCTGGACTCAGCCTGGGCACAGACCTTTGAAGAGAGGGCCACTTATTTGGCATGGCTGGATGTAAGCGGTTTGGGATTTGATGAACCCGCCAAGCGAATTCTGGAACAGGCAAGGGTCTCTGTGGTTCCAGGAAGTGATCACTCAATTGACGACCAGGGTTATAAGCAATACGTGCGAATGAACATTGGAACCTATCCAGAAATTATTGAACAGGCGGTTGAGTCAATCAGCTCGATTGCAAAAACTCGATAATTATCAAACTGACTACTGCACCTGCGAAGATATTCAGCCATAAAAAGCTCTTCCAACCCCAGTTAGCTTTTTCGCAGTCTTGATCAGGCAGGTTCCAGTAGGGGATGAGAATTCCAACATAGGGAATCAAGGCAATTGCGGCAATTGCCTGTGGCTGTCCAGAGCTAACAAGAAGTGCAGCGGCAAGCAGATAAAGCCCAACAGCCAGCCTGACGGTCCAGCGAGCACCGATTGTGGTGGCAATTGATCCGATGTTAGCTAAACGGTCTGCCTTTACGTCTTGCACCGCTCCAAAGGCGTGTGAGGCCATCGACCAGAAAAACAATGCCCCAACAATTGGCAAGGCCTGAACCAAGGTGTCAATTGAACCTGCAAGCACGAGTGCGAACGTGAGTGGGCCGGTGAAGTGGGTGGCGCTTGTTATTGAATCTAAAAAAGGAATTTCTTTGAACCGAAGCCCCTTTATTGAATACGCCACCACGCTGAACAGTGTTGTCAGCAGAATGATTGCGCTAACCAGGTCGCTGACAACGAAAAGGTAAATTGCAAAGGGCACAGCCAGACCGAAGGCTGCAATCAGTGTCGGTGTGTGAAGTTCAGGTTTCAGAAGTGCACCCTCAACACCTCCCTTTCTGGGGTTTGCCAAATCACTTTGATAATCAAAAACATCATTGACCCCATACATCAATAAGTTGTAAGGGATGAGAAAGAACGATGAACCAATCCAAAAAGTGGCATCAAGCTCACCGGAAATCAGCACATAGGCAACACCGAAGGGAAATGCTGTGTTGATCCAGGAAATTGGTCGTGAGGATTGAGCGATTTGAAAAAAATTGTTCATAACCGAATTCGAACAAAGTTATAAACGGATGGGATTAACACCAACGCAACAAGGGTGTAGGCGAAGTCCTCAATCGGAGCAACACCCAATCGAACACCAGAAATCTTTTCTGGGTCGTAATCCACTATCCCACTAGCGATAATCAGGTTGTCAAAAACTAGCGTTAGAAAAAGCATCACCGCTGCAGCTGCAACCAAAGGTTTCGGAGACAACCACTTGCGCATCAAAAAGGCATAAATGGCAAAAATTACAAGCACAGAAATCGTTAGCAGGATGTAGGTCATTTCAGCTTCTTTTCCGCAAATCGATAGACAACAAGAGTGGAATAGCTAAGCAGAATCAGAAAAAACAGCTCTTCCAGAGGAAGCTCTGGAGCAAGCAGGATGCCAGAGACATGCTCTGCAGGTCCAATAAAGAAAATACCAAGTTCGATACCAACCAAATCCCAAGCCAGGAAAACAGCCACTCCCACTAATACTGCAAGGATTGTGGAAATTGGGGAAACAAACAACGCAAGACCGTGGCGACGATCAATTGCACCTGTTCCCAGAATCGAGACAACCAGAGCGGCAAGGTAGCCAAAGCCAAGCAGTTCCATTTAGCTCAGCCCCTTCCATTCCGTTTGGCTTGTCAACTCATGTTCAATTGGACCGTTTGACGAATCATTGGTTAGGTGCTTATAAACAAGCTCAGCCCCAATTAGACACATCGGTAAGCCAATCCCTGGAATCGTGTTGTGTCCAGAATAAAACAGGTTTTTCAACTTCTTTGAGCGGTTTTGAGGTCTGAAAAATGCGCTCTGTCGCAGAGTGTGTGCCATTCCCAGAGCAGTTCCACTCCAGGCGTTGAATTCATTTACAAAATCTGCAGGTCCAACTGTTCTGCGAACAACCACTCGGTCTCTGAGGTTTTCAATTCCAGCCCAGCTTCCCAGTTGATCGATAATCTCGTCAGCTCTTTTTTCCAGAGCCTCGTCACCTTCGCCGTTTATGCCACCGGAGCCAATTGCAGGATCTGCTGCCGAGGGGACCAAGATAAAGATGTTTTCATAGCCCTCCGGGGCGACTGTGTCATCAGTCTTTGAAGGCATGCAGACATACATATTCGCGGGGTCGGGGATTATTCGCTTGCCATCAGCCTTAGCAAACACCTCTTTGAAGCCACCCTTCCAGTCCTCGGTGAACAATAGCGTGTGGTGTTCTAGCTGCTCTATTTTTCCCTTGATCCCAAGGTGAATCAAAAGTGCAGATGGCCCAGGTGTCTTTTTTGACCAGAAGGGTTCTGGAAATGTTTGCTTGTGGCGAGGAAGTAACTTGGTCTCAACGTGATGCAAATCAGCAGAGCCAACAACGACATCTGCCTCATATTTGACATCCCCAACCATGACTCCAGTTGCCTGATCACCGTTGCATAGGATTTTTGTAACCTCAGAGTTTGTGTTGATTTGAACTCCATGTTGCACTGCCAGTCTTTCAGCAGCCTCAATCAGGGTAAACATTCCACCCTTTGGGTAGAAAACACCAATGTTCATGTCAACGTGTGTCATCAGGTGATACATGCTTGGTGTCTCATAGGGGCTGGCTCCTAGAAACACCGCAGGGTAATCAAGAATCTTTTTTAGTCTGTCGTCCTGGAAATACTTCCCCGCATAGCTATCCAGAGACGTGGTGAGCAGTTTCACAAACTTCCCAGCCTGCCGAATCACCTCAGGGTTTGTGAAGCCCTTTGCGTTTTTGAAGTTTGTATATAAAAAGTGCTTGATGCTCAGATCATATGCATTTTCAGCACTTTCAACATATCGCCCTAGAGCCTCAGAGCCACCTTCTTCGATGCCTTCAAACATCTCTCTGTTTTTTTCTAGCGAGTCACGAACAATGATTGGCTCGTCGTAGCCCTCAACGATTGTTTTGTATGCGGGGTCAAGCTGAACCAGATCAAGTTCCTTTTCGGCAGTTGTTCCCATTAGTTTGAAAAACTGATCAAAAGCGTCTGGCATTAGATACCAGCTGGGACCCATGTCGAATTTGAACCCATCTTTTTCCCAGAGATGGGCTCGGCCCCCGATGCTGTCTCTTGATTCCAAAACAGTCACCTTCATGCCTGACTTGGCCAAAAGTGCAGCGGTCGCAAGACCCGCAATGCCAGCACCGATGACTATCGCTGTTTTTTCTGTCAACTACCCGCTCCTACATAGCTTGTGGCCAAAATCCAAAGTTTCTTTCCATTAGCAACACTAATTCGGGTGGAAATAAGTTCCTGAGAATTGGTCTTGGAAATCTTTTTGTTCAGCGATGCGAATAATTCACAGGCTGCCCTCACTGCCTTGGCGGCACTGGAAGGCAGAAGCGGAATTGCATTCCTTGCCTTGTTTAGCTCTAGATCAATATCCATCACCAAGCGCTTTTTGGTTTCCTCATCGAAACTATCAACCTTCACGCCGGGGAAATAGCTTCTGCCAAGTCTTGAAAAATCAGCACTCAGGTCTCTCAAAAAATTCACCTTTTGAAAAGCACTTCCCAGGGCCAGCGCTCCCTCTTTCAGAATCTCTAATTGTTCAGAATCATATTTTTTGTCTTTGATGAAAGCTTGTAAACACATAAGCCCCACCACCTCAGCTGAGCCGTAGACGTATTTGCTGAAACTTTTTTCATCATGCTCGGTGTCTGTTAGGTCCATCTTCATCGAGTCAAAAAACGGCTTCACAATATCTTTTTCGATTCCGACCTCTCGGGCGGTCACAGCGAATGCATGCAGCACCAGGTTTGTGCTGTAGCCGGTTTTCATGGCCGTGTAGCACTCGGTTTCAAAATCTTGAATTTGCTTGGCAGGGTCCAGCGTTTGATTGCCCTGGGCTGCCTCTGCTGCAGATCCATCAACAATCTCATCAGCAACCCGTACCATCGCATAAATGCTTTCAATGTGTTGTCTGATTTTTGGATTAATCAGCTTGGTGGCAAGACCGAAACTTGTTGAGTAGGAGTAAATAACCTCACGTGAGCTCTTCTGTGCAGCTTTTGTATAAAGCGCAAGTCCCGTTGGCTCTCTGGTTGTATCCATATCCACCACTCTATGAGGCTACCGCTTTTGAAATTGATTAGACTAATCGCATGGCCAAAAACATGAAACCTATAAGCTCAGATGTAACTGATGGAATCGAGCGCGCCCCTCACAGGGGAATGTTGCGCGCAATCGGAATGGGCGAAGAAGACTGGGTGAAACCCCAGATTGGTATCGCCAGCAGTTACAACGAGGTGACCCCTTGCAACCTCAGCCTGGACCGCCTGGCAGAAGCTGCCAAACAGGGAGTTTTCCAAGCTCAGGGCTACCCGATGCTGTTTGGAACAATTTCTGTGTCTGATGGAATTGCAATGGGTCATGAGGGTATGCACTTCTCGCTGGTTTCTCGTGAGGTGATTGCAGACAGCGTTGAGACCGTTATGAGCGCGGAAAGACTAGACGGTTCAGTAACTCTGGCTGGTTGCGATAAGTCGCTTCCGGGGATGCTGATGTCAGCGGCAAGGATGGATCTTGCCAGCGTATTTTTGTATGCGGGTTCGATTGCTCCGGGCTGGGTGAAGCTGACAGACGGAAGTGAGAAGCAGGTCACCATCATTGACGCCTTTGAAGCGGTAGGTGCTTGCAAGGCGGGGCTCATGAGTGAAGAGGATCTGGAGAGAATTGAAAAAGCAATCTGCCCAGGTGAAGGTGCTTGTGGGGGAATGTATACCGCCAACACAATGGCAAGTATTGCCGAGGCGTTGGGAATGAGTTTGCCCGGTTCTGCAGCACCTCCCAGTGCAGACAGAAGAAGAGACAACTGGGCTCACCGCAGTGGTGAGGCAGTTGTAAACCTGATTTCAAAGGGCATCACCGCTAGAGACATCATGACTAAGAAGGCGTTTGAAAACGCAATTGCAGTTTTGATGGCATTCGGTGGGTCAACCAATGCCGTTTTGCACCTGCTGGCAATTGCCCAGGAGGCAGAGGTTGATTTGCAGTTGGATGACTTCAACAAAATCGCAGACAAGGTTCCGCACCTTGGAGACCTGAAGCCTTTCGGTCAATACGTCATGAACGATGTTGACCGAGTTGGCGGAGTTCCAGTTTTGATGAAGGCGTTGCTGGATGCGGGTCTGATTCACGGAGATGCACTAACGGTGACTGGAAAAACAGTGGCTGAGAACTTGGCTGACATCAATCCACCTGACCCAGACGGCAAGATTATCAGGGCCATGAACAACCCAATTCACAAAACCGGTGGCATCAACATTTTGAAGGGAAGCTTGGCTCCAGAGGGTGCTGTCGTGAAAACGGCTGGCTTTGATTTGGCCAGCTTCGAGGGACCCGCAAAGGTGTTTGAACGTGAAAAAGCCTGCATGGAAGCACTCAGCAATGGTGAAATCCAAAAGGGTGATGTTGTGGTGATTCGCTATGAAGGACCCAAGGGTGGACCTGGCATGCGCGAAATGCTCGCGGTCACGGGTGCAATTAAGGGTGCGGGACTGGGCAAAGATGTTCTACTATTGACAGATGGAAGATTCTCAGGTGGCACAACCGGGCTGAGTATTGGACACATTGCTCCAGAGGCAGTGGACGGAGGTCCTATCGCACTGGTGCGTGATGGAGACATAATCAGCGTCGACATCGCTAGTCGCTCTATAGAGCTTCTCGTAGACGAGAGTGAATTGGCCAGTCGTAAATCCGGCTGGGAACCACTGCCCTTGCGATACACCAAGGGTGTATTAGGAAAATACTCAAAGATTGTTGGCTCCGCCTCTGTCGGCGCCTACTGTGGCTAAGGATAAAATGACTGAAACAATGACCGGCGCGCAAGCCGTTGTCCGCTCGTTGGAAGAGTTGGGGATAACAGATATTTTCGGCTTGCCCGGCGGAGCAATTTTGCCAACCTACGATCCGCTAATGGATTCTGGAAAGATTCGACATGTTCTCGTGCGTCACGAGCAGGGTGCTGGGCACGCGGCTGAGGGTTACGCCTCCGCAACAGGCAAGTTAGGTGTTTGCATTGCAACCAGTGGACCGGGAGCTACAAACCTTGTGACACCGATTGCAGATGCCCACATGGACAGCGTTCCTCTTTTGGCAATCACTGGTCAGGTGAACTCTCATGCAATTGGAACAGATGCCTTCCAAGAGGCAGACATTGTTGGAATCACCATGCCCATCACCAAGCACAGTTTTTTGGTCACCAACGCCCAAGAAATTCCTGCAGTTATTTCGGCAGCGGTAGAGCTTGCAACATCGGGTAGGCCAGGTCCTGTCCTGGTGGACATCACCAAGGACGCCCAGAACCAAAAAATTGAATTTAGCTGGCCACCAAAGCGAGATATCTTGCCTGGATATAAGCCAGTTACCCACCCGCACGGACGTCAGGTGGAAGCAGCGGCTGAGCTAATCCTCAATAGTGAGAAGCCGATGCTCTACGTCGGTGGTGGAGTAATCAGGGCAGAGGCTCACAAGGAGCTTGCTCGCTTGGCTGAGATCACCGGAGCACCGGTCACCACCACTTTGATGGCAAGGGGTGCATTCCCCGACACCCATCAGCAACACCTTGGTATGCCGGGTATGCACGGAACTGTGCCGGCGGTGACTGGATTGCAGAAGGCAGATTTGTTGATCACCCTGGGTGCAAGGTTTGATGATCGAGTCACGGGTGAAGTTTCGAGCTTCGCCCCGGGTGCGAAGGTTATTCACGTGGATATTGACCCAGCCGAGATTGGCAAGGTCAGACATGCTGATGTGCCAATTGTTGGAGATGCCAAGGTTGTAATTGCAATGCTGAATGCAGAGCTTGAAAAAAGACTTGCTGGCGAAAAGCCAGACTACTCAGCTTGGTGGCAGTTCATTGATGGTTTGAAAACCAGGTATCCACTCGGTTACGAAGAGCAAAAGGAAGGAATCCTTGCTCCCCAGTGGGTTATTAAGCGCATTGGCGAGATGACTGGTACGGAGGGAGTTTTTGCGGCAGGAGTCGGTCAGCACCAGATGTGGTCAGCTCAGTTCATTGACTATGACCGACCCAACTCTTGGTTGAACTCGGGAGGTGCCGGAACCATGGGCTACAGCGTGCCAGCTGCCATGGGTGCCAAGGTTGGCGAACCAGATCGAGATGTTTGGGCAATTGATGGAGATGGTTGTTTCCAGATGACCAACCAAGAACTGGCAACCTGTGTCATCAACAATATTCCAATCAAGGTTGCGATTATCAACAACAGCTCGTTGGGAATGGTGAGACAGTGGCAGACACTGTTTTACAACTCCAGGTATTCAAACACCGACCTGCACACCGGAACTGACACCCAGATGGTTCCTGATTTTGTGAAGCTAGCGGATAGCTATGGGTGCTTGTCCATCAGAGCAACAAATGAAAAAGAGGCAGAAGAGGCGATCAAGCTAGCACTTGAGACCAATGACCGCCCAGTTGTTATTGACTTCATCGTTGGTCGTGATGCTATGGTTTGGCCGATGGTGCCAGCTGGAGTGAGCAACGATGCGGTTCAGTATGCTCGAGATGCGCGACCTGTCTGGGAGGGTGACGAATGACAAAACACCTCCTCTCTCTGCTGGTGGAAGACAAACCCGGTTTGCTGACTCGTGTTGCAGGTTTGTTTGCAAGACGCGGTTATAACATTCAGTCGCTTGCTGTGGGAACTAGCGAAATCGAAGGGCTCAGTCGAATCACAGTTGTGGTTGCCGTGGAGGGACACCCGCTCGAGCAAATCACCAAGCAGCTCAATAAACTTGTGAACGTTGTGAAGATTGTTGAACTGGAAGAGGAAAATTCCATTTCCAGAGACCACATGATGGTGAAGGTGAAAACCGAGGCCAATAACCGCAGTCAAGTCTTGGAGGCTGTAAACCTATTCAGGGCAAGAGTGGTTGATGTTGTCAGTGACTCAGTTGTTATTGAGGTCACCGGCGACAGCGCTAAGTGCCAAGCTTTTCTTAGGGTTTTGGAACCCTTTGGAATTAAGGAACTCGTTCAATCCGGAGCAATCGCTATTGGCCGCGGCTCCAAATCAATGAGCGATCGAATCAAATAGGCCAGGAACCAAAAGGAGCAATAAATTGGCAGAAATTTTCTATGACAAAGATGCCGATCTAAGTCTGATTCAAAACAAGAAGGTTGCGGTGTTGGGTTTTGGCTCACAGGGTCACGCTCACTCACTAAACCTTCACGACAGCGGTGTTGATGTTGTTGTCGGTTTGTTGGAAGGGTCTAAATCTCGCCCAAAGGCTGAGGAAAAAGGTCTTACTGTGCACACTCCAGAGGATGCCGTGAAGTGGGCGGATGTCATCGTTATCTTGGCA
>PR_CR_10_Liq_1_inCRDRAFT_1001627_pt1 | contig 12338 bp, 14 predicted proteins | sample PRCRCaboRojoPR_3_FD_10241 | JGI IMG/M metagenome (IMG submission 10241) | reverse complement strand
CACCTCAATCAAGTTCTAAGTTTGTAACCGCTATCAAGCAACCGGATCGCAATAAAAGTCAGCACAGCAAAAAAACCAAACACCACAGCCAAACTTAGCCAGGGCGAGCTGTCAGACACACCAAAAAACCCATACCGAAAGCCATCAATCGTGTAGAAGATGGGGTTCCAGTGCGATACGCCCTGCCAAAAGGCCGGCAGGCTGTGGATGGAGTAGAACACGCCCGACAAGAACGTCAATGGCATGATCAGGAAATTCTGAAACGCCGCCATCTGGTCAAACTTCTCGGACCATAAACCCGCAATCAACCCCAAAATGCCCAGCATGGCGCTACCGAGCGTGCCAAACACCAGCACCCAGGCAACCGAGGTGACCGGTATGGGCACAAACAGCAATGACACCAACCAAACCGCCAAACCCACCGCCAGACCGCGTGCAATGGCAGCAACCACATAGGCCGCAAAAAACTCTCTGGTCGAAATGGGCGTCAGAAGCACGAACACCAAGTTACCCGTGACCCGGCTTTGAATCAGCGAAGAAGAAGGGTTGGCAAAAGCGTTTTGCAACATGCTCATCATCATCAAGCCCGGAATCAGGAACTCAACGTATGGAATTTGATCGTAGACCTGAACCCGGTCTTGTAAACCTGGACAAACACGATCAGATAGAGCAAGGCCGTGATGACCGGCGCAGCAATGGTTTGAAACCCAACCCGCCAAAAACGCAACAACTCTTTATAGAGCAGCGTATAAAAACCCGAGCGCGAGGAGTTGCCCCAGCGTGATGCCACAGTGTTCTGACTCATGATGGAATTGCCGCCTTCTGACCATCGTCTTGCATGATCTGCACAAAAGCTTCCTCTAGGCCTGCGCCGCCGACGCGCGCGAGCAGGGCGTCAGTGGTGTCCAAAGCCACGATTTGGCCTCGCTTAAGCATGGCGATGCGCCCACACAAGGCCTCGGCCTCTTCAAGATAATGTGTGGTCAATAAAATCGTGTGGCCTTCCTGGTTCAACCTGGAGATGAATTCCCAGAGGCTGCGCCGCAAATCCACGTCCACGCCGGCTGTGGGCTCATCGAGCACAATCACGGGTGGGCGGTGCACGAGCGCTTGGGCCACAAGCACGCGCCGTTTCATGCCACCGGACAATGAACGCATATTGGCGTGCGTCTTGTCTGAGAGCCCAAGGTTGTGCAACACCTCTTCGATCCAGTCATCGTTGTGATGCAAGCCGAAATACCCGGATTGAATCCTCAGTGTTTCCATGACCGTGAAGAAAGGGTCATACACCAGCTCTTGAGGCACCACGCCTAGCGATCGGCGTGCCGCCCTGAAGTCGGCCACGACGTCATGGCCACACACGCGCGCTGTACCTTGCGTGGCATAAGACAAGCCCGCAAGTATGGAAATCAGTGACGTCTTGCCTGCGCCATTAGGGCCGAGCAATCCAAAAAACTCACCGTATTCAACTCGCAAATCGACATCATTTAATGCCTTAAAACCTTCGCCGCCTGACTGTTTACCAAAGCGTTGCCACCAGTGTTTGACTGCGGGCTTATAGGTTTTGTGGATGTGGTTGAACTCAATTGCTGCTGAGGACATATATTAGTTTTGTTCGTTGCGCTCATTTAAAGCCACAATCAAGCCATCAATACCCGAACGGTTGATTTGCTGCGCAAACTGGTTTCTATAGTTTTGAATCAGCCAGACGTTTTCAACGTTAATGTCATAGATGCGCCAGCCCTCAGGCTCACGACGCAACCGATAGTCGACCCGGATGGGCTGGGTGTTACTAGCCTGCACCACGTTGGATCTGACCACCACATCTTTGGCATCAGCATCACCCCTGAACGGTAAGACTTGCATGCTGGTACCGTTGTCAACCTTGGTCAAAGCACCACTGTAGGTGCGGATCAGGGTCATTTTGAAGGCTTCTGACAGCTCTGTTTCTGCTCAGGCGTTGCTCGCCGCCAGTACTTGCCGGCGGCCAATCGCGTGGTCCGCTCAAAATCGACATACGGCATGATGTACTGATTCACAATCTCGTTGATACGCGCCATATTCTGGTCACGAACCGCCGGGTCGGTTTTGATCACCTCNAGCAGCTGGTCCGCGACCTCCTGCACAAACACGGCCGGTTCGGCTTTAGGGTCTGGGGAGGCGACAGCCGCACCAAACATCATCAGGCTAGCGAGTAACACGGCCATGTAACGAGCGGCTGCGCCNAACGCACCTGCACCAGAGANCACCGGCCAACGGGTAAACGATATCGACATCACTGTTTCTCCTGTTCAATGCCCAANGCTTCTTCATCAGCCTCGACATCNTCATAATCTTCGTAGTTGGGCAATTCCTGGGCATCAGGCTGACCCGACACCAGCGCCCGGCGCTGCTGCAGGTAGGCGTCACGCACAAAACTGTAGGGATCAAGCGCGGTACGGTCGATGGTCTCAGACACGGTTAGCAGCGCTTCACGCCGCACCACGACTTCCAAGCCCCACAATGAGTTGCGCAGCCTCACATTGGGAATTGCGCCAATGGTGTCGAGTTGGTTGCCCACAAAGTCGACCCCGGTGCCCACACCGTCTCTGACCGAGCTCGCGCCAAGGAAAGGCAACACCAAGTACGGGCCCTGCGGCACGCCCCAGACACCCAACGTGACACCGAAATCGTTTTTGATGCGAGGCTGGCCGCGCATGCTTGCCACATCAATACAGCCACCAAGACCCATGGTGGTGTTCAACAAAAACCGGCCCGTGGTGTTTATCGCATCGACGTGACGTTGCTGCAAGTTGCTGTTGATCATCGACCAGATTTCGCCGATGTTCAAGTACACGTTGCGAATACAGGTGCGCACCGGACGAGGCGTGACAAAGGCATACAACTCGGCGATCGGCCGAAACACCGCTCGGTCAACCGCATCATTGAAAGCATAGGTGCCTCGGTTCATGCCTTCCCAGGGGTCAGCTGGGTTGGGCGGCTGCGTGGTTCCGGCGCACCCGGCTAGCAAAGCCACCGAAGCAACTGCCAGCAGGCGTTTGTTTAACGAAAGTCTCATCATATTGCAGCAGCGCACGCTTAGTCCGCTGCTCCCTCTTGTTCGGCTGTGCCATATAAAAACTGGCTAATTAATCGTTCAAGAACGATCGCACTCTGAGTCAGTGTAATCGAGTCGCCCGAAGCTAGCATCAAGTCGTCGCCACCAGCATCCAGACCTATATACTGCTCGCCCAGCAAACCCGAGGTCAAAATGCTAGCTGAGGTGTCAAGCGGAAACTCAAACGCCTGATCAATGTTAAAGGTCACAATGGCCTGATAGGTCTGGTCATCAAACCGAATATCCGAGACACGGCCCACCACGACACCAGCACTTTTGACAGGCGCACGCACCTTCAATCCGCCAATATTGTCGAACTTGGCCTGCACCGAGTAGGTTTCGGCAAATGAGAAGCTGCTCAGGTTACCGGCACGCAAGGCCAGGAACACCAGTGCAATGATGCCCAGAAAGACAAACAAGCCTACCCACACATCGATTTTATGGTTGCTCATAAAGAACCGCCCCCGAATCAGTTACTGAACATTAAAGCCGTTAATACAAAATCCAGCCCAAGCACCACCAGTGAACCGGCCACCACGGTTCGGGTGGTGGCACGCGAGACCCCCTCGGGCGTTGGTTTGCACTGCCAACCTTCAAACAAGGCAATCAGCGTGACTGCCACGCCAAACACAACACTTTTGATGACACCATTAAGCACGTCATCAAACACGTCCACACCGTCTTGCATCTGCGACCAGAAGGCGCCAGCGTCTATGCCGATAAGCAACACACCGACAATCCAGCCACCGATGATACCCACCATCGAGAACACGGCAGCCAGAACAGGCATGGCAATAATGCCGCCCAGAAACCGTGGCGCCAACACACGCCGCACGGGGTCAACGGCCATCACCTCCATGGCGGCGATCTGCTCGCCAGCCTTCATCAAGCCAATTTCAGCCGTCAGCGACGTGCCAGCCCGTCCCGCAAACAGAAGTGCCGTCACCACCGGCCCAAGCTCACGGGTCAAAGACAATGCCACGAGTAACCCAAGCGCCTCTTCTGATCCATATCGATTCAGGGTGTAGTATCCCTGCAAACCGAGCACAAACCCCACAAATAGGCCGGACACCGCGATGATGACCAGCGAATAATTACCAATAAAGTGCACCTGCTGCACTGTCAAGCGCGGACGGCGAAACAGCACACCACATTGCATGACCAGCTGCACAAAGAACCGTGCCAGCTGACCGAGCACGACCAGCTTCTTGCGGGTGAAGGTCCCCGTTGCCGCCAGTGAGCTCATCACCTTCATGGCTCTACCCCCTTGTCACGGCACCAGCGTTCAAATGCGGGCGTGGTTGGGTAATCAAACGCCACAGGGCCGTCTGGCGAGCCCTCAAGGAACTGGCGCACGTAGGGATCTTCAGACTCTTTGAGGCTTTCGGGCGAGCCACTGGCTTTAAGTTCACCCTGCCCGACGATATACACCGTGTCCGCAATCTCAAACGACTCGGGCACATCATGGGTGATCACCACAGACGCACAACCGAGCTTGTCAGACAGGTTGCGGATTAGCCGCGCGGCGATACCCATGGATATGGGATCAAGACCGGCAAACGGTTCGTCATAAAAAACCAGTGCCGGCTCACGCACGATGGCTCTGGCCAGTGCCACGCGTCTGGCCATACCGCCAGAGACCTCAGATAACTTCAGATGCGCAGCTGCCCTAAGACCAACGGCGTCAAGGTTGTGCAACACTTTCTGTGAAATTTCTTGTTCCGACAGGCGCGTGTGCTCCCTTAGCGGAAACGCCACGTTTTCAAATACATCGAGGTCGGTAAACAGTGCACCATGCTGAAACAAAACCCCCATGCGCTGTCGCAGGTGTTCGAGTTCCGTGCGCTTTAAGCCCCGCATCGACTGGCCAAAGGCTTTCAACTCTCCAGCAGCCACGGCAATCTGGCCAGTGGCTGCACGCATAAGCGTGGTCTTGCCCGAACCGGAGCCACCCATCACAGCCACGACTTCACCAGCATTGATCTGCAGCGACAGTCCTTGGAGCACGGTAAAGTCCCCGTACCCAAGGGTCACCTTGTCAAACTCAAGCACCGGCGCGCGATCAACAGCGGGAGCACCGGTCGCATCAATACCAGAAGCGTCAGTGGACGAAGTCATCGTGGGATTGTATCGCCCACTGTCAAGTTATCGAGGCAATTCGGTTGCACCCATCAGGAACTCGTCAACCGCACGAGCACACTGACGACCCTCACGAATCGCCCAAACCACCAGTGACTGGCCACGACGCATGTCGCCAGCGGCAAACACTTTGGGCAAGCTGGTCTTGTAGTCATCGGTGTTGGCGCGTGCATTGCCTCGGCCATCAACTTCGATACCGAAGGATTTCAGCACGCCAGCGACCGGCGACACAAAGCCCATGGCCAACAAAATGAGGTCGGCTTCGATCTCGAACTCTGAGCCTGCCACTTCCTGCATCTTGAATTGGCCGGTGGCTTCATCACGCTCCCACTGCACACGCGCGGCCTTCAACTTGCTTACTTTGCCGTTGGTGCCCTCAATGGATTTGGTGGTGATCGCCCAGTCGCGGTCTGCACCTTCTTCATGAGAGGAGGAGGTTCTGAGCTTGGCTGGCCAGTAGGGCCAGGTCAACTCCTTGTTTTCGTGCTCGGGCGGCTTTGGCATCAACTCAATCTGAGTAACAGACTTGGCACCGTGGCGGTTGCTCGTGCCTACACAGTCAGAGCCCGTGTCACCGCCCCCGATGACCACCACGTGCTTGTCTTTCGCGAGCACCTGACCAGACACCTTATCTCCTGCCACGACCTTGTTTTGCGGGCGCAGGAAGTCCATGGCATACATCACGCCATCGAGCTCGCGGCCAGGCACTGGCAAGTCACGCGGCACTTCACAGCCGCCAGACAGCACAATGGCATCGAACTCGGCATCTAGTCTGCCGGGGACTTCACGGTCAAGCCCTTGGCTGCTGGGTCGTCAGCCGAGCCGACAAATGTCGACGGACAGAACGTAACGCCTTCGGCCTGCATTTGCACTACGCGCTGGTCGATCAGGTGCTTTTCCATCTTGAAGTCAGGAATACCGTAGCGCAAAAGCCCACCGATACGGTCTTGCTTCTCGAACACGGTCACCTCATGGCCAGCGCGCGCAAGCTGCTGAGCCGCAGCCAATCCGGCCGGGCCCGAGCCAACCACAGCGACTTTCTTGCCCGTGCGCTGCGAGGGCGGTTGCGGCACAACCCAGCCCTCGTCCCAGCCCTTGTCGATGATGGCGTGTTCAATGGACTTGATCCCCACCGGGTCGTTGTTGATGTTCAACGTACAGGCCGCTTCACATGGGGCAGGGCAGATCCGACCCGTGAACTCGGGGAAGTTGTTCGTCGAGTGCAAGACATCAAGTGCCTGGCGCCATTCGTTGCGATACACCAGGTCATTCCAGTCAGGAATGATGTTGTTGACCGGGCAACCCGTGTTGCAAAAGGGAATACCACAATCCATGCAGCGAGCCCCTTGCTTGCTCGCCTCTTCGTCAGGCAAGCGGTCAACAAACTCATGCCAGTGCTTGATCCGAATCTCAGGCGCCTGGCTGGCTTCTTTCAGACGCTTTAATTCCAGAAAACCGGTTACTTTACCCATCTCTTTCTCCCATCAAGCGGCTTTAGAGGCCGTATTGGCACTTTCCCAAAGTTCAGCCAACGCGCGTCGGTATTCTTTGGGCATCACTTTGACAAACATGCCACGTGATGCAGGCCAGTTGCTCAGAATATCGCGAGCACGGAAACTGCCGGTGTAACGGAAGTGGTTCTCAACTAGACGCTTGAGAATCGCTTCATCAGTTTCGCGCTCATCGCCGCGCAGCATGCTGTGCCACGTCTGCATGCCCACTTTCTCTTTTTGCTCGGCAGTCGTTAGCACCGGCTCCAGATCCACCATGGTGAGGTTGCAGTTGTCCTTGAACTTGCGCTCAGGATCAAACACATAAGCTACACCGCCGGACATGCCAGCTGCGAAGTTGCGACCCGTGCCACCAAGCACGACGACCGTTCCACCGGTCATGTACTCGCAGCCATGATCACCTGTGCCCTCGATCACCGTGGCAGCACCCGAGTTACGCACAGCGAAACGCTCGCCTGCCACGCCGCTCAAGTAGGCTTCACCCATGGTGGCGCCATACAAAACCGTATTGCCGACAATAATGTGCTCAGGCCCGAACCCCCGGAAGTCGTTGGGGCTGCGAACAATAATGCGCCCACCGGCCAAGCCCTTGCCCACATAGTCGTTGCCCTCACCAACGAGGTCGAAAGTCACCCCATGCACAAGGAACGCACCAAAGCTTTGGCCGGCACTGCCGTTGAACTGAATATGAATCGAATCGTCAGCGAGACCCGCCTCGCCATGACGACGAGCGATCTCGCCCGAGAGCATGGCACCCACGCTACGGTTACGGTTGCGAACCGGCGTAATGAAGGACACTTTCTCGCCTTTTTCGATGGCAGGCTTGCTGCGCTCAATCAGCTGGTGATCCAGTGCCGCCTCCAAGCCATGGTCTTGCTCGAGCGCTTGGTAACGTGGCTCGTCAGTCGGCGGCTGGTAAAAGATGTTGGTGAAGTCCAGACCGTGCGCTTTCCAGTGCTCAAGACCGGCACGGGTGTCGAGCAAATCGGTGCGGCCGACCAGCTCATCAAAGGTACGGATGCCCAATTGAGCCATGATCTCGCGCACTTCTTCAGCCACGAAGAAAAAGTAATTGACCACGTGCTCGGGCTTGCCCTGGAACTTCTTACGCAGCACCGGGTCCTGCGTGGCCACACCCACCGGACAGGTGTTCAGGTGACACTTGCGCATCATGATGCAGCCTTCGACTACCAGTGGTGCAGTCGCAAAACCGAACTCATCAGCACCGAGCAACGCGCCAATGACCACATCGCGACCTGTTTTCATCTGACCATCGGCTTGCACCCGGATGCGGCTGCGCAAACGATTGATGACCAGTGTTTGCTGGTTTCAGCCAAACCTAGCTCCCACGGGGTGCCGGCGTGCTTGATTGATGAGATTGGCGATGCGCCGGTGCCCGCCATCGTGGCCGGCGATCACGACATGATCGGCTTTGGCCTTGGCCACACCCGCGGCAACTGTTCCCACGCCGACTTCCGAGACCAGCTTGACCGACACAGAGGCACGCGCATTGGCGTTTTTCAAGTCATGGATCAACTGAGCCAAGTCTTCAATGGAATAAATGTCGTGATGCGGCGGCGGCGAGATTAGCCCCACACCAGGCACCGAACAGCGCAATTTGGCGATGTATTCCGAGACTTTATGTCCAGGCAGCTGACCGCCTTCGCCAGGCTTTGCGCCCTGGGCCATCTTGATCTGGATCTGGTCTGCACTCGCAAGATATTCCGGGTTCACCCCGAAACGTCCAGAAGCGACTTGCTTGATGCGCGAGCGCAACGAGTCACCGGCCTGAAGCGGGACATCAGCCTCAATGCGCTCGGGGCCCAGAATGGACGCCAAACTGTCACCATCTTTAATGTCACTTTTGCCTGTTTGCAATTCACTGCGATAACGCGCCTCGTCTTCACCACCTTCGCCCGTATTGGACTTGCCGCCAAGACGGTTCATGGCCACAGCCAATACCGAGTGCGCCTCGGTAGAAATAGAGCCTAGTGACATGGCGCCGGTGGCAAATCGCTTGACGATCTCCTTGGCGGGCTCAACCTCATCAAGCGAAATCGCCTGCGCCGGATCAACGCGGAATTCAAACAAGCCGCGCAAGGTCATGTGGCGCTTGCTCTGGTCATTGATCAGTTGCGCATATTCCTTGTAGGTGCTGTAGCTGTTTGAACGCGTGGAGTGCTGCAACTTGGCAATCGAGTCTGGCGTCCACATGTGCTGCTCGCCGCGCACCCGATAGGCATAATCACCGCCAGCGTCTAGCGCGTTCTCAAGCACCGGATCCTTGCTAAATGCAGCCGCGTGCGTGCGCAGGGCCTCTTGTGCCACTTCGAAAATATCGACGCCGCCAATGGCGCTTGAAGTACCCGGGAAGTACTTCTTGACCAAACTGGCGTGCAAGCCAACCGCCTCAAAGATCTGCGCACCGCAGTAGGACATGAATGTCGAGATGCCCATTTTTGACATCACTTTGTTCAAGCCCTTGCCGATGGCTTTGATGTAGTTCTTGACTGCCAGATCACCATCTTCAGACAGGTCACGCACAGCCTCAAGCGCCAGATACGGGTGGATCGCCTCGGCACCAAACCCGCCAAGCAGGGCAAAGTGGTGGACCTCACGGGCTGAACCGGTTTCAACCACCAGACCCGTGCGGGTACGCAACCCACGCACAATCAGGTGCTGGTGAATGGCAGAGGTCGCCAGCAAAGCCGGGATCGCCACGCGATCTTTGTCAACCAGGCGGTCCGATACGATCAGCACGTTAAAGCCGCTTTCGACGGCATCGGCTGCGCTTGCACACAGCGCCGCCAGGCGAGCTTCAATGCCCTCCGAACCCCAGGCAGCCGGATAAGTGATGTCGAGCTCAAAGCTACGGAACTTGTTTCCGGTGTATTCGACGACATCGCGAATCTGCGTCATCGCATCCTCGTCGAGCACAGGCTGAGCGATCTCCAGCGCAAGGGCGGATTCACATTGTTGATGTCGAGCAAGTTCGGCTTGGGTCCAATAAAGGACACCAGCGACATCACCAGCTGTTCACGAATCGGGTCAATCGGGGGATTGGTGACCTGCGCAAACATCTGACGGAAATAGTTGTAAAACGGCTTGGGTCGATCCGACAGAACGGCAAGCGGCGTGTCGTTGCCCATAGACCCCGTTGCTTCCTCACCATTGGCGGCCATGGGTTCGAGGATGAACTTCAGATCCTCTTGCGTCCAGCCAAATGCTTGCTCGCGGTCTAATCGATCGACGGGCGACTGATGCCGCAGCTTGGCGGCGGCCTCGGGCTTGGGCAGCGATTCGAGCTTGACGCGCAGACGATCGATCCAATGACGATAGGGGCGACTATTGGCCAGCTGTGACTTGATTTCTTCATCATCGATAATGCGGCCTTGCTCCAAGTCGATAAGGAACATTTTGCCTGGCTGCAGACGCCACTTTTGCACGATGCGGCTTTCGGCGATGGGCAAAACGCCTGCCTCGGACGCCATGATGACCAAATCATCGTCCGTGACCAAATAACGCGCCGGGCGCAGGCCATTGCGATCCAGCGTGGCACCGATCTGTTTGCCATCGGTAAAGGCCACAGCGGCCGGGCCATCCCACGGCTCCATCATGGCCGCGTGATACTCGTAAAACGCCCGGCGTGCCGGGTCCATGTGAGCGTGCTGCTCCCAGGCCTCGGGAATCATCATCATCATGGCGTGTGCCAACGAATAGCCCGACATCACCAAAAGTTCAAGACAGTTGTCAAATGTGGCGGTATCGGACTGTCCGGCGTAGACCAACGGGTAGAGCTTGGCGAGGTCTTCGCCGAGCACGGCCGACTCCATGGTGCCTTCACGGGCACGCAGCCAGTTGTAATTGCCCTTGACGGTGTTGATTTCACCGTTGTGAGCAATGAGACGGTAGGGGTGAGCCAGGGGCCAAGCCGGGAATGTGTTCGTCGAAAAGCGCTGGTGAACCAAAGCCAGTGCAGACACAGCACGCGGGTCAGCAAGATCGCGATAGTAGACGCCGACCTGATCGGCCAACAACAAACCTTTGTAGACCACGGTGCGAACTGAAATCGATGGGACAAAGTATTCTGTGCCGTGCGCCAGCTTCATGGCGTGAATGGCGTGGCTGGCTTTCTTGCGAATCACATACAGCTTGCGCTCAAGCGCATCGGGCACCATCACATTGGCGCCACGCCCAATAAACAGCTGACGGATCACCGGCTCGCATTCTTTGACGGTGGGTGACATCGGCATCTCGGCGTCGATAGGCACGTCACGCCAGCCTAAAACGACTTGCCCCTCTGCCACGACCTCACGCTCTAGCGCTTGCTCACAGGCCAGTCTTGAAGCAATCTCCTTGGGCAAGAACACCATGGCGACACCATATTCGCCAGGCGCGGGGAGGTCGACGCCTTGGGCTGCCATTTCTTCGCGGTACAGCGCGTCTGGTATCTGAAGCAAAATCCCGGCACCGTCACCCATGAGTTTGTCGGCGCCAACCGCACCCGGTGATCGAGGTTCTCGAGGATCTTCAGGCCTTGACCAATGATCGAGTGAGAGGCACGCCCCTTGATATGGGCGACAAAGCCCACGCCACAGGCATCATGCTCATGCTCTGGCTTATACAAGCCTTGGGCCTTATGACCGCTGGGGATACGAGGATGAAACGTCAAAGGAAAAGTAGACATGCGAGGCTCCCATTCATCCGCGCATGGTGCAGCGCGGCAGGAGACGATAACCCCGTCTCGAGATCTGTGCAAGCAAAATAAAAGGGGTACGTCCCTATTTATTTTGCAAAGCCAAACTCGTCTAATTAATTAGGGACGGATCAACGCGTGTAGCAGCGGCATTTTTCGGAGGTCGGCCGCGTTTACCGGGACTTGCGCGTCGAGAAGCCAATTTTTCTAGCTTATTCAAATATGAGTCAGGCCCCAGTGCCCACTGCCCGTTCACAGCCGCATCAATCTGGTCACGCTCCATGGCCGATAAGCCCGTCACCAACCTGCTTTGGTAGGCAGCCTGTCGATCAAAAGGCGTGTTGCCACACCCCCAGTAGGCCGGGTGGTCCACTAGCGGCATGGCCCAGGGGCGCGCTGGCGCGGCTACGCCTGTATGCATGGCCGCTGACGACCAAGCCCAGTCCACAGCATGGCTGGCACAGCCATCGCGATCAGGCGCAGACTCGACCCAAACTTGGGCCTTGAGCGCCATTTCCGGCGCCACCAAAGCACTCTTGTAGCGTCCGGCAAATACCCCGCCGGCTCTTAATGTAGCCGCCAGGCGCCTGCCCAAAGCCTGAACCACGGCAGACAGTGCGTGGGCATCGGGCGGCGTAACAAGCAGACGCAGGGCGTGCGGTGTCAGCGACCAGGCGTGCAGCTGTAGCCCACGGGTTTTGGCTTGTTCAGCTAGCCACTGCGTTAAAGAGTCAAACAAAGCGGCAGGCGGGTGAGCCTGCCATGCGCCAGCAATCGCAGAGGCAAACTGTACCTGAGCCAGCTGAACTTCCCCAGGGGCATATAACCGGGACAAACGCATGAATCACTCGAATCTCTCGTTAAATAGACCAGCTGCCGGCAAAACCTAACCGTC
>PR_CR_10_Liq_1_inCRDRAFT_1001626_pt1 | contig 12346 bp, 11 predicted proteins | sample PRCRCaboRojoPR_3_FD_10241 | JGI IMG/M metagenome (IMG submission 10241) | reverse complement strand
CTGAGTACAGGAGCGTTCGGCGGTACGTGATTTCCATCAGTCTTCTCCAAATGTTCTGGGCTGAAAAGCGCTTTGTTAGGCCCCCGCCGATGTGAACGGAGACCCCAACTTCTGAAAGTTATCACAGCGTTTTGGAAATGTAAATGTCTTGTTAAGGCAGGCGGGCCCGGCGTCCCAGGGCTTGGCGTCGGCTCAAGGTGAATTTCTCAAGCCACGGGTCAATTCAATGCCATGGCCACCTCTCAAGGCTCGATGACTTCGAACGTCAAGCCTGCATTGGCCACCAAACGCTCATGAAATGCGTGGCCCAGAGCGGTGGAAGGTGTCCAAAAGCCCCCTGCCACGGCGCTTTGTGGGGTTTGGGTGGCCAAACACACCGCGGCCTCGCCAAGCATCTTCGCGGTGGATCCATAGCCAGGATCGCGATCACCGGTGACGCGCACCGACAGCGAACGCCCGCTCGCGGTCTGGCCCGTCAGGCGCAGCTTATAAAACCCGCGTGCCTGCTGCTCAGAACTCGGCCCCTCGCCTGGGTCGGGGAGCACCGTTTTTTTCATCAGTGCACGGAGCGGTTTAACACTGGCCCCCAACGCAAATCCACCCAACATCAGCGACCATACCCACGCCGCGCGCCGACCTTTGAATCCTCGGCCGGTCATCATCGCCTCATCGTAGGTGAACGCCTCACCCCAAGCGCGGTCACGGAGGGCGTGGCTTTTATGCACCACCCGGGTATTGATTGCGGCCATCACAAAAGGCGCCAGCCATGCCTTCAGCATGGAATCAAACTGAGGCCCTTTAACATATGGTTGTTTCACCCCTGACCGCATGCCCTCAGGACAGAGCGCATAGGGATTTTTCAGCACGCGCGCCACATTGGGGTCTTTTTGGCTCTCTTGAATGATGTTCATCATGCTGGCCGCCGTTCCCCCGCTCATCTTGCCGCGCATGGCCTCAACGCCCAAACGAATTTGGGTCAAGGGCTCGCCGAGGCGCTCCATGGCTTCAGTTTGGGCGAATCTCACGCCCATATCAGAGGGCACTGAGTCGAACCCGCAGCAATGAACGATGCGCGCGCCAGTGTCTTTGGCTTTTTCGGCGTGCTGATCCAACATCCGCCGCATCCAGGGCACCTCACCGGTCAAATCACAATAATCTGTGCCTGACGCCACACAAGCGGCCACCAGCTCATCACCGTAGAGGGCATACGGCCCCACCGTCGAGCACACCACGTGGGTTTGTTCAACCAGCTGATCGAGCGAGGCGCGCTCACAGCTGTCGGCTTGAATCAGGGGCAGGCCCTCAGCGCCCAATGACGTCAGGAGGTTTCTGAGCTTGTCCTCACTGCGCCCGGCAATCGCCCAGGACAGCTCACCATCAATGCCATAGCGCTCGAGCAGGTACTCAACGACCAGCCGGCCGGTGAAGCCTGTCGCGCCCATAATGACCAGATCATAGGTCTTAGACATGAACCACAACTCCCAATACAAATTCCATCGAACATCTTATCAGACCACCCCAGGCACGCCATTCGTGCATTGACAAGAGAAAGGTTGGATAATAGATGGCATGGACACCTTAACCATTGCTCGTCCCGACGATTGGCACCTGCATGTGAGAGAGGGCGCGCTTTTAAAAAGTGTTGTCCCAGACACCGCTGGGCAGTTTGCCCGCGCCATCATCATGCCCAACCTCACTCCACCGGTCGTCACCGTGGACGGGCTTTGGCTTATCGAGATGAGATCCTGGCCGCGGTACCACCAGGGGCAACGTTTGAGCCGCTGATGACGCTGTATCTGACCGAAGACACCCCGCCCAACGAAATCCAAAAAGCAGCCGAGTGCCCGCACGTTCACGCGGTGAAGCTTTATCCGGCCGGTGCCACCACCAATGCCGCCAGCGGGGTGCGTGACATCAAAAAGGTCTATCCGGTGATCGAGGCGATGGAAAAATACGATCTCCCGTTGCTGATGCACGGCGAGGTGGTAGACAGTGAAATCGACATTTTTGATCGAGAGGCCGTGTTCATTGACCGACATCTTCGCCCCTTAATCCATCACTTCCCAAAACTTCGGATGGTGATGGAACACATCACCACTGAAAACGCAGTGACATTTGTAACCGAGCAACCAAACAATCTCGCTGCCACAATCACCGCGCATCACTTGTTGCTTAATCGAAATGCCATGTTTGAGGGGGGTTTGCGGCCTCACCACTATTGTCTGCCCCTCATCAAACGTGAACGTCACCGCCATGCATTGGTCAAGGCCGCCACCAGCGGCAACCCAAAATTCTTTCTAGGCACCGACAGCGCTCCCCATCCCAAAGGCGCCAAAGAGGCCGAATGCGGATGCGCCGGTATTTATACCGCCCGACATGCATTGGCGTTTTATGCTGAGGTGTTTGATCGCGCTGACGCGTTGGCTCAGTTCGAGGGTTTCGCGTCGTTTTATGGCGCTGATTTTTATGGCTTACCGCGCAACGAAGACAGCGTCACACTCCACCGCCAAGTCGTTGATGTCCCTGAGACCGTCGATTTCGGAGGTGTGGCTGGGGTGCCGCTTCGCGCCGGTGGACAGGTGGCGTGGTCTGTGTCCTAACCTAACCCCACCACGCGAATGGCGCTTGGCCGCACTCGCACCGACAGTCGACGAGCATCGCTCGCCACCCATTCACCATCCAAATGCACCGGGGTGCCCTGAGCGCAATCAATGTTCAGCGCTTCGACTTGGGCTTGTGCCACCTCCTTAAACTGGCCGTGCTTGCCCCAAAACACCGTCGGCAAAATCATTGCCTGCCGCCAGACAGGCAAATCGGGCGCCCAACACACGTCTAAACGACCATCATCAACGCGGGCATCGGGCTGCAACACAAACCCACCGCCTGCACGCCGGCCATTGCCAATCGCGACCAACAGTTTGGGTGAGGGCCGGGACTCACTGATGGTTTCGCAGGCGCTGCCTAGCGCCATGGCAATGGGTTGGTAGCGAACCATTTGCCACAAAGCCGCCACCATATAGCGGCTCAATCCTTTAACCATTTTGAGTGTTTGGACGGTTTGAGCAACCGCGCCCTCCAAGCCCAGACCCATGCTGTTGATGAAGTGGCCCAAGTGGTGACCGCCGTCCCCAGACTGCCAACGCACTTCCCCTAAGTCCGCCGCCTTGCTGGGTGCCGTTTGATAAAACGCCACCATCGATTCCGGGCAAAGTGAGGCCGTGTCCAGGCGCTGATCCAGCATGGTGGCAAAGTCGTTGCCCGAACCGACGGCCAACACCCCCAAGTGCGCCTGCCCTCCAATGAGCCCCGAGGCGACATCATGGACGGTCCCATCGCCCCCCACCGCCACCACCACTCGCCGATGATCACTCGCGCGTGCTCGGGCCCACTCACTGGCTTGACCTGGGTATTGCGTCCAAAGGACTTCGGCCTCTTTCGGTGACAGCTGGCTCAACGCGCGGTGGGCCCGATAACGCCGCAGCGACCAGGGATGGCCTGCGGCTGGGTTCACAATGAACGTCAAAAGGCGGCGCTGGGTGGGGTGTGGGTCATTCATTTGCTTGTGTGGGTCCCATGCGACAATGACGGAATGGTCTCATCGATGCTCAACATTATGCGCCAACTCGGTGCCACTGCTTTGGTGGGCCTCAATTCAGTGGCGCACATTGGGCCACTGCTCGTCATTGCATTAGTCAAGTTCTTGATTCGCATCCCGCCCGTCACGCGCGTCTGCGATCGAGCGTTGATGGGGTTGGCTGCCAGTTGGGTGGATGTCAACAGCTGGATGATGGATCACCTGACCCAAACCCAGATCGAGATCACCGGTCTGCCAGACCCAGCCCCTGAAGGCCATTTTTTGGTGATCAGCAACCACCAAAGTTGGGTGGACATCCCCGTGTTGCAAAAAGTCTTCAACCGGCGCATGCCCATGCTTCGGTTTTTTCTTAAAAGCCAGTTGATCTGGGTGCCGGTGCTTGGGTTGGCGTGGTGGGCTTTGGATTTCCCATTCATGAAACGCTACAGCCGCGAGCAAATTGCTAAAAACCCCAAGCTGGCCGGTAAAGACTTGGCCACCACCCAAAAAGCGTGTGCCAAGTTTGCCCAGATTCCGGTCTCGATTGTCAATTTTGTGGAAGGCACACGCTATAAACCCGACAGACATGCCCAACAACGCTCCCCCCATCGCCACTTGCTCAACCCCCGAGCCGGGGGCACGGCATTTGTGTTGAATGCCATGGGTGATCAGCTCGATACATTAATCGATGTCACCATCGCTTATCCGCATGGGCGCGGCGAACTGTTTGATCTGTTCGTCAACCGGATTAAAACGGTCAAGGTGCATATCCGCACCCTGACCATTCCCAAGGAATTTCGTGGCGGGAACTACCACACGGACCCCGAATACCGCGCGGCGTTTCAAGCCTGGCTCAATCAGCTTTGGGCTGAGAAAGACCGAACCCTGGACCGACTACTGACCTGATCGGTACTGATCAAACCAATGAACAACATACGCAGGCTTGGCCATCAGATTGCTCGGTCGACGATGCAACGCGTGTGATGCACCGGGCACGCGAACCATGGCCGTCTCAATGCCTCTCAGTTGCAAGGCTTGATAATACTGCTCAGTCTCTGAAATCGGCGTCCGGTAATCAGACTCTCCGGTGAACAACATGGTTGGTGTGGTGACATTGCCCACATAGGAGATCGGTGAGTGCCTCATATAGTGGTCTGGATCTTCCCAGGGCAGTGCCGGAAACCAGTATTGGCTGAACAGGTAATAAAAGTCAGCGTTTAAGACGAAGCTATACCAATTGATCACCGGATTGACCGCCACGGCCGCCGCAAATCGATCGGTGTGGCCAATCGACCAAGTGGTGAGTACCCCGCCCCCGCTGCCACCAGTGATGAACAGCTCATCTTCATTGATAAACCCACGCTCAATCACCGCATCCACGCCATCCATCAAGTCATTAAAGTCTTCGGATGGGTAGTTGTGATGAATCAAATTGGCGAAAGCCTCCCCGTAACTGGTCGAGCCTCGAGGGTTGGTGTAGACCACGACATAGCCCTGTGCTGCCATCAATTGAAGCTCCATGGCAAACATTGGCCCATAGGCGGCAAACGGCCCGCCGTGAATTTCGAGAATCATCGGATATTGCTGCGACTCATCAAACCCTGGCGGATACATGATCCACCCCTGAAGTTCACGACCATCGACGGACGAGTCATAACGAAACTCTTCGACACGTCCCACCTCACGGTCCCGTCTTAACACCTGATTAAAGTCGGTGACGACGTGTCCACCTGGGACATCGGTCTGAGACGTGATTACTGCAAGCTCTGATGGGCGCTGGCTGGTTTGGTGTGTGAAAGCAATCATGCCGTTGTTTGCGACTTTGAACTGACCGCTGGTGTAGGGACGACTTAAATAAGGCCCTCCCAATTGAGCATCAATGACCTCACGCTCACCATTCAGTGATTGATACGCCAGCGTCGGCGAGCCATGGTCGTCGTACTGAATCACAAACCCGCTTCCATCGGCCAACCATTGATAGGCATCAATGCTGCGATCCAAATCCTCGGTGAGGTTTTGGATCTCACCGCTTGCCGGATCCAGCACATGCAAACGATTGCCTTGGTGCGAGAGCTTGCGATCCTCAAAGCCCAAATACGCAACCAAATCGCCTTCTGGCGATGGTTGGGGCTGGCTGTGCGGGCCTGATGCATCATTGATTTGGGTCAGCGCTTTGGTCGCGATGTCCACTTGATAAATGTCTGACCGCAATGGTTGACGATAGGCCTCTTCGGATCGATTCGCACTGAAATAAATTGACTCGCTGTCAGGCGCCCAATGAATCTGACTGTGGTGATAGGGCCCGTCGGTCAATTGGATGGGCGTGCCGCCCGTGGCCGGCACAATGTAGACCTGGCGGTGACCGCGCGGCAAATACCCTGCGCCATCGGCACGGTACTGGGGTTGATCGATATAGATGGGTGCGGCTGCCCACTCGGCCCCCTCTGGGCGGCCAGGCAACTGAACAGGCGCGGCCTGCTCGTCTTTGGTGAGCATTACAAACGCCAGCCATTGACCATCCGGCGACCAACTCAGATCACCCGGTGAGCCAGCCAACTGCGTCAACGTGCTCATCCGACCACTGTCCAGCCATGCCATTTGGATCTCACCATCGGCGACAAAAGCAATGCGCTCATCGTCGGGGGACCAGCGAGGGCTGGTGGCGTTCATGGTTCGGGGCGTCAACGGCTCCAGCTCATCGACATCCCCGTCATCATCCACCTCGATCACCCAAATGCCGTTTCGGGCTTGATCTTTTTGTCGATCCATCCAAGTGCGGACAAAGGCGATGTGCTCCCCCTCGTTGGACGGCTGGGGGTCAGAGACGGTCTGCAAAATAAAAACGTCGTCGTAGTTCAACGCGCGCGGCGCATCGGCAGCGACAGAGGTCGCGCCGAACGCCACAAAAAAAGCAACAAGTGCCATCCAGATCGGATGCTTTACTCGGGTGATGGTGTGCGTAATGGTCGATGGATGGGGCTGTGTCATGATCAAGTTATCCCAGGTTGGTTTGTCAATCGCTCAATCTATGTTAGTCCATTCATGCACCGAATTAAAACCCGCCCCACAGCGCCATGAAGTCAGCCCTGGACGCACAAAGCCAGGCCGTGCTCAGGCCTGGCTTTGTTCTTAGATCACGCTGGCGGGTGAGCATGTCCAGCGAGGCTCAAAATCCCCAGCCAAAGCCCCCACCGAAACCGGGGCGAAGCCACGAGGTGTCCGGCTCCGGTGGCGAACAATCGGCGCAGACCACGCCACCACCTTCACCACAGACGCCGCAGTTATAAACCTCAACGCCACACGGGCAGCGCTCAGCCGCGTCGTAACACTGAGAGACGCGCCAACCGCAATACGCCCCGCCTGTGATACCACAAACAATTGCGGCCACCGGCACAGCACAAGGCCAGCCTTCCTTGCTCTGAAGGCCTTTCATGGCTTGGGCTGGGATCACATGCGCCTCGCCGCGGTAGTCGGCATGCAAAAGCTGATTTTGAAAATCAAGCTCATACTCTAAGACCTCGCCGTCGAGTACGGCAGACCCATAAACTCGTCCTTGCATGGGCACACCCGAGCAGCTTTCTGCCGTCGCCTGACGGCCTTGGCTGGTCGCGTCTTTGCCTTCTTGAAACTGACGCAAGGTTTCACCATTGGGGCCTTGGTAATCGACAGTGGTGATGTAGGAGGCCGGATCGGTGGTTTGGGCATGTTCGATGGCCTGGTAGATTCGCTTGGTCAGGGCATGATCAAGCGTGGTCGCCAGCACTGAGCCTGAAACCAGCCAAGCGCACAGCCCCATAACCGCCGCCCAGCCGCTGATCCAATATCGGCGTTGATTGAACTCTTGCATATCTAAACACCCCTTTTTTGTGCATTGGTAAGTGGATGTTCAGATTAGGTGTCGACGGTGTTTTGCGAAATCAGATAACGCCACCGCTGGGTCGGCGTTTTTGTATTCGCCGGCTGAGAGCGGTTGGTGGGTCAGCTGTCAGTGTCCGACCTGCCCGAAGGTCTGAAAATATACTCTTGCAGGCCATTCGACAGCAAAACGGTGCTTTGGGCTTTCATGCCGCCGAGCATGCCTTCGAGTCGCTTGGGCGTATGGCGCGGGCTGGCGGTTCGCGCTTCGCTAGACAGGGGCGTCAGACTCACATCGTTCTCATCAACGCGGATGGTCCACGACGGCGGTGAGGCCGGCATCTCGGGCGAGGAGTATTCAATCAAAGCGTGTACGGCCGTGGTGGGCCGCATACGGGGCCTCAAGGCATCGAATAACAAGGTCGCCGTCAGCGGGGCGGTGTAGTTGAGCAATGACCAGCTCAAGATCCAATCAATGCCCTCCAGTTCAAATCCGTCCACATGCGCCTGGATCAGCGCCCGACGTTCGTCTTGGGTGTCTGCAGCTTCCCAACGCTCGAGCTGAGGAAAAATATCCAAGGTGTCCAGTCGCACCCGATAGGGAGCGAATGTCTCCAACACCGAAGATGACCCGAGGCCAAAGTCAACGACGCCGATGCGCTGACGCTCGTCCATAGCATTTAAAAGACGCCCCAACAGGGGCGTCTGCACCCCCCCGTGGGTTGATGGGGAGGAACGCGACATCATCTAACCAATCATGCGCCAATCAATCCGAGCGAGGCGAGCATCAAGAGGTTTTTTGCGCCTGCAGCAGTGACGCTGCGCCATCTTTGTCTGTTGCTTGCTTCTGTGTTGCTTGATCGTTTGTCGGTTTGGATGGCTTGCTGGCGGCCTTGCTGGCAAATGATTTTTTCAAGTCCTCTGTCTCTGCGTCCATATCAACGGTGCCGCTGAAATAGCCGCCTTGCTCGAGGCTCACCGCGGGCGCCACCAAGCGGCCTGTCACATGAGCGCTTTTGCGAACCATGATCGATTCGGCGGCAAACACATTGCCCTCCACCTTGCCCTCCAGCACACAGTGCTTGGCATATAAATCGGCCAGAATATGGCCTTTAGAGCCGACCGTGACGGTATTTTGTTTAAATTCAATGGTGCCGGTGACTTTGCCTTCGATCAAAAGGTCCTCTTCACCCGACAGACGGCCATCCATATGGACAGAGGCGCCCACCGTGGCAGCGCTGCCTGGCGACACACGAGATTGCCGTTGGCGCTCTGATGCCGGCTCGCGCTCGACGTCATCTTGATTTGAAACGGGTTTGTTAAACATCTCACATCCTCAAAATTCTTTGGCACAGCGCCAAAATTCAAGAAAAAGGCTTTCTAAAGTACTCCGGTTGCCCCGAGATGGTCAAGTGCCCTGCGCCCTGAGCGCCTTCTCGAGCTTGGCCCAGGTATCTCGCAATGTCACCGCTCGGTTGAACACTGGCTTGCCAGGTAAGCTGTTGATATCAGGGATAAAATAGCCCAAACGCTCAAATTGCACAGGCGTTTGTGCCGGCCAATCAGCCAAACTGGGCTCCACCATGGCGCCACCGCAATGCTCAACAGAATCTGGATTGATGTGGGTCACAAAGTCCACTGCTTTGTCTTTGGCCGGGTGCGGCACATTGAATAAGCGATCGTACAAGTGCACGTTTGCGGGCACAGCGTGTTCAGCACTCACCCAGTGAATGGTGCCCTTAACTTTGCGCTCGGCCCCCGGCAGCCCGGAGCGCGACTCTGGGTCAAACGAGCAACGAAGTTCGACCACTTGACCTTCGCTGTTGTGGATCACCTCATCGCACCGAACAATAAAAGCGCCCCGTAACCGAACCTCACCCCCCGGTTTGAGTCGGAAAAATTTCTTTGGGGCATCTTCCATAAAATCGTCTTGCTCGATATAGAGCGTTTTCGTGATGGGCACTTGGCGCTCACCCAAGCTGGGATCTTGAGGGTGGTTGGGCAAGGTGGCGTATTCGGTGTGCTCAGCATCAAAGTTGGTCAGAACCACTTTTAAAGGCTTCAGCACCGCCATCCGCCGTTCGGCACGCACATTGAGGTCATCTCTGAGATTTCTCTCCAAAACGCCAAACGGAATCACACTTTCAGCCTTGGTCACCCCAATCTCATGGCAGAAGTTTTGGATGGATTGAGGTGTAAACCCGCGCCGNCGCAGCCCGGCGATGGTGGGCATTCTAGGATCATCCCAGCCATCGACATGGCCTTCATCCACCAATCGNGTCAGACGACGTTTTGACAGCACGGTGAAGTCAATATTGAGCCGTGCAAATTCTATTTGCTGTGGTCGGGCAGGCACGGGGAGATGGTTGATGAACCAATCATACAAAGGCCGATGATCCTCAAATTCCAAAGAGCACAGCGAATGGGTGATGTGCTCGATGGCGTCAGATTGCCCATGAGTGAAGTCATAGGTGGGGTAAATACACCACTGGTCACCGGTCCGGTAATGGTGCTGACGACGAATCCGATACAAAACCGGGTCACGCAAATTGATGTTCGGCGCGGCCATGTCGATTTTGGCCCGCAACACATACGCACCGTCTTCAAACTCTCCGGCGCGCATCCGCTCAAACAAAGCGCGGTTTTCATCGACCGCTCGATCACGATCAGGGCTTGGGATGCCCGGCTCGGTGAGGGTGCCGCGCTGGGCCTTGATGACTTCTGCGTCTTGGCCGTCAACATAAGCCAAGCCGGCATCGATCAAATGCAGGGCATATTCATAGAGCGTGTCAAAATAATCCGAGGCATAGCATTCGTTTTGCCAGGTATAGCCCAGCCACCGAACATCCTCTTTGATGGCCTCAATGTAGCGCTGCTCTTCTTTGGCAGGGTTGGTGTCGTCAAAGCGCAGGTTGGTATAGCCCCCAAAGGTGTCTGCCATTGAAAAGTTCAACACAATGGCTTTGGCGTGGCCGATATGTAAAAATCCATTGGGCTCTGGCGGAAATCGGGTGATCACTCGGTCCACCTGGCCCGCTTCGATCTCCTTTTTGAGGCGGGTGTGAATAAAGTGAACGCCAGCGGCTTGGCCCTCAGGTGTTGCCTGCTCGGTCGGGTTGGAATGTGTCATGATGGCCTCAACGGACAGCGACGATTGCCAAGGTCTCATTGTATCGAGACTGGCCACTGAAATCCCATGGATTTGCGCTGGTCAGGACATCCAGGCACACTACGGACATTCTTTGAAATAGGTAGAGATCACACCATGAGCGACATGCCCTTTGATCACCAAAAACTCTCCAACCGCATCCTGGCGTCCATGGCGCTGGGTTTGATTGTTGGCATTGGCTTAAACATGACGTTGGCAAGCAACGACTGGTTCAACGCGGTCGTTCTTGAGGGCTTGTTAACCGCCGTTGGAGAGATCTTCGTGCGTTTTTTGAGCATGCTGGTGGTGCCTTTGGTGTTTGTCTCATTGATTACGGGCGTCAGCGCGCTGAGTGACCCGAAAAAGCTCGGACGGGTGGGCGGCAAAGCGCTGAGCCTTTATTTGTTCACCACGGGCGTGGCCGTGACCTTGGCGCTCGTCTCAGCCATCGTGATTCAGCCGGGTGTGGGTGCCAGCCCCGATGTCTTGGTCGAACGAGACATTGCTGCTCAACCCTCGTTTTTCCAGGTCTTGGTGGACATGGTCCCCCAAAACCCAGTGCGGGCCATGGCTGAAGGAGACATGCTGCCGATCATCGTTTTTGCCGTGCTGGTCGGCCTCTCGGTGGCCCTGGCGGGCGATGCCGGCAAACGAATCGGGCAGTTTTTCAGCGATTTCAACACGGTGGTGATGCGTTTGGTGGGGTTTGTGATGTTAATGGCACCAATCGGGGTTTTTGCGCTGATCACGGTCTTGGCCGCCACCACCGGCTGGTCAACGTTCCTCGGTGTCTTAAAGTACGTCATCTTGGTGCTGGTGATGTTGATTGTTCATGCCTTTATCAGCTATTCACTGATCTTTAAGCTGTTTACCGGGTTAAGCCCGGTCACCTTCTTTGCCAAAATGCGCGGTGTCATGGCGTTCGCGTTCTCAACGGCCTCAAGTGCTGCGACCATTCCGGTCACGCTGAGAACCGTTCAACAACAGTTGGGGGTCAATAACCGAGTCTCGTCATTCACGATCCCGCTAGGCGCCACGATCAATATGGATGGCACCGCGATCATGCAAGGGATTGCCGCCGGTTTTATCGCACAATATTACGGGGTTGATTTAACACTCGCCCAGTACCTGATGGTCGTGGTGATGGTCATCATTGCTTCAATTGGTGCTGCGGGCGTGCCCGGTGTCGGGTTGGTATTGCTGGCCGGCGTTTTGGCGCAAGTGGGCCTTCCAGCAGAGGGCATTGCGCTCATTCTGGGTGTGGATCGACTGCTCGATATGACGCGAACGGCTGTCAATGTCACTGGAGACGCCATGGTCACCACGGTTGTGGCCAATTCAGAAGGCGAGCTTGATCACAAGGTCTTTGCACAATCGAGCTAAAGACCGTCTCAGACTGATTGAAGGCCACCACCGCACCTGAATCAAGTCGAGTCAGCGTCGCTGTCGCAACAAGTTCAACGCATAAAAAAACCCCAAGGCTGAATGACAGTCTTGGGGTTTTTGGGATAAATGCCTGGCAGTGACCTACTCTCGCACGGCTGGTGCCGCACTACCATCGGCGCTGGTACGTTTCACTTCCGAGTTCGACATGGGGTCGGGTGGTTCCATACCGCTATTGCCACCAGGCAAGCTTAAATCGTATCGAAGTCTGTTCAAGAGCGTCTTGTTTTAGTCGTGTCGTGTCCAGATTATTGGACGACATAAAAGATCAATTGGCTTTGGTGTTATATGACCAAGCCGCACGGGCAATTAGTACTGGTTAGCTC
>PR_CR_10_Liq_1_inCRDRAFT_1001625_pt1 | contig 12348 bp, 10 predicted proteins | sample PRCRCaboRojoPR_3_FD_10241 | JGI IMG/M metagenome (IMG submission 10241) | reverse complement strand
GGTTAGTTAAAGTTCAAGTTTTAAATTTAAAAATGAGCAAAGGTAGCATTGACTACTCAGAAAAGTACTGCGACGACGAGTTTGAGTACAGATTGGTAATTCTGCCAAGGGAGTGGGGACAAGTGGTCAAAGAAAAAGGACTTTTGAGTGAAGACGAGTGGCGCAAGCTTGGAATTTCCCAAAGCAAAGGTTGGGTGCACTACAGTTCTCACAGTCCTGAACCCCACATTCTTCTGTTCAGAAGACCTTTAGGAACCGACCCTAGAACTGGAATTGTTGACACCAAAGCCAAGGCTACCATTAAACGGGAAGCTGAACAAAGAAGACGCATTGTTAAATAAGAATTCCGTTAGATTGGTAACTGAGATTACTGCTTATTAAAGTAAGGGTATACCACTTGGTGGTAAGTGTTCAAGTCCGGTCCGTAATCCAGCATAGTTCCAGCTTCGCCTTCCCAAAACTCGCCTACTTCACTTCCTCCTCCGAAAACAAAGAAGTTCTTTCTAGATCTAAGTATGATAGGTCTGGCTCTAGCAATGCACAAAGCTGTTTGGGTGTTTTCTTGGGTTTCTCCTGTTTGAGAGTTGAACTTTAGGATTCTGGGGAACACGTTTTCTCCGTTGCTGCCTCCAATCAGCCAAACTTCAGTGCCTTGGAGGTCTCTAACAACTACTCCCATTCCTGCGTACATCTGAAAGTCCACCTTGACTTCTTCCCAAGTCATTGTCTGGGGGTTTAGTTTCTCGATTCCTTGGACGTTGCTTTGGAATCCGTCGAAGCCTCCTGCTACAAATATAAAGTTAGAGGTGGCAAAGGCACTGAAGCAAGACCTAGACTTGTTCATAGCAGGCAGAACTTCCCACCCTCTTTCTGTAAGTCTTTCACATGAACTCAAGTAAGTTTCTTTGTCAAGTTGGCCCCCCATCACGTAAATAGTGTCCTGGAAGACTAGTGAGCAGTGCAAGTACCGTCTTTCTTGCAAGTTTTGCAGTTTGCGGACTTTCTCTTCGTAATTGTTTTCGTAGCCCAGTTGCATAGAGATCTCTTGGACTTTGTTGAGGGCATTGGTTCCGTCGAAGCCCCCTGACACAACAAATGTATTGTTGCCTTTGAAAACTACAGAGCTGTACTTCTCTGCTTCAAAGTCTATGTCTTTAGTAATTCGGGAGTACTTAGTCCACAGCTGAGTTCCAGAGTCAAAGGTATGCAAACAGCTCCCTGCTAAGATATTGATGCTTTCTAATTGCCCATTGCACTGGTCTGCATATCTTAAGTGCTTGTTTTCGTCTAAGCCTGGAATCAACTCTACATTTGGGTCTACTGAAGAGTCTGCTGAAGGTAGAAATTCATTAGCTTCCGCTCTGAGGTTTTCCATTTATACAATCTATTTAAGCGAATGTTAATTACTCGGGAATCTTAGGAGCTAAAAAGTAACTCACTTCTCCGAGCTCAAACTTGTACTGAATTTTAATAGGAATATCTTGGGACATCCAAATGCAGACTTGGTCGCTTAAAGAAGAACACCTATTTATCAGGGTTAGGTACTTGACACTAAAAGCCATTTCTAAGTTGTGAGTAGTTTTCACTAAGACCCTTTCAGTGAGTTTTTCAGAGTCCACAGACATCAAAACAGTTTCTCCAGCTGCCATTTCGTCAATTAACTCAAACTTGACAGAGCCCTTTTTAACGTAAATCTTTAGAGTGTCAGTAATAGGTTGGAGGTCTCTGCATATCTTATGGAATTCGTAACTGGGAAACTCCATGTGGGCCGTGTACTCTGTTTCAGGAATTCCCAGAGTATCGTGGTCCAGCACCCTAAGGTTCATGTTTAGTTCAGTAGTGTTAGTTCCTTTGTTGTCCCAAAACACTATTGTCATGGCTTCGGCTTCTTCACTGGCCTTGAGAGTCAACTTGTCTTGGTCCTTGCCTATTTTGAGGAACTTTGAGAAACTTTCTAAGGAAACTCCTAGTTTGAATGGAGAATCGCAAGCGTACTCGTCAAAGTTTTGGGCGGGAAGGTGAAGAACCAAAAAAGCCAAATGTCCTTTGTCCATAGTTCGGATCGAAAGTCCTTCTGAGGTGCACTCTAGGTTAGCTTCTGGAATTAGGCCTTTGATGCTTTCAATTAATTTCTTGAATGTGCTGCTTGAGTCCAAGTGTGCTTCAAACATTTATTTGTATTTCATTTTCCCGCCAAATAACTAAAGCACCTTCTATGAGCATTACTGAGTGTTTTAATATAAATAACCTACACTGGCATTCGGAGTTCTCATTCAACACTTGAAAGTAACCATTGCAGAAAAGTATCTGTGTCACCTGGACACAACTCAGAACTAGTTAGAGATAGAAGATCAATAGTTCTGACAAGTCCAAAAGTTCAAAGAATGAATTCTTAGGGCAAACTGGTTAATGGAATATAATTAAATGCAGTCGTCAGAAAATTACTACCCTTACGTTCTGCCTCAAATAACTGATACCGAGGACCACTACTCCGAATTGAGAGACTCTTTCAATTCCGTACCCCTAAACCAGCCCCCTGAAATAGTGATTGGGAATTTTTACAGCACAAGACCTACTATCATCAATGCCAACCCCAATTGCAGGCAGTGTCAAGGAGTAGGGTTCAATAGACTCGGAAGGCCTTGCATTCTGTGCAATCCAGAGTCTTCTTGTCGAAGGAAGCACAAGATTCCTCGCAGAGTTGCCAAGCATGGCTGTTGTATATTCTAAGCTGTACAGACTTTAATTAAGTTTAAATTTAACAAAAAACGCGCCATATTTTAAAGGATGCAGCTAGAAGAATTCGAAGGTCGGTTGATGATCCATAAAGTGGTTCTAGAGAATTTTAAGTCTTACGCCGGCGTTAAAGAAATTGGCCCCTTCCACAAAAACTTTACTTCAGTGGTGGGACCCAACGGTTCAGGTAAATCTAACCTTTTGGAGTGCCTCTTGTTTGCTTTTGGAAAGCGTGCAAGGAAGATGAGGCTCAAAAAAATATCTGACCTAATTCACAAGTCTCAAAGGCACCCTAACCTGAGTTTTGCGAGAGTTTCAGTGTACTTCCAAAACATTCTAGATAAAGGCGATGAGTTTGAAGTTGTAAGCGGTTCTGAGTTAGTACTTACACGCACAGTTCACAAAAACAATACTTCTACCTACAAGCTGGACTCAAGAGAAAGTTCTTTTGAAGAAGTTACTGCTACACTTAAGAAACGCGGAGTGGATTTGGAACAAAACAGGTTTTTGATTTTGCAAGGTGAAGTGGAACAAATTGCTATGATGAAGCCCAAAGCTCCGCCTAACGAAGAAAACAAAGTGGGACTTATGGAGTACTTAGAAGAAATCATTGGAACTAACAAGTACGTTCCACTTATAAACGATGCAGAAGCTGACTTGGAGGCCTTTGGTGAAGACATTTCAGCTAAGAAAACTAGACTTGAAGAAGCTGAAAAAGCCTTGGAAGAACTGGAAGGTCCCAAAAACCAAGCTTTGGCTTACATCGACTTAGAAAAGGAGCACTACCAGCTCCTGAACATAAAGCACCAGATTTCAGCCCACAACTTCTACAGAGAAGAAACCAAACTGGGAGAAGAGATTGTAGAAGTAAAGAAAAACCTAAAACAAATCGAAACTGAGTACAAAGAAAAGCAAGAAGAACACAAAGAAGTCATAGAAGAGCACAAAGGCCTCAGCGAAAAACTTAAAAAAGACTCTTTAGAACTGGAAGAAGTTAAAAGCCAAATCGAACAAACAAGCAAAAAGCACTTAGAAGTCCAAGAAACCATTAAAAGGTCCAGCAAAAAACTAGAAAAAATCAAAGGCGACAAAAAAAGAGAACTCAACAGAATCAACACTATTGACAAAACTTTTTCAGAGTTCACTGAAGAGATTCCACAGAAACACCAAAGGCTCAGTGAAATCAAAGGAGAACTCAAAACCACTGAAACTAGGTATGAACAACTAAGCTCTGAAGCACTCACTAAAACCAAAAACCTTCAAAAAGAAAAAAACTCCATCAAAGAAAAACTCAACCCTTACCAAGACCAACTTAACGAAAACCAAAAGAACATAGACTACTCAGCTAAAAGAATCCAGGACCTCCAAAATGAACTTGAGCAAACCCACTCTGACAAAAACAAAATACTCCAGGAAATCCAAAACTCCTCAACTGAAATCCAAAATAACCAAGAGTACCTGTCCAAAACCGAACAAGCAATCTCCCAAAAACAAACTCATATCCAAGAAGCCAAAAACAGGTGCTCAGAAGTCAGAAAACAACTCCAGGAAGTAAGTAACGCACTTGAACAAGAAAGGGGAGTGCTAGCCGAAGCTGAAAACACCGAAAAGGCCCAAGAAGCTGAAAACAGAGTTCTGAGAGAAGTAATGGCAGCTTCAAGAACAGGAGAATTGCAAGGAGTTATAGGAAGACTAGGGGACTTGGGGAGCGTGGACTCTAAGTATGATATAGCAGTTTCTTCAAGTGCAGGAGGAAGACTTGACTACATTGTTGTAGAGACTGCAAACCAAGCAACTGAACTTATTGAGTTTATACGAAGCAAACAACTCGGTAGAGTCAACTTAATTGCACTTGACAAAATACAGCAAAATTTTTCTGAAAAGTCCAATGCTAGGTTTAACTGTCCTGACAACAGATGCCAAAGACTGTTTGACTTAATTGATGTTAAGAACCCCAGACTTAAAGTAGCTTTTTACTTTGCCTTTGCAGACACTTTAGTAGCTAATGACATAGAAACAGCAAGACAAATTGCTTTTGGAGGCAGGAAAAGATGGAGAGTAGTTACGCTGAGCGGAGAAATCATTAATGTGTCAGGAGAAATGCAGGGGTTCTCGAAACCACTGAAAGGCAAAATGGTTCTTAACAACCAGAAAAGAGCAAGTTTGAACCCACAAGACCTTTATAACTTACACCAAGCCATTGATGAACTTGCCCAGAAAGAAAGGTATCTTTTGCAAGAACTCAAAGAACTACAAACTTTCCAGTCTGTAGAAATTAGAAACCTCGATGACCTGAAAAACACCCTTAAACGGATTGGGACTACCATAAAGGACTTAGAAGAAAAAAAGACCAACTTAAGTGTAAGGTTGGGGCAAATCGAAAACAGCAACTCAGAAAACATAAAGCAAGAAATTAAAGAACTTCAAGCAACTGTAGAGGGTTTGAACGCAATGAAGCCCAAAATTCAAAGTCTTATTGAAAAAGAGTCTAACAAAATCCAAGAAATCCAAAAACAAATTGACGAAATTGCAGGCGAAGAGTTCAAAGAACTAAGACTCAAAAGAGAAAGTTTGCGCAAAGAACAAGAAACTACTGAAAACGAACTAATGAAAATGCAAAAACAACTCGAAAACTACGAAACAGATAAACAAAAAAGCAAACTTAACCTTGAAAAACTACAAAAAGAAAAACTAGAAGAAACCAACTACATCGAAGAACTAAAAACCACAAAAGAAAGACTTGAAGAAGAAGGTGAAGTTAAAGCCCAAACCATGGGGTCTCTGATTGAAGAAATCGAAAACTTGCAAGAAAGAAAAAAACAACTAACTGACAAAGAAATAGCAACTAAAGAAGTTTTTGATGAAATCATGCAAAAAAGAGTTAGTCTCAAACAAAACAAGTCCAAAATACAAGAAAAGCAAAAAGAAGCCCAGAAAGAGTACTCCAAGTGCTTCAAAGTTATTGAAAAAAACAGAGAAAAGTATAACCAAATCCAGTCTGAGTACAACGAACTGATGGGGAACATGATGGAGATTGAAGAAGAACCACAAGAAGAAGAAGCAACCCAACCCATCACTAAAAAAAAGAAAAAAGAAACCGAAAGACAAAACTTAAGGTACCAGGTAAACAAAGACTTTACACCTGAAGAACTACTTGAACTAGAACCTAAAGCCCAGGTAATTGAAACCATGATTCAAGAGGTGAGGAGTGAACTCGAAGAAGCCAAGCCCAACTTAAAGATCATTTCAGACTACCGAGAAAAAAAGCAGGACAAAGACGAAAAAGCCCAAATGCTCGAAGACTCCAGAGAAGCTGAAATCGAAAAAAGGAAACTTTACAACGAACTCAAAAGCAAAAGACTGCACGAGTTCACTGTTGGATTCACTTTGATTTCCCAGAAACTAAAAGAAATGTACAGAATGATCACTAGAGGAGGAGACGCTGAGTTAGAGTTTGCAGACTCTACTGACCCCTTTGCAGAGGGAATCATCTTTACTGTAAGACCTCCTTCAAAGTCCTGGAAAAAAATGGCCAACCTAAGTGGTGGAGAAAAAACCCTGAGTTCTTTAGCTTTGGTGTTTGCTCTGCACCACTACAAACCCAATGCTTTGTACGTTATGGATGAGGTCGACGCTGCACTTGACTTCCAAAACGTCAGCGTAATTGCCAACTACATCAAGTCCCGGACTAAAGATGCCCAGTTCGTTATAGTGAGTTTAAGGTACCAAATGTTTGAGTTAGCTGACAGGTTAGTTGGCGTATACAAGACTGAAGACGTTTCTCACAGCATAGCCATTAGTCCTTGCTTGCTAGAGTCTACCTCGCCCAACCCTATCATCAGACAAACAGTTAACAACATAACAGTTCCTAACTAACTTTAAAAGGTATTATTTATTTCTTCTTGCCGTGAATAGGACCAGTTCTACGGGCAGCAATAAGACCAACCTTTTTCCCAGGAGGAGCGTCACGTCTAACTGTGGATGGGTGACCAATGTGCTGGTGATTACCACCACCATGAGGATGCTCTACGGGGTTCATGGCAACACCTCTAACCTTAGGCCAGCAGTTCCTCTTAACTCTGAACTTGTGGTAAGCCCTTCCAGCTTTGAGCAAAGGCTTCTCGTCTCTTCCACCTCCAGCAATAACTCCAATCATAGCCCTGCAATTGCTTGATAGAGGCTTAATAGTTCCACTGGGCATCTTGACACGAGTGGTTTTTCCGTCGTCTGAGTGGCCAATAATAGTGATGGCGGCTCCTGAAGTCCTGCCTACAGATCCTCTGTCCATGGGCTTCTCTTCCAAGTTACAGACTTCAGTTCCTTCGGGGAGACCACCTATAGGAAGAACATTTCCTGTGACTACCTGAGCTTTAGAGCCGCAGTAAACGTACTGGCCTGTGTACATGCCTTCTATGGCAATGAAGGTTTCGGTTTGTCTCTTGTAGCTGTAGCGGTCTCTGAATTCTACGCGAGCAAGAGGTGCTCCTCTACCAGGGTCGTGGATGATTTCTTTAACAACACCTCTGATGTAACCTTCACGCTCTGCATAGTCCAGGTTCCTAAGTTTAGCTTCTCCAACTCTGTGTTTAACGTGGGCTCTGAAAACACTTCCCCTACCTTTCCTCTGACCTCGGATTCTTCGGCCCATATTTAATTATGACCATTACACACTTCTAGTAGTTTAATTGTGACGAAAGAACTTCATAGCTAGCCAGTTCGCGTACACTATAATAAATGATGTAGGGATCATAAGGGGAACTAAGTAACAGTAGTACTTGTCCTTCTGAATCGAGTTAAGCACCTGATTTTCTTCTTCGTCAACTATCAGTCTTGCTCCAAACCAAACGAAAGTCAGAATCCAAAGACCGGAGCTTCCTACAATTAACCCATAGCCTGCTGCCAGTGTTGCTATTCCCATTGCACAATTTCCATTTACTCGGGACAATTACTAGTTAAGTGGCTTCTTTTTGTAAAGGAAGTTTTTGATGTTGTGGATGTGTGTGTGGAGGTCTCCGTAGTCAACACTTCTGTTGTCGCTATCTTTGAGGAGCAGAACAGACACTCTCTGCAACGAAAAAAACATACTTTTAATTTTTTCTAAGTTCTGGTGCATGTTTAGGTGAACTATCATTCCAGAATACACCCTCAAAAAGGCTTCTAGTGCAGCTTGGTCCTTTTTGCTCCACTTGCCTTGAGTTTTGTTGATGAGTCCCACTGCTCCAAGGCAAACTTTATTTGAAACTACAGCTCCGTATAACAGGTTTCTGGTAGTTTCTTCTTGAGGGTCGTCTACTTCTTTTTTAAAGTTCTTTTCAAGAGCAATGTCGTTGCTTAAAACTGAAGTTTGGGAGGAAATGCAAAGCCCAGCTAAGCCTTTGGACATTTGGAAGTATTCTAGTTTCTCAGAGGACCTTTTGTAAATCTTGTTTTTGTCTCTGTCCACGTAAAGTATATTTACTCTCGAAGCACTGAACAACGAACAGAGGTGAGTCTTCAGTACTTCAGTAAATTCGTGCAGGGACTTCTTTTCGAAAAGGCTGATCTGGCAGTCCAGGAGGCTCTGGACTTTTTTTTGTTCCTTCAAAAACTTCTCTTCGAACTCCCACTTGCTCATGAACGCAGAGAAAATATTTAACACAAAAAGAAATTCCTTTTCAAACAGGATTTCAGGTCGCTTTCTTAAAACAACAAGCACGTAGTTAACTCTGTTGGAGTCAGTATATATAGGACCTACTTGCATAGCTGAATACTTAGCTCCAATGGCATGCTCAATTCTTTCGTCGTACTCTTGGTCTTCTGACTTAGCACTCACTACTGACTTTTGTGAGCTCACAAGTGACAAAACACTTTTGCTAAAAGAAACTTTTACTTCTCTTCCGTGCAAAGTAGAAACCCACTTGTTTCGGAGTTTGTCAAGGTGAAAAACTAACAAGGTGTCTGCTTGGAGTTGGCACCTTGACTCAGAAATAAGGACTTTGTTGGCTTTATCTTTGTCTTTGGTCCGTATGCAGCTGTCCATGATCTTTTCAAACTCTTCTTTGACTCCCATAGACTTCCTGGCTGACAACTTGACTGAGGTTTTTTGTCTGGTTATTTTGGGAACAGATGAAAATATTGAAAGTTGTTTGGAAAAGTTTTTCTAAATATCTCTTACTTGGAGTTTTTCTTGGTTCTTAGAACTTATAATTATGTTGTTTAGGTCTTTTTTGTCAGTTCTTTCTCTTTCCAAGCAGTTTTTAAGGTAGTTGATGGTGTTTTGTTTTTCTTGGTTGTTGGTTCTTAGTATGTCAATGATTTGTTCGTTGTAGGCTTTAGACTGAGTTCCAGGTTTCAGCGAATTTACCAAAGAAGTCAGTCGGTCTGGAATAATAGTAAGTTGCTGCAGCTTACTAGCAATTTCTTCAGTGATAAAAGTCTCTATGGAAGGGAGCATCAAGATCTCCAGAAGCATTTGTCTGTGCAAAGATAAAAACCTGTCTGAATTAAAGTTTTCGCCTCTTAAGTGCGATTTGTTCCTATGAAAGGGTTCAGGAGTTCTTAAGCCAAAGCGACTTTGTTCGTTAGTAACTTTTTTAGTTGAAAGACTTCTTTGAGGGTTGATTTTGCACTCTGGAAGTTTCTTCACAGTGGAAGAGTCTTGTTTGAGAAAGGAAGGGGATGGAGAACTTTCCTCAAACTCTAGTTTCTTAGCTACTTTTCTTCTTAACTGCATTATCAAATTATTAACTACAATTAAAGCGAGTTATACTTCTTTAGTATTAAATTACGTTGGTGAATTAGAGATAAGTCGGCTTCTTTGTTCATCCTGATAACTTCGCCTGAGTTCGTTTTCACGCTTAAAAGCCAATTAGGAAACAGTTCAAGTAGTTCTTTCAAGTCTTCTTGAATGTCTTTTTCTTGTAAAAAGAAGTTGTGAGAGTTAAGGACTTTTCTAACCAAAGAGTGAAAGAAAACACTGGGCATGCGCATAGAGTTGAAAGTAGCCCTCAGTACCTCACACAGTTTCACTAGTCTCAAAGCCCTTGCTTTCAATCGGGGGTTTTTTTGAGTTGGTTCTTTGTTGCCAGAAATTTCTCCAAGCACGCATTTGCTTGAATTATCAGAGTTAATTAAAGCTTTTGGGACCTCTGGAACTCTTTGGAGGTCAAATTCCCAGTGCCAGCACATCAACTTTTCAGGGTCGAGCTCCAAGCCTTTTTCCTGCAAAAACTCAGCATGTTTTTCCTTGACAACTTCAATTAAGAGTTTCCTGAGTTTGTTTTTCCGCATTTCTAACACACTTTTTGGAAGGGGCAAAGTGCAGTCTTGAAACTCTTTAGGAAAGTCAAGGTAAAGTCCACTTTCTATCAAGTAAGCTTCGGGAAATAAGTGCAGTACCTGTTGTAGGTGAGTCACTTCAAGTCCAGGCAAGGCTTTTTGCAAGGTTTCAAAAAAAGTAGGTATGTTTCTGTACTTGGCTTTGTTGAGTGTAGCGTCTAAGGACTCAAACACTTCTAAGAGTTTTTTAAAGTGGTAAGGCAGTTGCAAAACTCTGCTTGAGTTAAGCAGTTCCTGGTACTTTTCTTTGGCGGGAACCGAATGCAAAATTTGTTCAGTTGAAGAATCATTGCCTGAGGAGGAGAGGCCTTGGACTATCTTGGATGTGGTGGCTGAGACCTCAGGAATTGGAGTCAGGGACGCCAGGAGCTCCTCCAGTTTGTTTTCGGACTTTGTATTTGGAGTCTGCGCGGGAAAGACTTTACTTGAAGAGTCTAGCTTCAGGGCTTTTGTGATTGAAGGGTCTGCAGTGTCATCTAGTTTCCGCTTGCGCTTGGTTGCAGTTGACTGTAAATCTGGTTTTTTGCACAAGTAATGATTTGAAATAAGTGTTTGTTTCATTGCGCGTAAATATGTTTTCAAGGGGCCAACTACCTTTTTAATACAGAATTTATGCAAATTAGAGTTATAACTTAGAGGTTGGAATACATTTTTTATTTTCAATAAAGAAGTTACTTAAGTTAAGTTCTTACTGAAACTGAGTAAGCAATATTGTTGAAGTATAAAATGGAAAGTTACCAAAGCAGTGACGAAGAGTTTTACGATGCACTTGAGTTCGAAGAGTCTGAAGATCAGTCTTGCAGACTCGAGTCCCAGTCAATGATTCTAACTAATGAGGTTAGTTATCACAAAACCTCTGAAGATTACAACTCTACTTCTTTTTTTGGGAACCATAAGACCTTGGATTTTTCTTCAGTGAATAACTTGAGAACCTACAAAAAGCCACAACCGGACTTTGAAGGCTTGAAACTAGTGCAGGAAATTGAACTGACTTGCAGGGGCAACTGTGCTAGGTGGGTAACTAAGTTCAGTCCGGATAGTAGATTTTTAGTTGTATCAGGTGACTGCGGCTACATGGCTTTGTTTGAAGTGCTCGGCCACAGAGGCAGCCACTCTACACTCCTTAGGTCTGTGCCTTCTCTTACGGTGCCAACTCCTCCTATTTCAGAAATTGCTTGGAACTACCAAGGAACCCAGTTCTTGACTGCCTGCTTAGACGGTAGCGTCAAACTGTGGCGTCCGGACAAAGAATCCCACTTGTCTGTGTTTCCTCATGCCTTTCCAGTGAATTCTGTTGTGTTCCATCCCCACAACTCAGATTACTTCGTGACTGCTTCTCAAGATAAGATTCTGAGACTGTTTAAGTTGTCAGAAAAAAGGATAGACGGGTTTTACATGGCTAGTGACGAGGTAAACACAATTGAGTACTCGATCAACGGAAAATATTTAGCAGCTGGACTGGTAAAAGGACAAGTACTTATTTACGAGTCAAGGTCTACAGACTTCAAGCTGCGTCTGAATAATGAACTGCTCTGCAGAAACAGGTACGGCTTCAAAAGAAGGGGCAGAAAGGTAACTGGGCTTAGCTTTCTCAACGACGAACTTCTGCTAATTACTACAAATGACTCCAGACTGAGGCTTTACAAGTTCCTTGAAGGAGAAATGCTCCAGAAGTACAAAGGAACCTACAACAGTCGCTTTCCTCTAAGAGGAAGCTTTTCTCAAGACTTCAAGCATATTCTTTGCGGTTCTGAAAAGGGCAAAGTGTTTATTTGGAACACCTTAGCAGACAAGCCTGACAAAAAGAACGACAGCTACGAAGTTTTTGACGTCAGAAAAAGAAAAGTGGTGGAATACGCAATGTTTGCGCCTGAAAACACAGTCAACTTGATCAACAACGCTATGAGTGGCCAGAAGCAAGAAATCAAGCACATCATTCTGTGTTTAGGTCTTAAGGAGAAACTTAGAGTGTTTTACAACTTACCTGATAATGCTATAAGTAACCATTAAATGTTCAACAATAATTGTTGAAAAAATGAAAACCCGTACTGCAAAGATCTTGATGATAGTCTTCTTAGTACTAGGACTCCTCATACTTGCTGCTGGCATAGTAATCCCTATCATAATCCTCAACTCCATTAACGACAACTTAGACAATTTATGGATGAGTCCTGATAGTTACGAAACATGGGGCGTCACCCCGGGTAAAAGTGACTCTAAAGTGGTCACCTCCTACAAGATATTCAACTATACTAACCCTGAGGAAATCCTTTTGGGCGCTAAGCCTGTTTTGGT
>PR_CR_10_Liq_1_inCRDRAFT_1001624_pt1 | contig 12351 bp, 7 predicted proteins | sample PRCRCaboRojoPR_3_FD_10241 | JGI IMG/M metagenome (IMG submission 10241) | reverse complement strand
CCTGATAGCGTATCAAGAGAGGTGCCCGGAGGTAATTCGCTAGGTGATCCGTCGTCATTTGTTTGTTCTAATGAATAGTTTACAACGCCTACTAAGGAATTAGGATCAATTACATCCAAAAATAGCGTAATAAAATTATTAGCTCTGCGTACCCCTAAGTCGCTAGGAGTCAGCCATATCGGCGTTCTTACAAATGTATTGTCAGCTGTGAATACTCCTGTGCCCACCTGCATAATAGTATTATCAGCTCTAAAGAAATCATCGCCGACTACAAATATTCTAAATGTTCTGTCGGATATTGTATCCCCATCACTAACACTTACTGTAAATTCGTAATATCTGTTTAGTTTTCTAGGAACAAGAGTTGGCTCTGCAAAATCGTATCGTGTTACATCGAAGAAAAAACTATCAAAACCCTGTGAACTTTTTATGCTGAAATCATAAGGATATTTGTCGTAATTATTTTCATCATAAAAACCATTACCTGCTATTTTGTCTAATGCAAGAACAGGGTCAACGACCCCTACTAGTCTTCCGTCTTCTGTTAATGTTATTCCAGGAGGTAATTGTCCTGCATCATTACCTATAAAATATCTTAATTTTTGACCTGAGCTAGTATCAGTATCTCTAACTCTTAACTGAAAATCTACAGGAGCACTATCTAAAATATAGAATGCATCATTATTACCGATTGGCAACAGATCTTCCTGTGTTATCCATTGCGGTGCATCTGAACCTTCTATATCTATACTAAAAGTTCTATCTTCTTTTTGATCGTTGAGCGTAGCACGGAGTACAAATCTAAAAGTTGTAGTTCTGGGAACCTCGAACGGAGTACCTTCTATGTTTGTGCCTACAACCCTCATTCCTGTAGGGAGGTCTCCGCTAATTAGGCTAACTTCTGCTTGACTGTCGACAGGCAAATTAATCGATGTGGTAATTCTTTCTTGAAGCACTGCTAGCTTAGTGCCCGATCTTTTGGTCCATATAGCCATTTTATACACTCCGTATTGTATTTATCGGCATCTTATGGAGATATTTGTCCGAGGTCGATATTGAAGTTTGCTACATCGCTTCCTATAAATGCACCTAAGTCAACATCGTTGGTTGCAATAAGTACGTCTAGGATATTGTTAAAGTCGTTGTCTATAAACTCTCCGAAATTGAAGTAATTATCAAAGTATTCGTTTATGTTTCTTATATCAACACCATATACTAGGCCTGTAAGTGGACCTAAGAAACTTGCAGAGCTTATTTGAGCTACATTAGAAATATTATTGTTGTTGGCGTTTAGATTTGCACTAAGTGTTGGATTGGCGTCTCTTGCAACTACACCGTTGGTTTCTAAATCAACAAATAATGTGTTACCACTGGTTCTTGTGCTGATTACCTCTCCGCCTTCGATGCGTAATGTGCTGGCATTTGAATCTACTTGTATGTGACCGTTGTCACTGACTAGGAGTATTTGATCAAGGCCTCCTGCTGCATCAACTACTATTGATGTAGCTGTGCTTGATAGAGAAACATTACTACCTCCTATCAGTGTTTTGAATTGTAAGGTGTCATTATCTCTTCCTGCAAAAACAGCTTCGCCTGTTGTGCCAATATTGACTGCGTCTACACTTGCTGTGGTTACCCTTGCATCTAGGTCTTCAAGACTGTTGTTTACTTTTACAAAGGCTACTCGAAGGTCGTCGCCTGTGCCATCGTTTGGAATGTCCCCTACATTGATTAATTCAACTGCCATCACTATCTCCGTTACATTGTATTTAGTTTAGGTCTACCCAAGCAGCCGAAACACCGTCATAAGCACTAAATTTACCTGTTGATGATAGATATACCATCGTCCCTCCAATTGGTGATAATATTTCTGCATCCCTAGCGGCTGCATCTGTATAGGTTGGTAATATAAAAGATCCAGCGCCCGAAGCATCTACAACTTCTCCTAAACCGTTGCCTACTATTATTAAATCGCCCTGCGAACTTCCTGAAATTTGTAAACTACTACCAAATCCTATTCCAACATCTCCTGTTGAAAAAAGATTTAAAGAGGGTGTGTTTATAGCTACGTCTGAACTAGCGTTTAAACCAATTGTTGTACCTGACATTGATACAGTTCCCTGTGCGGATACTATACCGATGTTTCCTGTATTTGCAAATAGATCAACATCAACGTTAGAAGTTACTTGTGTTCTATTTGTTCCATCTATCACACTTTCTTGGCCAGTGATTTGAGCGAAACCTGCTGCTACTAAATTTAAATCTGCACCGCTAGTAATAAGAGGTGTAGAAACTAAATTAGATGCCACAGCATTTGTATCTGTATCTACCATTATAGAACTGTCCTTTGCAAACACAGATCCTGTAATATCTATTGTTCCTATGTCAATAGTATTACCTCTCGAGATTGCTAATTCTGAACCCACCAGTGATATAGTCTGATTGTCAGTTTCTGAGGTAATGAATCCTACGTCATTTGTAAAGTCACTTAAATTAAGCGGACGGTTTAAAATTTCTGCCCATGTTATATTAGCAGGTCTCCATGCACCTGAATAAAATTTCAAATACTTATTTTCTACAATTCCAGTTGTAATTACGTCGCTAAGTTCATTTATTGAATTTGAACCTATGTCGACTTGCGTAGAGTCTTGAGGTTCCCATTGGCTGGCTGTTCCGTTATAAGTTAATACTTGACCGTCGGATGGTTGTTGTAGACTTACATCGGTTAAATTGTTTATAAATTGCGGAATAAAAGGTTTATTCGATAAGTCTATATAGTCTCCGGAAAACTGTGTAGGCGTGTTTACTAGATCATTGTAGTCACCTGTCAGTGCTGCCGTAGACAACGTTTGACCGTTAACTAACAAACTTCCTGCACTTATTTGACCTAGCGTGTTAATACTAGCTGCATTAACTATACCACTTTGACTAAGGTCTAAGTTATCACCTGCCGGTAATTCTTTTATTCTATTATTGTCATTAATGTCAATTATTAATGGAAATCTATTAGCCATATTATACTCTTCCTACAACGATTTCTATGACGTCTTTACCGTCTGTTTCTTTGTTTTGCAATGCCTTACCAATTATTGTTCCTATTTTAGGATCATTATTTACAACTGCATATCCAGGAATTGCACTAGTAACTAGTATGTCACCTTTCTGAACTTTTCCTAAAACCTTACATGGTATACGTCCTTGCAATGCCACTGCAACTACATTTGTTCCTGTTAGTTCTGAATTCATTAGATATGCTGGATTTGTTGAAACTACACCTGCTACTCGTCTATCACCTTTTTGATTTGTTGTAGATACTTCTTCGTCTCCGCCAAATATCAAAACAGTGCCTGGTTCATATTCTGCATCAGCTTGATAGTTTTCTGCAAGGTCAGCATATCTTGCTGTTAGTGCTGTTCCATCAAACAAAGTAGCATAAACTGTATTGAATCGTGTTCCACTTGCACCTATGTTTCTAGAATTGTTTGCATCAGGAATGATATTGCTTCCCAAACGCCCGTCGACACCAAAGATAAGTTCGCCGTCAATGGTAAATGTGTCTGTGTTTGCATCTGCAAACTGGAAATTACCGTTGACTGTTAAGTCGCCGTTTACTGTCAAGTTGTTCGCAACATCTACATCTTGTGTAACTGTTGCTACAACACTTCCGCCTGCTACAAATAATATAGTATCGCTAGCTGCGCCTGCATATCCGTTGCCTGCTCCTAAACCAATACCTGTAGTTTGATTGGCTTGTTCTCCTGCTTCGCTAGTTGCTTCAATAAAGTTTGTATAAGTCCAATCCGAAGCTACAAATCCTTCGCCCGCATAGCTAGAACCAGCTTGTGCGTTACTTTCTGTAACAGTAGTACTGCCTACGTCTATACTTCCTGGAATATCAACTACAAGCGATTCACTGTTGTTACCTACAGCAGATAGTATAGTTGCGCCACCCGGAGTTGTATAGGTGATAGTTGTGCTTGCTAGATTAATAATATCAAATGCACCTAGCTTATAACCGCTTGCATCTAAGGTTCCAGCAGCATCTCTACGTGCAATACTATTGTCAGCACCGCTTGTGCTAATTTGCGTGCGTGCATAGACTCTTCCACCGTCGCCAGAATCAATAGTTATTAGTGCGTCACCGCTGGTTGTAACACTGTCTTGATTTGTAGGCAGCACTTGGTTTAATGTTGCACCTTCATCGAAAGTATTGTCTTCAAACAATGCTGAGCCATCTAATTCTAAGAAATCAGTGGTTGAAATTGTATCGAACGGTCCATTGACAACATTGATTACATATACAATATTACTTGTTTCAGATGAATGTCTTACTTCTGCACTTGCACCTGATCCTGGCTGACTTATCGTTTGCCCTGCAACAACAGTTACTTTTCTATCAAGTGTTAATTTAGTTACAGCATCTGTTGTAATATCGTTCCAAGTAGTAGTAAAGTCTTTATCTTCGATACCTAAACCAAATTTAACAACGTCACTGTAATCAATTGCTTCAATATCGCCTGTATTTTCCCAGTTACGGCCAAACACTTGATATTGATCAACTTGATTAAGCTCATGGAATAAAACACCATTTGCCTTGATTCTTACATATCCTGATACAGTTTCGAAGTTGTTATCACTGAACGTGGCTAGGCCTAAGTCACTTTGTACTTTAGTTGCAGTGCCTGACCAGCCAGTAGTTGCATCATCTTCATCAAACGTAACTGCATCTTGCATGTTAAGTTTACTTTGCGCGATAGCTGCGTTACTGTTTATGTCTGCATTTACAACAGAATCATCTTCTAATTGCAGATTATATGTTGCCTTGCCACCTGTAGACCTATCTACTGTTACATTAATAACACTATCTGTGCTTTCCTCTGCATTTGCAAATTCGTCAACTGGACCATCTTCTATGGTTGCACTAATAGTTTCGCCCGGTAGGTCAAATAATGTTTCTCCTATAACAAAGTCTAGACCTGATGTTATTTCGTAGGTAATTATAAGAATATTATCTAGAATAGGATCAGTAGTTGTTTCTAAGTCTATAATAGTTGCAGCCTTTAGACCGCCAGTAGTACCTATGCTGTCGCCCACTGACCAGTTTCCACCTGTAGTCGGAGTGGTGTAGATTCTTCTATAACCTGTGGCTATAATTAAATCATTAGCTGTAACATTGTTTATTTCTGTGTTACGCAAATCTTCTATTTGGTCATAGTCATTGGCTTTGCCGTCTACGTAGTTTTTGTTTGCTGCGGCAGTTCCGTCTGTGCCTGGTAAGTCTAGATTGGTAATTTGATTACTACCCATATCCATATTGTCTTCCATTGCACTGCCACCATCCAATGGTAAGAATCCTGGACCAATCCTATTTCCGGCAGGTGATGCTGCGATTTGCGAGCCAGCAGTAACATTGAAACCTAGTACACGATTTACATAACTAGCTATTGCCTTTTCTGTAGGTACAGCCTGTGCACTATTATCACTAAATGAATCGTCTGCCGAGAATTCATTAATTGTTACTCCTCGTTTGAATCCTAAAGAGTTTGCATTTGTTAGTCCAATTTCTCCCGTAATCTCTACATCGCCCGTTGCTTGGTCTACGCTGAAGAATTTACCTACTCGGAAGAAACCAAACTGGTCAGTCGTTACAAAGAACACGCGACCTTTGCGTCTTTCCCAAACCTGAGAACTAGTAGCTGTTGGCGCATCTGTGTACGGTTCGGCTAGGTCTCTCTCAGGATCACCTAAAATAACATTAGGATAGTTTGAATCATTAAATGATCCAGTACCTATTTGTGTAAAGTCGTGTCCTGTTGCACGCAATAGCGAAATTGCAATCGTAATTTCAGCAGTTGCATTAGTGTTCAGACCTGCACGGAAAGTTCTTTCTTCTGCAGGGAACGGTTGGTTAAGACCTGTTACTCCAAGGCCTGTAATATCAGTATCTGCTACATCTTCGAAATCAATAAATGCAAAGCCGCCGCTTCCAGAATTATCTGTATATCCAGTGATTCGGTGAGTCTTGCCCTCCCATGCAAATATCATTCCTCCGGCATATCCTGCATCTCCTGGCTGTTTACCAGTGACATCGCGTAAAAGCCTAGCGATTGCATCTGCGTCTGCAATAGGAGATATCGCCAAAGACGTATCTCCCTGAGCACTACCGTACCCGCCGCTTAGATTAGCAGGATCAGTAAACAGTACAGCATAATTAAATCCGCTGTCAACATCTACAATAATCTGGTTTGCACCTAAAGGTTGTGCTAAACTGTCCTGCGTAGAAAATGCCAAACTTCTATAAGTTGTATTGTCAGATTCGTCAAAGTTGATAGCTGTACTTGGACGAGTCTCTAGTCTCTCGGGTACTGCTACACCGTCAAATATAATCGTGCTATCTGTTCTGAACTCAATGTAAGTGTCTGCAGGCACATAGTCTTGTAATGTTCCGAAAAAGTCTGCTGGTGATGCATCGTCTGCTCTTAAGGCTAACTGATATACACTGTTACTATATACACCGCCTGTTGCAAGCACATCACCTGGCTCGCCTTCTGTTCCATCTTGGTCTGCATCTGATAGGTTAGTGACATTACTAATTCTATAATTTAAAACTCCAGCACCCGGACTTGCAAATCCTACTTCCAGTGTGAGGTTCGCTGCGCCGCCACCGCCTAAATCTGCGTCTGCTATTGTAAGGGTTTCGCCTAGTATGTAGTCTACACCAGGATTGTTAATTGTAACAGTTGCAGCACCAGAACCATCAACAACAACATCAAATGTGGCGCCTGTTCCAGACCCGCCTGTTGCGCTTACATTGGTATAAGTGCCTGCTGTTCTAGATACGTCGGCAGCCCCTATATTGATAACTGTTCTCACCTGACCTTCAGGTCCATGGTCGATAGTAATTTGACTGTTAATTGTAGGTTCAAACTTAAGGTCGGTTACTGTAATACTAGGATCATCAAATACATTACCAAATGCTTCTGTTGTGAATGCTTTGGCAGGCTGAATCATAGGCCTATTCAAAGTTACTTGATCTGGAATCTCGTTTGGATCAGCACCTTCTGCTACAAGACCAAAGTTACCATAACCATTAGATCCGTTAAGCGATCTAATCTCCGAACCGTTCTTAGCATAGTATGCTGCCTGACAGTAGTATGTAAACATAGATACCATCTCAGAGAACGCACCGTTGTTGGTAACAAGACCATAACCCAAATCGTTAATCTGTGTAAAGTCATTGCCAAGCATAGAACGGTTACCAGCTGTTTGTAGGAATATTTCTTGCGGAGTACTTCCTGAATAGCCGCTGCCTTCTCCCGATCCTGGATCTAGAAACAGGGTTACTGTACCTTGACCAGAGTCATAATTTGCTATAGCATTAACCTGATATCTTATGCCGCCTAAATAGAAAGGACAAGGTAATTCTGGTGGTCTAATAAATAGACCTTGTCCTGTATCACTTTCTACTTCTAACTGGAATGGATTAACAACATTAGTTATACGTGCCGGTATGTTACCAACAAATGCGTCAACGTACATACCGCCTCTGAATTTCTTAACATTATCACTCTTACTGAAAGATGATCCAGTCTGGATATAAGGTGACTTAGTAAGAATCTGTCCTTCAGGGTCAAGTACAACCATGAATCCGCCGTGTCCTTGCACAGTAGCATTACGAACAATAGTAGCATCGCTCATCATGAACACGTCTACACCGTCAGCGTCGTTGTCTAGCGGAGGATTATAGTTTTCGTCAAATCCAAAAGTAATTAGAGAAATTAGATTTCCTAGAAGTGCTATTGCGCCAGATTCTCCTGTACCACCGCTTGTGTCTGGTTGTACGTCGGTATTTTGTGTAGGAGCATTTCCGCCTAACAGTTGTCCTGCGATAGATGTTATCTGGTTTATAGCAGTTTCTATCTGTGTTCTCTCTGACACTAAAGTAGTTTTAAAGATTACCCCTTGTGACTCCAAAGAAAACTCGCTGCCTCCCCTGTCGAAATCTTTAATCAAGCCATCTACTATAGTGCCTATATTTTTACGTACCTTGTCGGTATCATACGTGAAACCGAACCATATACTTCCTGTAGCGCCGGCTGTATTAGCAGTTGTGACATTGTCATTAATGTAGAATATAATCTCATCCTGCAGGAACGTTTTGTTCTTTCTTAGGATATCAGCAGCACTAGAAAAATTTCCAGCGTTTGTAGGAATAACACCTACGTTTACATCTCTATAGGGATCTGTAAGATAGTGGCGTCCAAAATACCCTTGTACTTGGTTAGTTTGATTCACAAACGGACTAACTGCACTGTCGGATACATAGAACACACCTGCGCTATCGCTAAGTGCAAAATCTGCACCGCCTTGGGTTTCGCTTATTTTAAATTCTGTAGAGCTTACAATTTCTTTTACAAAGTATTCTGTATTTCTTTGCACACCGCCAAATAGGGTTTCTCCTACAAACTTAACAGTGTCGCCAACTGTCATCCAGCTAGTATCATCTACTGTAAATGTGTCTGTGCTTGCACTTGTGCTCGTGATGGTACTGTGCTTTATGTCTAAAAGAGGAATTTCATCAAATTCTAAGTCTCTAAAGAAATACATGTTAGCCCAAGTAGACTGTGATGTTCTACGCTTGGGTCTTATAATCACACGACGAAATTCATCACCCTTTAGAGACACATTGTTTGCTAAACGTATAGGATAGTCTTCTTCGTAAATTCCTGACTCTACAAAAATAGTTACTTGCTTTGTTTTTACAAAGTTACCATACTCGACCGGCTCCCCTACTTCAAAATCTACACCATTTAACTGTATAAGTTGGAAAGTGTCGTTGTTGTTTTCTGTTCCGTCATTGTTGGTAAGCGTAACAATTCGTCCTTTTGCTCCGCTGTTTAGACCAACAATAACTTTGCCTGGCAATGTGTCTGTATTATCTGGATCACCTTGGTCTATAAATGAACCTGCGCCATTATCTAATACTAGCTTATAGGTGCTGCCAAACACATCATCGGCGCCTGCTTCTATTCCATTTTGCAGTATATTTGTAACTAAGTCAAACTTGGCATTTACTGCATTAATAGCCGCAGTTTCGCTGTCTGGCTCGTCAAATGTCTGTTGTATTTTTACACTATCAAAATCGGCAATGCGAGGTTGATACACCACGCCCATCCTGCCGCCGGTTGTGTAGGGCGTATATGAACTAATGTCCCATAATGTTAAAAGATTAGGGTCTTCGTAAAGCTCAAACACACTGTCGGAAATTACTCTTACATAAGCAGTTTGTCCTTCTATTTCTGTCATGCCGCCCATGTCTTTGAATATAACTTGTTCTCTGTCGGTCAAACCGTGGTCCGGACTTGTTACAACCCTAGCTCTGTCACCATCTACATTGACAGTGACAATGCTTTTTTCTCTATATAACTTGTTTTGTAGAATACTTTCTACAATAAGTTTAGCTGTGTTTATGCTGTCAACTGTTTCTGTTAATTGTTGTCCGATTGCATAACGGCCGCTAGAACTACTATAATATCTCTCAGCGGCTGTTCTAGTAAGGAAGTTTGCATTTAATCCTCGATTAATGTCGTATGCGATTGCGTCAAGAATTAATCCTATATCTCTCTCGCAGGTATCAATTTCATAGATAAAATCTGGATATTCGTAAGCTAGGTAACCTGTAATTTCTTTTTGAACATACTCTCTGTTTAACTGGATCAAGTTTCTTGTTTGGGTATAAACAGGAGCATCAATTCCTGCAACTGTAACTGTAGCAGGCGATGCACCATTGTCTTTTGTAATTGTTTGAAAATAAGGTCCTGGCTCTTCTGGCGCTGTTTTAACAGTTTCAAATGCTCGTTGTGCTGCTGCATTAATAGTTCTGTATGCATAGTTTAAAGCAGAACCTTCTCTTCCTGGCGGCACACCTATCATTCTATCATCACCGTTTGTACTTACAAACAAGTTTACGGTAGAAGAATACCCGCTTTGATCAACATAAAACTTACTAGCTGCCTGAAGGTCGTCTGCACCGTTTACAATACCAAACCCTGAAAGGTCACCGGGATGGTCGCTAAGAGTAAGTGTACCAGTCATTGTGTCGCCTTGTCGACGTACAACACTATCTCTTGGCATTGCAACGTCGCTAAGGAAATTTCCTTCTAGTGATGTATCAAGGCCTGCGTCTGTCATTGTGTGAACATCGTCAGACTCTATTGCACCAGACACAAATATCTTGTTTGCTTCTGCATCAGTTTGATCAACTACTTGTGCATCATCTCTAGTTGTGTGAACACTTAGCTGAGAATCAGATACAAATCGTAGGAAATAAGTAGTACCGCTTGTTAGGTTGTTAGGATCGTCATAGATGCTGTTAAAATTAAATGCGATTCCGTTAATGCTTGTGTCATATCCGTGTCCAGGAACTTCAATATTGCCGTTAATATAACGATTAATTTCGAGAATAAAGTTGTCTTGGTTTGCAGGTTCTGGTGCGACCCTAATAGGCAAACCTGAACTTATGTATCTTCTATCAGCGAATCCTTTTGTAATCACAAGATCATCTATAGTTAAATTTTCATTGTGACGTTCATTAAATGTATCTACGGCAGCCTGGCTTATAGACACATTACCAATAGCATTGCCGCCTACATTAAGTGGACCCCCAAGTGTTGGTTCTTGGTCGTCTGATAATTTTGTAAAGGCTGTGCTTATTACTAGTTTACCTAACTGTGTATATGTAAACGTTATAGTATCTGCATCATTAGGATCGATTGCAGAGTTCGATGCAAGTTCTACAAGATTAATTTGCGAAGCATCACTGGAAACCAATGGCAACGTATTTGGCAGTAACTGATCAGGTGTGTCTGCTAGTGATGTAAACTGAATAGTGCCGCCTGCTCCAAAGATAGCGTAAATTTCTTGGAAATTTTCGTTTACCTTACGAAACGATTCGCGGATACTATCTCCGGTGTTGTCATTGCCTTCTACACCAATATCAATGTCTTGTCTTGCCATTAGTTAATTGCTCCGTTATACTGCTGGACTGGATAGGTCCATTATTTTATCCATATCAAAGTTTACGCTAACTCCACATCCGCATGCCGACTTTGCGTTAGGATTGCGTATCTCAAAATTAGAACCTACAATTGATTTCACATAATCAACTTCTGTACCAATTAAAAACATAACACTGTGTTTGCTTATTACAAAATTGCCTAGATCGCAGGGTATAAGCTCATCACCTTTTTCTAAATCTTCAATTTGTGCAGTGCCCCATTCGTATTCGAATCCAGCACAGCCGCCACCTTTGATGTTTAGACTAATTGCATAACAATCATTCTCTTGGCAAAGTTTGCCGATTTGATGATTTGCAGCTGGTGTTAGTTTACAAATTGCCATGTAAGTACCTTCCTTGATAGTATTTATCGTTGTATTTTATAATCTTAATGTAAATATAGTTATGTTCTTAAAAGAGTTTACAAAACAAACTAGGCATGTGAGACGCAGTAAGTTAGGTAAAGAACATGCCTATACTAGAGACAAAACCTATTGTGTTTTCAAGTGTGATGCATGCAATCAAGAATTTATTAGAGAACGTGGCAAAATGAATCCTGCCCGCTTGAGTAACAATTACTTTCATGTATGCGAAAATTGCGACGCAAAGAGATTTGCACAAAAGAGGGGAGTAGAACGCAGAAAAGTCTGGACACTAACTGCGTCTTCTAATATCCCTATTAGTAAGTTGTAATTACTTTTCTTTTTTGAACAACGTCCAAGCGCCGTATGCAATAGCACCGTATGCAACTAGGCTAGCGATAGGTTTGAAAATTAAAAAACATACACCGGCACCTATAAGAACTATGCCGTCTAGTGTAGTGCGCTCACCTAGTCTGTCCATGACAAATTTTTTAACCATTTTTATTCTCCGTTGTATTAGTATTTATTTAAATAAGTGTCCTTAAGGAGGAAATAATATGTTTAACTGGTTAAAGAAACTATTTGGATCTGATGTTCCTGATACTCCTGTGATTGCACAAGAGCCAGTAAAGGAAGTACCAAAAGCTCATATTGGGAAAGTTACTAAAGTAGAACTTGCTCCCGAGCTAAAAAAATCACAACCTAAAAAGACTGCAACTAAAAAAGCAGCACCAAAGACAAATAAGACTAAAACCGAAAAGGTCGATCTTGATTCAATGAACAAAACTCAACTTCTAGCTGAGGCTAAGAAGCGAGGCGTTAAGGCCAATGCTTCTTTAAAGAAGAATGAGATTTTGGAAAAAATTAAGAACGGCTAATAATATTACGTAACTGTTCTATTGCAGTTTCTTGGCGAGTAAGCTTTCGTTCTAA
>PR_CR_10_Liq_1_inCRDRAFT_1001623_pt1 | contig 12362 bp, 17 predicted proteins | sample PRCRCaboRojoPR_3_FD_10241 | JGI IMG/M metagenome (IMG submission 10241) | reverse complement strand
TTCCCGGATCGCCCGCCCGCAGGGGCGGGAGCCCCCGCCAAGGGGAGTCGCGAGCCAAGGAAATCCACTCATGCAACCGAGACTGAAACACTTTTACGAGGAGAGCGTCCGCCCGGAACTGATGAAGGAGCGGGGCTTTGCGAACATCCACGAGGTTCCCCGCCTCGAGAAGGTCGTGCTGAACACCGGCGTCAAGGTGAGCACCGACCGCTCCGTGGTCGAGGACGCCGCCCGCGACCTCAGCCTGGTCGCCGGCCAGAAGGCCGTGGTCACCAAGGCCCGCAAGAGCATCTCGAACTTCAAGCTCCGCGAGGGCATGCCCATCGGGGCAAAGGTGACCCTGCGGGGGGCTCGTATGTGGGAGTTCGTCTACCGCTGCCTGAACATCGCCCTCCCGAACATCCGCGACTTCCGCGGGGTGTCCAATAAGCTGGACGGGCGGGGCAATTACAGCCTCGGCATCGCCGACCACTCCATCTTCCCCGAGATCCGCACGGATGGCACCAAGCGCCTCATGGGCATGGACATCACTTTCGTCACCACCACGACGGACGACGAGCTCGCCCACGAATTGCTCCGCCGCCTCGGGATGCCCTTCCGCAAGGCGAGCACCGCCGAGGGCACGGGCGAAGCCGCCGCCTGACCGAGGCATCCAACCCTTCCCCACGACCATGGCCCGCAAATCCAACATCCAGCGCAACCTGAAACGCATCCGCCTCGAGGAGAAGTACCGCGAGAAGCGGAAGGAGCTGAAGAAGAAGCTGCTCGACCCGGACCTCCCCGACGAGGAGTTCTTCCGGGCCCAGCGCCAGCTGGCCAAGCTGCCCCGCAATTCCTCGCCGGTGCGCGTGCACAACCGTTGTGCGGTCACGGGCCGTCCGCGGGCCTACCTCCGCCGGTTCGGCGTGTCCCGCATCACCTTCCGGGAGTTGGCCAGCGAGGGCCGCATCCCCGGTGTCACCAAGTCCTCCTGGTAAGGCTCCCCGCCGAGCGACGAATCATGGCCATCCACGACACCATTGGCGATTACCTGACGGCGATCCGCAACGCCAGCCGCGCCCACAAGGAGACCATCGTGGTCCCCTTTTCCAAGACGAAGCAGGCCATTGGGGAAATCCTCGTGCGGGAGGGCTACCTGCGCTCCTGCGAGAAGATCGAGATCCGCACGAATGTACCCGCCCTCCGGCTGGGACTGAAGTACGTGCGGCAACGCCCCGTCATTACCGACCTGCAGCGGGCCAGCCGTCCGGGCTGCCGGCAGTACACGGGCTCCCGCCAGATGCCGAAGGTGCTCGGGGGCATGGGCTTCACCATCATTTCCACCCCCCAGGGGGTACTCAAGGATTCGGAGGCCCGTCGCCGCAAGGTCGGGGGCGAGGTGCTCTGCGAGGTCTGGTAACGAGAGGAGAGTCACCGATGAGCCGCATTGGAAAATTGCCGGTCGCGATCCCCGACGGGGTGAAGGCCGAGATCGAGGGAACCACCGTGCGTGTGGAGGGCCCGAAGGGAAAGCTGGAGAAGACTTTCGATCCCGCGGTGAGCCTCGCGTGGGAGGACGGCCAGATTGTCGTCCGGCGCAACGGGACCAACCGCCACGCCAACGCCATGTACGGGACGGCTCGCTCGGTCATCCAGAACATGGTCTCCGGGGTCAAGGACGGCTTCCGGAAGCGCCTCCTCATCCAGGGGGTCGGGTTCCGGGCCTCCCTGCAGGGCGACACGCTCGATCTCGCTCTCGGCTACTCCCACCGCATCCACTTTCCCGTGCCCGAGGGCGTGACCATCACCGTCGAGGACAACACGAAAATCCTCGTCTCCGGGGCCGACAAACAGGCGGTCGGCGCGGCGGCCGCCCGCATCAAGGGCTACTACCCGGCCGAGCCCTACAAGGGCAAGGGTGTCCGCATCGAGGGCGAGTTCGTCCGCCGCAAGGAGGGCAAGAAGTCGGCTTGAGGAACCCGGTTCCGGCCACCGCAAGGGTACAAGATTCATGAAGTTGAAGGACAAGCAGCAACGGTTTCAGAAGCGCCGCTGGCGGATCCGCCGCAAGGTGTCCGGCACGGCCGCGCGCCCGCGCCTCACGGTGAAGCTGACCCACCAGCACATCTACGCCCAACTGATCGACGACGATGCCGGGCGGACCCTCGTGGCGGCGACCTCGCTGCAGCGCGGCGAGGATCGGCTCAAGCCGAATGTGGAGGGGGCTGCCGCCATGGGAGAGCGGATCGCCCGCAAGGCCCTCGAGAAGGGTCACGGGCCTGTCGTTTTCGACCGGGCGGGCCGCCGCTACCACGGATGTGTCAAGGCCTTCGCCGACGCCGCCCGCGAACACGGTCTCCAGTTTTAGCGTATGAGTGCATCCCCAGCCAACCCACGCTCGCCGGCTCCGGCTGCCGAGGCCGAGGAGTCCGAGTGGACCGAGAAGGTCGTCCATATCAACCGCTGTGCCAAGGTGGTCAAGGGTGGCCGGCGTTTCAGCTTCGCCGCGCTGGTCGTGGTCGGGAACCAGAAGGGGCAGGTCGGTTTCGGCTACGGAAAGGCCAAGGAGGTGCCCGAGGCCATCCGCAAGGGGACCGAGCAGGCGCACAAGCACGTGCGCAAGGTGAACCTTGCCGGGGATACGATTCCGCATCCGGTCCTCGGAGAGGCCGACGGTGGCAAGGTGCTGTTGCGCCCGGCGAGTGAGGGGACCGGGGTCATCGCCGGGGGCGGGGTCCGCGCCGTCCTCGAGGCCTCCGGAATCAAGAACGTGCTCTCGAAGTCGCTGGGATCGAACAACCAGTTGGCCATGGTGAACGCCACCATGGAAGGGCTGCTGCGGCTGCAGGACCGCGCCGAGCGCGAGCAGTTGCACGCCGAGGAGGGCGGGGCTGCGGTGGTCGGCGCGAGCGAATCACCGGATGAGGAGGAATCGGAGGAATCATGAAGCTGGATGAGATCATCGACAGCCGCGGCGGCAACCGGCCGAAGCGGCGCCTNGGCAAGGGCGAGGGCAACGGGCACGGCAAGACCTGCGGCCGCGGCCACAAGGGCAGCAAGTCCCGCGCCGGCTACAGCGTGCCCCCGGGCTTCGAAGGGGGACAGATGCCCCTCTACCGGAAGCTTCCCCAGCGCGGTTTCAGCAACTTCCGCTTCCACAAGGGCTACGCGATCGTCAACGTCGGGGATCTTGCCCGGCTCGGCGAGGCGGAAGGCCCCGTGGACCGGGCGGTCCTCGTCCGGGCGGGGTTGGTCCGGGAGGATGACCACCCGCTCAAGGTCCTCGGCGACGGTGAGTTGACCCGGGCCCTCGAGGTGCACGCGGCCAGGTTCTCCGCGTCGGCCCGCTCGAAGATCGAGGCGGCGGGCGGCAAGGTGGTCGAGGGCTGAGGACCGGCCGGCCGGCCGACTCTCCCGTCCGCCCCCTCCGACAAGCCCTCCCGCGCCGGATNCATGCTCTCCGCGTTTACGAACTCCCTGAAGATTCCGGAGCTGCGGCAACGGATCTTCTTCACCCTCGCGCTGCTCTTCATCGCGCGCGTCGGGGCAAATATCCCGTTGCCGGGCCTCGACCCCGCGCCCATTCGCGACTTCTTCGCGGCGCAGGCGGCCTCGGACAGTGGACTGATCGGCTTCTACAACATGTTCACCGGGGGCGCCCTCCTCAACGGGGCGGTCTTCGCTCTCGGGGTCATGCCCTACATCAGTGCCTCCATCATCATGCAGTTGATGGGGGCGGTCTTCCCGGCTCTCAGCCGCCTGCAGCAGGAGGGGGAGACCGGCCGGCAGAAGATCAGCCAGTACACGCGCTACCTGACCATCGCCATCTGCCTGGTCCAGGCGGTCCTCCTCGTGACCGCCCTCGAGAAGAATCCGGCCACCCTTATCGGGGCGAACTTCAACCCGGCCGAGTACGGCCAGATCGTCATCGGGAACCACCTCTGGTTCCTGATCTCCTCCACGATCATCCTCACCTGCGGGACGGTCATTCTCATGTGGTTGGGAGAGCAGATCACCCAGCGCGGAATCGGGAACGGAATTTCCCTGCTCATTACGGTGGGCATCCTCGCGGATCTTCCCGGGGCGATCCAGACGGCCATCCGCATGTTTACGGCGCCCCCCGGCAGCGGGGGACCGGATCTCGGGGTGCCCCACGCGGTCCTCATGATCGCCCTCCTCCTCCTCGTCACCGCCGGCATCGTCGCGGTGACCCAGGCCCAGCGGAAAATCCCCGTGCAGTACGCCAAGCGGGTGGTCGGGCGCAAGGTGTACGGGGGCCAGAACTCCTTCCTTCCCCTCAAGGTGAACTACTCCGGGGTGATGCCGGTGATCTTCGCCAGCGCCATTCTCCTCTTCCCGGCCCAGATCTTCCAGACGCTCGAGGGGGCGACCGGGTTCGGCTTCTTCGGCGGTCTCTCCAGCTTCCTCGCCCGGGGGACCTGGTTCTACTACGTGACCTACGGGCTGCTCATCCTGGTCTTCAGCTACTTTTGGGTCTCCCTGATGTTCAAGCCGATCCAGATCGCCGACGACCTCAAGAAGTACGGTGGCTTCATTCCGGGGGTCCGGCCGGGCGAGCCCACCGCCCGCTTCCTCGATTTCGTGATGACGCGGCTGACCCTCGCCGGCGCCATCTTCCTCACCATCATCGCCGTCTTCCCCGACCTGCTGCTGTTTGCCTACAACATCCCCATCCAGGTCGCGATTTTCTTCGGGGGCACAGGCATGCTCATCACCGTCGGGGTCGTCCTCGACACCATGCGGCAGATCGAGACCTTCCTCCTGCAACGGCACTACGACGGCTTCCTCAAGAAGGGCCGCATCCGCGGGCGGAGCCAGCAGGCCCGCAACCGGCAGAAGGCCGAGTCCATGGAATTGCGCGATTTCTGGAAGGTGTGGCGACCCCTGCTCCTGCTGGCGGCCGCCCTCTTCCTGCTGGGTTTNGTCGCCTGGCTGGTCCGCTGAGGCCGGCCGGTTCGCACGAGGAGGACGGACCCGCGGAGCCCGGAGGAACCGGAAGATGATCGCAACGGAGGAAATCCCAGCGATGCGCGAGGCCTGCCGCATCGCGGCCACCGTTCTCGCCGAGATGTGCCGGGTGGTCGAGCCAGGCATGAACACCTACGACCTCGACCAGTACGGCAAGCGCAAGATCGCCGAGCTCGGGGCAAAGAGCGCTTGCTACCAGTACCGGGTGCGCGACCTGGTCTTTCCGGCCCATACCTGTATCTCCCTGAACGAGGAAATCATCCACGGGATCGGGCGGCTCGACCGCTCCATCGAGGAGGGCGACAACATCTCCATCGATGTCTGCGTGCGCTACCGGGGGCTGATCGGGGACAATGCCCGCACCATTCTCGTCGGCCGGGGACGGCCGGAGGACGAAAAGTTGTTGGCGGTTACCCAGCAGGCCCTGGACGAGGCGATTTCCCGGGTGCGCCCGGGCGCAAGGGTGGGGGAGATTTCCCATACGGTGCAGACGGTGGTCGAGGAAGCGGGCTTCAGCGTGGTGCGCGATTTCGTCGGGCACGGGGTCGGCCACACCATGCACGAGGAGCCCCAGGTCCCCAATTTCGGCCGGCGGCGATCGGGACCGCGGCTGGAGGAAGGGATGACGCTCGCCATCGAGCCCATGGTCAACGCCGGCACCCACCGGGTGGAGATGCTCAAGGACGGATGGACCGCCGTGACCCGGGACCATCGCCGGTCCGCTCACTTCGAGCACACGGTCCTCGTCACCGCCGACGGGCACGAGATCCTCACGGTCGAAAAAAATTGACGAATTTCCTGTTCAGTCCGGCCCGCAGTTGCTATGCTCACCGTTTTTCGCGTCTAAAGGAAGGAAACCATGCCTCGTCTTCTCGGTGTCGACATTCCCGGTAACAAGAAGTTGCCCTACGCCCTTCGCTATGTCTACGGCCTCGGGCCGACCCGCGCGTCGGAAGTCGTGCGGGCGAGCGGTCTCGACCCCGACCGACGGGCCGGCGAACTCTCCGAAGCCGAGGTGAACCAGCTGGCCACGGTGGTGGCCGACCGGCAGTACCTCGTGGAAGGGGATCTCCGGCGGGAGACAGCTGCCAACATCAAGCGGTTGCAGGCGATCCGCTCCAACCGCGGGATCCGCCACCAGCGGGGTCTTCCGGTGCGTGGCCAGCGGACCCAGACCAACGCCCGGACCCGCAAGGGGGGCCGCAAGACGGTCGGCGTGGTGCGCAAGAAGTAACGCGAACGCGAACGAGGAAAGGATTTCATGAGCGAGGAGGAAAAGGAAGAGCGCCCGGCGGCTGCCGCGGCCGCGGGAACCGGGACACCGGGCGGGGAACCCGCCGCGCAGCCGGAGTCGACTGCCGAGTCGGCCCCCACCCGTGAGGAGGCGGCTCCCAAGGAGGAGAAAAAGGAGGAGACGGCCGCCGATCTTCTCCGGAGCGACCTCGGTGAGCTGAAGATCCGCAAGGCGAAGGGCAGCAAGAACGTGACGACCGGGGTCTGCCACGTGCTCGCGACCTTCAACAACACCAAGGTTTCCTTCTCCGACCCGAGGGGCAACGTGATCTCGTGGGCGAGTGCCGGGAAGTGCAATTTCCGAGGGTCCCGCAAGTCGACCGCCTACGCCGCCCAGGTAGTCACCCAGACCGCCGGCCGTGTGGCGATGTCCCACGGGCTCAAGGAAGTCTCCGTCCGCCTGAAGGGCCCGGGCATGGGGCGCGATTCCGCCGTGCGCGCCCTGCAGGCTCTCGGTCTCGTCGTCACGGAGATTGTCGACATCACTCCGGTCCCGCACAACGGCTGCCGCGCCCCGAAGCGCCGCCGCGTCTGAGCCCGTCCGGCCCAACCCCGTACCCAAGGGAAATTTCATGGCTCGCTACACTGGACCCGTCACCCGGATCAACCGCCGCTTCGGCCAGGCGCTCTTCCCCTCGAACCGCGCCTTCGAGAAGAAGCCCCACCCCCCGGGGCAACACGGCCGCCGCCTCCGCCGCAAGAAGAGCGAGTACGCCCTCGGTCTCGACGAGAAGCAGAAGCTCCGTTTTCTCTTTGGCCTCACCGAGAAGCAGTTCCGCCTCACTTTCGAGAAGGCGAAGCGGCGCCGCGGGGTCACCGGGGAGATCTTCCTGCAGATGCTGGAGATGCGCCTCGACAGCATCGTCTTCACGGTCGGTCTTGCCCGCACCCGGCGCGCGGCACGCCAGTTCGTCAACCACGGCCACATTCTCGTCAACGGGACCAAGGTCGACATCCCCAGCTATCAGGTGAAGGCGGGGGACCGGATTTCCGTGCGCGAGGCGACCTCCTCGCGGGCCCTCGCCACCCAGAACCTCGCCGACAACCAGTTTCGCCCGGTGCCCCAGTGGCTCACCGCGAACGCCGATGCCCTCGAGGCGACGGTGAATCGGGTGCCCAATCGGGACGAGATGGACCACATGATCAACGAGCAGCTGATCGTCGAATTCTACAGCCGCTGAGCGGACCGTCGGCTGCGCGATCCCCCGGAGGAAGACTTCATGCCCAAACGACTTGCCAAATTCGAATTGCCCAAGCGCCTGACCAAGGTGGAGGAGACCGCCTCGAACACCTTTGCCACCTTCATTGCCGAGCCCTTCGAGACGGGCTACGGGCACACGATTGGAAACTCCCTGCGCCGCGTCCTGCTCAGCTCCATCCAGGGGGCCGCGATTTCCTCCGTGAAGATCGACGGGGTGCAGCACGAGTTCCAGACCATCGACGGCGTCGCCGAGGATGTCACCGACATCGTCCTCAACCTCAAGCGGATCCTCTTCGTCAGCCACGCCCGCGAACCGGTCCAGCTGACCCTTTCCGTGGACAAGAAGGGGCCGATCACCGCGGGCGATATCGGCGACGATCCCGCGGTGGAGATTCTCAATCCGGACCAGTTGATCTGCACCCTCGACCGGAAGATGCCCTTCCGCGCCGAGATCGAGGTGCGCGTCGGCCGGGGCTACGCCACCGGCGAAGAGAACAAGCGCGAGGACCAGCCCATCGGGGTCATCCCGATCGACTCGCTCTTCAGCCCGGTCCGGCTGGTCAAGTACTCGGTGGAGAACACCCGGGTCGGGCAAATGACCGACTACGACAAGCTGATCCTCGAGATCACCACCGATGGCCGCGTTTCCCCGGACGATGCCCTCAAGCAGACGGCCGCCATCCTCCGGCACCATCTCGATGTCTTCGACGAGGTTTCCGACGAGCCGATCGAGTTTGAGACCGAGTCCAGCGAGGTCAGCGAGGAGCAGAACCGGTTGCGGAAGCTCCTCAACATGAGCGTGAACGAGATCGAGTTGTCCGTGCGGGCGGCGAACTGCCTGAACAACGCGAACATCACCACGGTCGGCGAGCTCTCCATGAAGAACGAGCAGGAGATGCTCAAGTACCGCAACTTCGGGAAGAAATCGCTCAATGAGATCAAGGCGAAGCTGGAGCAGCTCGGCCTCTCCCTGGGCATGAAGATCGACGAGCGTCTCCTCGACAAAAAGAAGGACTGAGCTTCCATGCGCCACAACCAGCACCGTCACAAACTCGGCGTGAAGACGGCCCACCGGGCCGCCCTGCTCTCGAACCTCGCCGCCGCCCTGCTCCGCCACAAGCGGATCCGGACCACCCAGGCGAAGGCGAAGGCTCTCCGCCCCTTCGTGGAACGGGTGATCACCCTCGCCAAGAAGGGATACGAGGCCGAGACGCCCGAGACCCGTCTCCACTACCGCCGGCTGGCGCTTTCCCGCGTGCGGGATCCCGAGGCCGTCCGCCTTCTCTTCCAGGAGCGCGTCGAGGAGTTCCTCAACCGCGAGGGCGGCTACACCCGCATCTACAAGCTCGTCCCGCGCCGGGGAGATGCGGCCGAGATGGCCCTGATCGAGCTGATCGACGCCGACGACGAAGGCTACACCAAGCCGAAGAAGAAGTCCCGCAAGCGCTCCCGCAAGGCGGTCCCGGCCCCGGCCGCCGCCCCGGAAAGCGGTGAGGGCGCCGCCGCCACCGGGGAAGCAATGGCCCCGGCGCAGCCGGAGGGAGAGGTCGCCGCGGAGCCGGAAGCAACGGCCGCGGAGCCGGAGAACCCCTCTGGGGAGCCGGAAGCGACGGCGACGGAGAGGGAAGGCCCGGGGGACACGGAAGACGCGCCCGGGGAGGAAGAGCGGGGCTGAGGCGTCCCGCCGGCACGGAAGCGTCCGTACGGATCCGTCGATGGCGCTTTCCCTGTTCCTCTCGCTACTCCTGCTCTTCGGGATCGGGGGAATCTTTTTTCTCTGGTTTGCCTACGACCGACGGGGTACCCGCGAGCATCACCGCCGGTACCAGACCGTCTTTCACTGCGTCCGCTGCGGCCACCTGTACGGATCGACCGGCCGGCCCCGCCAAGCGGATTGCCCGGCCTGCGGCCTCGCGAACATCCCCCTTCGTTTCTAGGTTCGTCCGCTGCCGCTCCCCGGTCTCCCGCCGCTGACCTTTCCCCTTGCCCGGGTTCGGGCGGGCGCTTCCAATCCCCCGGATGGAGACGCAGAAGATCGCCGTTCTCGACTTCGGCTCGCAGTACACCCAGGTGATCGCAAGGCGCGTCCGCGAGTGCCAGGTCTACTCCCAGATCCTTCCCTACTCGACCCCGGCCGCCCAACTGCGGGACGAGGGAGTCGCCGGGATCATCCTCTCCGGGGGGCCCGCCTCGGTCCTTCGGGAGGGTTCGCCCCGCCCGGATCCGGCCCTCTTTGATCTGGGGGTCCCGGTGCTCGGGATCTGCTACGGGCTCCAGGTGATCGCCCACCTGCTCGGCGGGGAGGTCGAGCGGAGCGAGCGGCGCGAGTACGGGCACGGGGTCCTCCGCCGCACGGCCCCGAGCCCGCTTTTCGAGGGCCTCCCGGAGGAGGTCCGCGTCTGGAACTCGCACGGCGACCGGCTGGTCCGCCTGCCCCCCGGCTTCCGGCCGGTCGCGGCCACCGAGAATTCCGACCTTGCGGTGGTCGAGGACGCGGAACGCTCCCTCTTTGGCCTCCAGTTCCACCCGGAAGTCGCCCACACGGAATTCGGTACGGAGATTCTCCGCAACTTCCTTCACCGGGTCTGCGGTTGCCGGGGCGACTGGTCCATGGCCGATTTCATCGAGCGGGCGGTCGAGGAGATCCGCGCGCGGGTCGGGGAGGACCACGTCGTTCTCGGCTTGAGCGGCGGGGTCGATTCCTCGGTGGCCGCTGCCCTTCTCCACCGGGCCATCGGCGACCAGCTGACCTGCATCTTTGTCGACAACGGACTCCTCCGCCTCCACGAACGCGAACAGGTGGAGCTGCTCTTCCGGGAGAACTTCGCCATGGACCTGCGGGTGGAGGATCGGGCCGACGAGTTCCTCCGCAGGCTCGAGGGAGTCAGCGATCCGGAAGAGAAGCGCAAGCGCATTGGCAACACCTTCGTGGAGGTCTTCGAGGACTCCATTACCCGGATCGGCGAGGTCAAGTTCCTCGCCCAGGGGACGCTCTACCCGGATGTGATCGAAAGTGTCGCCATCGACGGCAACCCGGCGGCCCTCATCAAGAGCCACCACAACGTCGGGGGCCTCCCGGAACGAATGCGGCTGGAGCTGCTCGAGCCCCTCCGGCAGCTCTTCAAGGATGAGGTGCGCGAGCTCGGCCACGAACTCGGGCTTCCCCGGGAGGTGCTCTGGCGCCAGCCCTTCCCGGGTCCGGGCCTGGCGGTACGGGTGCTCGGCGAGATCCGCCCGGAATACCTCGCGACCCTTCGCCTCGCCGACGCGATCCTCCAGGAGGAAATGGTGGCAGCGGATCTCTACTACAAGGTCTGGCAGAGTTTCTGTGTGTTCCTGCCGGTCCGCACGGTCGGGGTAATGGGCGACGAGCGCACCTACGACCACGTCGTCGCCCTGCGTATCGTGGAGAGCGCCGATGCGATGACCGCGGACTGGGCAAGGCTGCCCCACGACCTCGTCCGCCGGGTCTCCAACCGGATCATCAACGAGGTGGAAGGGGTCAATCGCGTGGTGCTCGACGTCAGCTCCAAACCCCCCAGCACGATCGAGTGGGAGTAGGGGCGGGGACCGCTCCGAACGGGTGGGCTTCTCCCCCGCCGCGCGCCCCCTCAGGTGAAGAGCTTCGCGGGCAGGTGGGCCCGTACTTCCGCGGCCTTCTCGTGGGTGAGGTTCTTGTCCACCTCGAGGACGACCTTGCGGGAGGCTTCCCCGTTCAGGGCGGAGCGCAGGTGGCCGAGGAAGCGCGGGGCCGCCACGAGGCCCACCCGGGCGATCCGGCCCTGCTGGCAGGCCTCCTGGAGCTTCCCGGCGAGCAGCCGCGAGAACTTTTCGGCCGCCGCCTGGTGCGGGTCGGTGTCCGGNGCCATCGCGTGCCGACCCTCCCCCTTGCTGTCGAAGGTGCGCCCGGGAGCGTCGCTTTCGTACTCCTGCGGGCGCGATTGCCCCTCGGGATTCACGAAATCCTCCAGCTCCTCGAGCTCGCCGCTTGCGTGAGTGGCTCCGTAGAGGACGGCCCGTCCCCCGTCGGCCACGAGAATGCCGATTGCGTAGTCTGCCATAAAGTCGAGGTTCCATTCTAGCGTACCGTGGCTGGGAGCCAAGAGGGATCGTCAGTCGGTCCGCACGGTTTTCCGGTCGTGGCGCAATGGTTTTGCCCGCCGGGAGGAAATCCCTCCATGCTCCCCGGTCGTGCCTCCCCCCGCCCGCATCCTTCTCTCGCCCCCCGATGTCGGCCCCCTCGAGCGGGAGGCCCTCCTCCGCGCCTTTGACTCCGGCTGGATCGCTCCGGTCGGCCCGGAGATTGGCGCCTTCGAGGAAGAGATTGCCGCCCGCCTCGGCGGGGAGGTCGAGGTGGCCGCTCTCCAGTCGGGGAGTGCGGCCCTCCTCCTCGCCCTCCGGCTCCTCGGGGTCGGCCGGGGCGACCGGGTACTCGTGCCGAGTCTCACCTTTGTGGCCAGCGCCAACGCGGTCCTGCAGCTGGGGGCCGAGCCGGTCTTCCTCGATTCCGAGGACGATACCTGGAACGTCGACCCGGGCGCGCTGGCCGAGGCCCTCGCCCATGGCGGCGACTTCCGGGCCGTGATCACCGTCGACCTCTACGGACAGTGCGCGGACTACGACCGCCTCCTCCCGCTCTGCCGGGAACGGGGAATCCCGGTGGTCCAGGACGCCGCCGAGGCTCTCGGGGCCTTCCACCAAGGCGAGCCGGCCGGCCTCCAGGGCGACCTCGCGGTGTTCTCCTTCAACGGCAACAAGATCACCACGACCTCGGGAGGGGGGGCCCTTGTCTCCCGGAACGGGGACTGGATCCGCCGGGCCCGCAAGTGGGCGACCCAGGCCCGGGAGCCGGCCGCCCACTACCAGCACGAGGAGATGGGCTACAACTTTCGTCTCAGCA
>PR_CR_10_Liq_1_inCRDRAFT_1001621_pt1 | contig 12383 bp, 10 predicted proteins | sample PRCRCaboRojoPR_3_FD_10241 | JGI IMG/M metagenome (IMG submission 10241) | reverse complement strand
GCTGCTTTAGAGAAGTGGATCAAGTAAGAGTTGACTTCCGATCCAGTGTAAGCGTCAGCTTTAGGAGGCAAGAATTGGAAATTCCAATGACTGCAGTCTTCCATCTTATTTGTATATGTGCTTATAAAAATGAGTAGTTTGAATTCGCCCATTTTAAGCTCCCTAGTCAAGCAGAAACTCCCTGCGAACAAAGCCAGCATAGGAGTTTACCCCAGAAACGCTGTGCTCCAAGACAGACATGAAAGGCTTCTGAACGAGTTCGCAGAAATAGACGCCAATGGCGACAAGCAACTAAGTTTCCAAGAAGTTTTTTCTTTCTTGAACAAAAAATCAAGCGGGAAGTATGACAAAGAACTTTGCAGGGAACTGTTTGCTAAAATGGACAAAAACCAAGACTCCATTGTAACTACTGATGAGTTTCTGTGGTGCTACGTTGAAACTGAGAACGAAGTCAAGAAAAGCATTGCAGAAGTCAAAACTGCTGTCAGTGACAGCATGAAACAAATCGAGGAAAACAAGAAGAAACTTGACAACGCCAAGAAGTCCGAAACTATGAACCAGCACGGTATCATGGAGGGCAGTATGCTTACTGTTTATGTTTTTGAAGCTTTAGGTTTAAAACCCAAGTCGGGAGGAACTGTAAACGCTTTTGTAGAGTTAGTTTGTGAAAGACAGATCATTGAAACCAACCCAGGAGCCAAAAACCCCAGTCCTAGGTTCGACGAAGTGTTTACTTTCCAAATAGAACATGCAGAGGACCCTTTAAGAGTTTCAGTGAAGCACCAAGGTCCTTACGGAGACCCTAAAGTAATTGGAACTGCTGAGGTCAACTTAGAACAACTCAGGGATCAAATGAAGCATGACTTTTACTTAGACATCAAAGATCTATCAGGGAAACCAACTGGAAGAGTGCACTTAGGACTAGCTTGGGTCTACAGCAGAGTGAAGTACTACCAAGATATTATTTGGCAGTGGGAAAACACACTTAACTACGACAAACTGCAACTCCAGAAGCTCGAAGATCGACTGCAAAACTTAAGGTCTCCTTTTGGGTTTTTAATGGCAGAGAGTGACGAAAGAACCATTAACTCAACAAGAATGTCCAAGAGACTCTCTGTAAGGATAGACAACGTTGCTTACGGAGTTATAGGGATCGATGTTAACTGGGAAAAACTAGGAGTGATTGCTACGTGCATTTACTTGTGCCTGACGGTTTTTATGATGTTTGGGAAAAGTGACATGATAAACGTAAGTGGTATTTTAGTAGTTACCCGCTGGATTACTTGGACTAGTTTACTTTTTAGGTCAAAAACAAGCTATCCACTTGGCTTTTTGGCTGGCTTTGGGGGGAGGAGTTTTTGACTTGATCTGGTTGGTTTTAGGAGTAATGTCTAGTTAGGAAAGTCCGAATTACCAGTACTCTAGTGGAGTTAGACATTGGGTTGACTTTTTAACAGTGCTCAACTTACTATGCAAAGTAGTTTTGCTGCCTATATATTTTAAGTTGTCAATGCCTAAGTAATAAAATGGACGAAGAAATCCTTACACAGTTGTTTTTTGAGTGGTTGGAAGAAAACGAAGACAACTTAGAAGTTAACATCATTTACGAAAACACACAAGGAGCCAAGTTAAGTTTGGTTGTAGAAGATGAAACCGTGGTAGTAGACTTCGGCAACTATACAGTGTCTTCGCCTAGTTCTTCTAAGTTGATTAAGTCTTGGATTTATTGGTCACAAACTTACTTTGAAACTGCTAAAAGTGAACCCCCCCAAGCTATTCTTAGTTCGATTTTTGAGAAATTAGGAGAGTTTAACGAGTTCGGAAGTGACCAGAACGAATCGAGTTCTAATGAAGACTCAGACGTTGACTACAGAAGTGAAATACTAGACTCAATAGCACCAGCTGAAAAAGTCAGGAAGCCACTGGATGAAATTGCTGGCTTGTGTCAGGATCATTTTATTTTCAAGCATGCCCAAGAAGCTAGCCAGTTACTTCAAAGAACTTTTAGTTCTGAGCCAGGGATGCTTTATAGCTGCAGGATAGATAGTTTGCCTCAGTCTTGCAGTATAAGAATAGAGCTGGACTTGTCTTTTATGAGTGTTTCTGACGACGTAGTGAGTATGCTGGGATTGACTTTTGAGAGTCCGTTGGTAATTAGAATAGACGTGAACGAACTAATAATTATCCAGACACTAGACTGCTCAAACTGGACTAAGTCAATGCTGGGGTCACTGAGTTTCCAAACCACACAAAATGCTGCAGAGGAGTCTTATGGGTGCAGAGAGTATATTCCAGGAAGGATTGAAAAGTTCAAAAAAGAAATATACCAAAAACTAAGTGAACAAGAAGAAGTCCCAAGTTTAACTGCTCTTTCAAGAGAAAACTCTGAAGAAGTAGGTCCCACTCAAAAACTAGACAAGAACGAACTTAAAAAGCTGCATGAAATGGGTTTTAGTCAAAATCAAGCTAAGCAAGCACTTTTGAAAACTAGAAACAATCCAGACGCTGCAGCTGAACTGCTTCTGAACGGAGAGTTGCAATTCAAAAACCCCAGTAAAGCTATTGAATGCAACAATATTTTTTATAACTTGCTGTTTTACTTAAGAGACAGAATTGAAAACTGCACTAACTACTGCTACATTTGTTACGAAAGACATCCCTACGACTCTATCCGACTAATGCCTTGCACTAAAGACATCTGTCAGTTTAGGTTTGAAGAGATTTCAGGGGTTTCTTTGTTTACTGAAATAAACTGTAATTCTGAGCTAGTCTTTCTTGAGCTGAGTCTTGCTTCAGAAGCTTTAGGAAGTCAAAGAGCTGCAACTGTGTTTGAGCCCTTTCCTTCTTTTTTCTTGAAAAAAAGACAAATCAGAGGAAAGTCAGGGTTTTTAAGCGACAAGTCAAGCTACAATCCAAGCATGGACAAAAACAAAGACATTAAAACTCTAATTGAAGTAGTGAGGTCACTTCCTAGTCCAGCAATGATCAAAGAAAACTGCTATAATGAAGAAACTGTTAAGAGTTACCTAGAAAGTTTTTACCCTTCCTCAGAAAACTTGCCTTACAAGCTTATGAGGTACATTATTGGAACAAGCAGACTTGCTTTAACTAAACTTGAGGGCGCTGACAAAATCCCACAAATAGACTCACAAGTTATCCAGTACATCGTTACTAAACACTCGCCTGAAACTGAAAAGTACTTTAACTCTGCCAAAAGGAAGTTTGGGTCTTTCTTTGCTTTCCACGGAAGTGCTATTCATAACTGGTACTCTATTCTGAGGAACGGAATCAGGAACCTCAGCAACACCCACATGATGACTGCAGGAGCAGCTCATGGAGCAGGAGTTTACTGTGCTTCTAGCTCAGCAACTTCTTTAGGTTATTGTCAATTTGGAAGCTCACATTCTGTGTGGCCTTTGTCTATGATGGGATCTTCCAATCCAATGGGTTGTTTGGCTATTGTAGAGATCATAAAAGACAAAAACTACAACAGCAACGGAATAATTGTAGTAAACGACGACAAAAAACTCTGTGTAAGGTACTTGCTGTTCTTTGACTCGTCTGGCTGCTCTATGAATTATGACGTCAATAACTTAAATCTGAAACAGCACATGGACACCTTTTTGAAAAAGTTCCACTCCAAGAGAGAAGCTGTTCAAAAGATCAGGCAAAAAAAAGCCATTGAAAACGCAATGAAAAGAGAACAAGAAACTAAAAAGGTCCAAGAAGAAAAAAAGGCAGAACAAGAAGCCTTGAAACTCGAAAAAGAACTAGAAGAAACCTTTTCTGGAGGAGGTTCAGCAGTTACCAACAAAAGACTCATGCAGGAGTACAAGAACTTAATGACCTCAAAGGAGTGTAAAGGGTTTTCTGTAGAGTTTCAGGGATCTAACATGTATGTTTGGAACGTTAAACTAGACGTAACTCAATTTGAGTTCCCAAAAGACCTAAAAAAAGACTTTGAAAACTACTCAGCTAACTTCAACAGGAACCAAGAGTTAGTTTTTGAACTGAGGTTTGACTCCAACTATCCTTACAACCCTCCTTTCTTAAGAGTAGTGAGGCCCCGCTTCAAGTTTAGAACTGGGCACATTACAGTTGGAGGTTCTATTTGCATGCAGTCACTCACGCCTTCGGGGTGGATTCCAGTGAGGACAATCGAAAGTATATTTATAGAACTGATGTTCAACATGGCTGAAGGCGGAGCTCGACTTGAACTAACAACTGCTAACTTCGACTACACGATGCAGGAAGCAAAAGAAGCATTTGACAGGGTTGCAAGGCAGCATGGCTGGATTTGATCTTTAAAGTAATAAAAATGTTTCCACCTGGGTTTTTCCACAACCATCATTTGAGGAAAAAGTCCGAGCCCAAACTTCCTCCGATGGGACTTAAGTTCAAAGAAGAAGGATTTAACATCAGAATTAACTACGTAACAGAAAAAACCCCTAAATTCCCTGCACAGAACCCCACCCCCAAAAAATACTTAAATAGAAAATACAGAGCTTCTGTTAGCGAAAGAGATCGGCAAGAAAGCTTCACTAAGTTGCCTGCCATTAAGCCTGTGATTCACCTGCAAAGAAGAAAGCCTAAAGCCCACTCAAGTTTAGACCTTAGAAAGAAATCTTTGGACCTACTTTCCAGAAACCAATTCTTATAAGGTATAATTTATGCTAAAGTATTAAATTGTTGTATCAAACTACTGCAAAGTTCCAAAAATTTCATGTAAAAACCTGACACTAGTCTAATGTCAATTACATAATTTCCTTCACTTCCGTATATCTTGATATCAAACTTCAACTTGGAGTTGTCCCAGTTCTTCCTGCGAACTCTAAAGTAGAAGTCTCCTATGATTTTCCATTCCAGTCCGTTGCTTTTGAGTTCTTGGAATAAGTCACACATTAAACACTCTGAGTCTTTAGTTGTTCTAAGACCGAAAACCCAGTCCTGAGGACCTAAGTTTTCTCGGTGTTCAGGTTTAGTGGGAAACTCCTCTTCGTAACTCCTAACTCCCGAGTCACTTGCTACGGTTTCTTCTTGACTAAAAGTTGCATCAAGTCCTTGTTTGAAAACTGGTACGATTTCACTTCCTTTTTCAATGTCGTTTCTGCCAGCCTTAAGTTTAGAGTCAAGCATGAGTTGGTAAGTCACATAAAAGTTAGACCCTTTCCTCTTTTTGATGTTGCTTACAAGTTCTTCTCTGTCTTGCCAAGAACTTTGGAACTCTGGAAGTGACAAGCACTGCTCCAAAACTTCTTCGTCTATCTTGTCGAACGAGTACCCTTGCTGAATACAAGATAAACTCACTTCTCCTCCCAAACTCTTCCCACTCAAACTTATGTACAAAGGCATTTCGACTTTGAACCAAGGGTGCTTTTTGATCTGAGGTATTGTAATTCGGCCCAAAGGGTCTGGGTTTAGCATCCTGCATAGGAGATCTTTCAGATCAGGTGGAAAGTGGTGAGGAACTGAGTATTCGCCCGCCCTAATTTTTTTGAACAGGTTTGAAATGTTTGAATCGTCAAAAGGGAGGTATCCTGCTAGCAAGGCAAAAAGCACCACGCCTGTACTCCACACGTCCACTTCAGTTCCGCAGTACTTCATGCCTGAGATAACTTCTGGAGCTGCGTAGTTGGGAGACCCACAAGAAGTTTGCAAAAACTCCCCTTCTCCCATTAAGTTACTCAGTCCAAAGTCAGTAACTTTAATATTCATCTCTCCGTCCATCAGTAAGTTTTCGGGCTTGATGTCTCGGTGAGCTACGTCGTGCTTGTGCAAGTAGTCCAGAGCAGCAATAATCTGTTGTAGGTAGTGCCTAGCTTCGTGGAGTTGCAGCTTTCCTTTTCGTTCCAGTAGGTTGTACATGTCTCCATTGGGGATGTATTCAGTCACCAACATGATACTTGAGGATGACTTTATTACGTCATAAAGTCTGATTATATGGGGGTGTCGGAACAAACGCAGAATCTTGATTTCGCGCTTGACAGTGTGTCTAAGCTTCTCACTGCGGATTTGATGGCGGTTTAGTATTTTGATGGCAACTTTTAGGTTGGTAACGTTGTGCACAGCAAGTTTAACCTTACCATAAGTGCCGGATCCTATCGTCTTTGTTACTGTGTAGTTTTTAAGCAAGGACATTTAATTATTATTACTTATTTCACTGAGACCAAATCAGTTGCATCGGACCTTTTTGTTCAGATAATTTATAACTATTTCTTTTGGTTCATGAAACTTAAAATAAACATAATTCTAGCCATTAAAGCTTAAACTTAGTGTAAATTTATTACGGATTATCAAAAAATTTTTCAACAACCAATTACAAATGGAAAAAACTCAGAGTTCTTCACTGCTTAAAAAGCTGGCCATGTACTCTGTTCTAGTGGCGTTTGCAATAAACTGCTTCGTCTACCTTATGAAAGTACAAAACTTAGTTCCAGCGTATTTGTATACCGACTTTTCCTCCTTAGACTTAGCTTTGACATGCAGTGCTTTGAGTACACTGCCTTTGATGCTTATGATTCTAACAGTGATGCTTTGCAGAATCTTCACTAGGGCTGGAAACGTGCTTTCAACAAGCAACTCTAACTTTTTCACCCTAAACAAGTTTTCACTCCAGAATACCCTTGAACAGACCTTTTTATTTGTGGCTAACTTACTAGCAGCTTCTAGCAGCCTTGGAAAAGAAAGAATAGTGATTTTAACTTGTGTGTTTGTCCTGGCAAGGTTTGGTTTCTGGACAGGGTATGTTTTGTCAGGGTTCATAGACTTGCCTTTTCTGAGAAGTCCAGGGTTCTGCTTTACTCTTTTGACAAACTTAATTTTGGTTTTTATCAACTGCAACGCGTTTGCCAAACAAGCTTTCCAAGTAGACTTGTTAAGTAATAACTTCTTATAGAGTCATAAATGTCGCAGTTAAGTTTTGAAGAAGGAGGCATTTGTTACATAGCCTGTGAAGAGTTGTTTGAGTACTACAATAACAGTAGGACTTTTTGCTACAGTGGATGCGACTTTGCAGTCGGAAGAGTAAACGACCCTATTCTACGCAGACAAGCGGAGAATATGTGTAAAAGACTAACAGCTGAGTCCATGGACACCCAGGTAGACCTGGATAAAATCAAAGACTTAAGAGTCAACAGCTTTATGCGGCCGGAAACTCCTCAAAACATTTACAAAGCTTGCCTTGCAGGGATCAGAAGGCAAAGATATTAGTATACGACATATTGGTTAAATATGGATTACTTACTTTCTAAAAACTTCAAAGTCTCCTCAGTGGTGTGCACAACAGGTTTTTTCTTTTTAGCTATATGTGCTCCAGGTTTCTTAACTAACTTCTTTTTGAGCTTAGGTTTTTCTTGTTTAACGCTAACGTGTACTTTGGACTTTTTCCAAGGAAGCACTCTTTTCTTTTCTGGCATTTATTATGGAGTTGAGTCCCCAAGAAAAAAAGCTGGTCACGGACTACTTGTTTTTCCACCTGCACAGTCCTTTGAATTCCCAACCTGAAGACTACAGAAAGTTCAATGGTCTGCTTTTCCGAGCGTTTAAACTTAACATGCTTTACACAGTAGGAGTGGGTTGGGGGTGCTACAGACTTTTATTCAAAAGAAACACAGGAGTCTTTTCTGGACTAGTAGGTCCTGGAAAAGCTGCACTAGGGCTTTCAGTTTACTGCTTCATTGCTTTTTCAAACCGATTGCAAAACGAACTTTACTCAGCGGAAGCTTTGAACTACGCACAGAAGTATGAAAACCAAGTAGAAAAATACAACTCGCACTTTTCAAGGATATACGGCAACGCATAAGTGGTATTAACTAAGTATTTCTTTAGACTGGTCTTCTAGGTAATTCAAAACTTCCTTGACTCGCACCTTCCAGTCTGAAATTCGACTTTGAAGAACAGACAGTCTTTGGATGTCCAGCACCTTAGGCTGCAGCCACTTGATTGTTACTTGTTTGCTGACTTCGTCAATTTTGCCTTCGAGTAGACCTAGAGCCATAGCTTTCATCAAAAGCCACTCTACTTCTTCTTCACCTACGTGCATCACTTGTGCTAGTTCACTAAAACTAAGAACCCAACTACTTTTGGAAAAGATGTGCTCCATCATTGCCAGAATCCTTGCCTTCCTCATGAGCTGTTCGGTTTGGAGTTCTTTTGGAAGGTTGGGGAACCTTTGCTGGATTTCGCTGACTTTACCTTCGTTGAATAAGTGAAGCAACTCATGGAGCCAAGCGTTAGCAGACCCCTCGAGGCTTTTGAGTATGGGCTGTTCTAAAAGCTCGCCTAGGTTGTAAATAGTTTCAGCGGACAACACAGCTATGCCTAGCTGGAATGCAAGTTCTTCGCGGTTAGGTACATCTTCAGGAGGGGTGTAGGCTAGGAACTGCAAACTGTACTTGTAAAAGAGTTCAGGGTTGCCTACTGATTTGTTGAGCTGTGCCAGAGCCCCGTACAAGTGCGAGTAAAGAACTGAGTCAAGGTCTGTCATGCGCTCTATTTCAGCTTGGTTATCATCTAGTATGGTTTGGGCTTCTGACACAGAGCCTTGCGAAAGGGCTTTCTTAGCAATGTTGACGCGTAGAAGAAGACCAGCCTGGTGTTCAGTGGCTTCTACGCTTTCTAAGAACTTCCTAGCTTCAGCTGAGTCTTGGGTTTCTGAGGCTTTGACTGCCAGTAGCACTAACTTTATTTGGTTAAGGCGTTCTGAAAACTGGGTGATTTGACTCCAGATGCTGTTGAGGGTCTGGCCGTCTAGTTCCATGAGCTTCTCTGTGAGTTCGTGCCACAGTCTTTTTTCGTAGAGCACTCTGAGTTCTGGGGACAGATTTTCCATTTATAATGGTATTTGAATTAGTGTGTACTTAAAAGAGTAACTAAGGTAAACAAGAACATAAGTAGTAGCTAGAATAACCATTTTTAATGTCAGAACTTTTCAAGGGTTACGAAAAGGACTTTTCCAAGCACTTAGCAAGTGCCAACAAAAAAATCTCTAGTTTATCTTCAGGACTCAACACCAAGAACTTACTGAGCGAAGCCAAACAAGAACTCTCCGAAGCAGAGCACTGGCTGCGACAAATGGAGTCTGAACTCTTCACACTGCCTCCGCAGTTAGCCAACCAGTTCCAACCCAGGCTTAACCGCCACAAAGAAAACGTCCAAGGACTCAAAAAGAACATCGAAAGTGAAGAAGCTCGCTCTAACAAAAAAGACTTGCTAGGGAAGTCCGCTCAAAACGAAAGAGATAAATTACTCACCAATAATGAAATTCTGCAAGACAGTGGAGAAGGCCTCGAAAGAACTCTCAGGTTAGGTTTGGAAAGCGAACAGTTAGGCAATGACACGATGAACAACTTAAAAAAGCAAAGAGGGCAAATCCAAAACATTAATGAACGCGTAAACGATGTTGGAACTAACCTGAACAAGGCCAACCGAGTAATAACCACTATGGACAGGAGAAGAGTTTGGATGAAGCTGATAATGATTCTGACTATTATTCTGTTGTTGGTTGCTATTGGAATAGTTCTAGTTATAAAGTTAGGCTAATAACCCTTTTAATATTAACTTGTATAATTTTCCTAAGATGGAACCACTCATTGCAAAACTGATACTTGAACCTTCAGGGTACTTAGACTACTATGATAAAGACCTGTGCACAGTAGCACTTGAGGAAGAGTCTGTAGTGGGAATTCTGTTGTGCCAGCCTTTGTCAGGCAATAAGCCATATGGGCTTATTGAGTTGCTGGCCAAAGCAGCTAGTTCAGAGTCGCTGTCTATTGTTTTGCGTGCAGCTGCGATCTCTAGAGCCTTTGTTCTTTGTCATGAGTGCATCAGTTACTTTCAAGACAGCAATAAAAGACAAAACCAAGAAATAGTTAAGTGCATTAAAATGCTGAAAGTTTCCAGACAGGTTTTGCCTAACGTTAAGTTCTTTGTAGAAGGAGACATTTACAATTCCCTTAGTTCTTCATTCAGCAGACTTATAGATTACTTTGTGAAGAAGTGCGCGATTCACCATGAAATAGTGGACTTTTTAGTAGTGGCAAAGGAAAACCTTGATTTAGTTTCTTACCAGTATGAAATCTTTGAACTGGACACTGAAGACTTCGAAGTGTTTTCTGCCATGAAAAGTTCAGAAGACCCAGCACCTGTTTTGAAAACCATTGTAAAAGGCTTTGGAATAGCAAAACAACTAGGATTGAAGCATTCGAACGCTTTGACTATAATATGCTGGAACGCCCTAGCTTATGTACTTGAAAGAAAAATGAAGGAAAGAAAAGAATTGTTTGACCTCCTAGAAAGAAACTTAACTTACTTCAGAGACTTGTTTACAGACAAGCAGAAAAATAGAATTTACATTCTATATTCTAAACTGTGCAAATACTTTAAAATACAAGAAAAAAAAAACATCTTGACTGACTTCACCTTCAGAGAACCAGCTGAACAAGAAAAACCACCTGAAGAAGAAAAAGCAGACGCTGAACTAGAGTCCTTTTTTTCAAACTCTCTCAAAAAAATCAATAACCGCGAAATCCAAAACACTGATTTCGAAAGACAATTCAAAGTCAAAGTGAAAAGCTTAAAGCTGAACCAAAATCAACTGTTTAACAAGTTTTTAGCGAGTTTAAGAACCCTGCCTTCTTCAGAGGAAACTACTCAAATGGTGCAACTGATTGAAAAAGTAGTGTCTGACCAAAAGGTTTTAACAAAAGACCAGTTAAAGAAGTTCAAAGAATCCACTTCGCCACAACCTCCAAAGAAGTCTCAGATAAGCACTGAAATCATAAGCACCATTTCTAATCAAGCCTTAGAAATTCTGCACGAGCATGCACCCACCAATGAGTCTTTCACTCCTTTAGTTGAGTACATGACTAGGCTGGGCGAAATCGTCAGAAGCATTTCTCCTTATGCTAGTTTAGAAGGCTACGGTTCAGCTTTTTCAGGAAACTGGATAAGTAACTCAGAAGTGGACCTTAACTACCTTGGTTCAGAAACCCACAACAGCTTAGAAACTCTTCAAGTCTTGAGTGCGGAAATCTTGAACCAAAGAATCGGGAACTCCCAAATAGTTGAAATTGAAAAAGGTCCCTTGCTAGTGTTTTCTCCGTTTAATAGCAGAGTTGTTTTTAACGTTTCTGTGAACGACTTTCTAGGGAAAGAAACTACTGCTTTGCTTAGGAAATACAACGAGTTAGACTCAAGAGTAACTGAACTCTCTATGTTCATAAAGATTTGGGCCAAAACAAAAGGGCTCTCTGACACTAAAAAAGGATTCCCTTCTAGCTTTATGTGGAACCTTTTAGTTTTGAACTTTTTGCAAACTTTGAACCCTCCTCTCATTCCTTCTTTGCAAAACAAACCCCATCAACCAGTTAACTTGTACAACATTGATGTGTGGTTTGACAAGCAGTACAACGCCCAAAGTGCTAACCCCAGTTCTTTAGGGTTCCTCATCACTATGTTCATGAACCACTACCGGAACGGACTGTGCAAGAGTCCTAACTTAGCAGCTGACGTTAAAACTGGCAGTTTAGTAGAAGTCCACAGCCAAGGCATTTTGCAAGTGCTGGACCCTTTCACTGGGAGGATTCTTAAAGGGTCAAGAATGAAACCTGAGAGTGAAGTAGCCAAGCATGTAGAATTCGAAATGGGACAGTTGTTTGACTGCTCGCTTTCTGGAGTGCCTCTTAAGGAATTACTTAACTCTTAGTTATAAAATGGATCTGGAGTGTATCATGAAGTCTGACTTAAGAATAGTTTGGATTGCAGGAACTCGCAATAAAAGCTTAACAAGGTCCTCTATACAAAAGTCCAACATCTGTGGTTTAGTAAAGCTGATCAAAACTTACAAACTGTCCTTAAGGCTTTTTTCAAGCTTGATGTTTGGAATCTGCATTTTATGGTGCCGACTCCACGAAATTCTGACTTACGACTTGCGTAAGTCTTTGGAACTCGAAAAACCTAAACTCAGAAGAAAACCAAGAAAAACCACTATTTCCCGAGGCAAGCCAGGCACACCTCCCAGTGAAGAAAAACTAAGAGGACACCAAGCCCGGCCAGAAGAAATCACTTTGGCAGAAGCTCCTTCTATTCCCAGGCAAAGTATCAGCTTGCACGAAGACCTAAGTGGGATACTTGAAATGGACTTTGAAGCTCCAAACATAGGAGACATTAACTTTGCAACGCCTCCCATTACTCCTGACCGGGCTCTCAAGGTGTTTAGTCCGAGCATTTCAACTATCAAACGCAAGAAAAAGAAAAAACTCCAAGACAGAGTGATTGAATTGACCAGAGACACTATTTGGAAGTGGCTTAGCGACACCTCAGACATCGTTTTGGACCGAGCTAAGTCCAGTGGGTGGCAGAGACGCCCCAAACTTGACTTAAAC
>PR_CR_10_Liq_1_inCRDRAFT_1001619_pt1 | contig 12389 bp, 26 predicted proteins | sample PRCRCaboRojoPR_3_FD_10241 | JGI IMG/M metagenome (IMG submission 10241) | reverse complement strand
GCCGTCGGAAGGGGAGGTAACGATGTCCCGCAGCATGAAGAAGGGGCCGTTCGTCGACGGCCACCTGCTCAAGAAGGTCGACGCCGCCAACGCGTCCGGCGACCGCCGCGTCATCAAGACGTGGAGCCGCCGCTCGACGGTGGTGCCCGAGATGGTCGGGCACACCCTCGGCGTCTACAACGGCAAGCAGCACGTCCCGGTGTTCGTGCAGGAGAACATGGTCGGGCACAAGCTCGGCGAGTTCGCGCCCACCCGGAACTTCCGCGGTCACGGGCGGGGCGACTGATGCGCGCCACCGCCAAACTCCGCATGCACCGCGCCACGCCCCGCAAGACGCGGTTGGTCATCGACCAGATCCGCGGCAAGGACGTCGGCGAGGCGGAGTCGATCCTGAAGTTCACCGACAAGCGCGCGGCCGCCCCGATCCTGAAGCTCCTCACCAGCGCCAAGGCGAACGCCGTCAACAACCACGACATGTTCGAGGACGACCTGTTCGTCGCCGAAGCGCAGGTCGGCGACGGCCCGACGCTCAAGCGCTACCTGCCGCGAGCGCGCGGCCGCGCGGACCTGCTCCGCAAGCGCACGAGCCACATCACGATCACGCTGGAGGAACGCCGTGGGCAATAAAGTCAACCCGCTCGGCTTCCGCTTGGGGGTCAACAAGGTCGCCTCGGCCCGGTGGTACGCCGGCAAGAGCGACTACCCGCGGTTGCTCGAGGAGGACGAAACCGTCCGCCGCCTGATCACGAAGGAGGTCGGCCACGCCGGCATCGCGAAGATCGAGATCGAGCGCGCCGCGGACAACGTCGGCGTCACGATCCACACCGCGAAGCCGGGGGTCGTCATCGGCCGCGGCGGCGAAGCGATCAAGATGCTGCGCGCCCGCCTCGACGGCCTGATCCGCGGCACCGTGAACGTCAACGTCCAGGAGATCGGCAACCCGAACACGAACGGGATGCTCGTCGCGCAACGCATCCGCGACCAGCTCGAGCGTCGCTTCGCCTTCCGCCGCGCCATGAAGCAGGCGGTGCAGCGCACGATGGAGTCGGGCGCCAAGGGCGTCAAGATCCGTTGCTCGGGCCGCCTCGGGGGCAGCGAACAGGCGCGCCCCGAGTGGTACAGCGACGGTCGCGTGCCGCTGCAGACGCTGCGCGCCGACATCGATTACGGCACCGCGGAGGCGCACACNACCGCCGGCGTCGTCGGCGTCAAGGCGTGGGTGTTCCACGGCGAGATCGTCGGCGACCAGAAGCGCCAGGCGGCGGTGCTGCCGCGCGCGCGGAGCGACGAGGACAAGAAGAAGCGCCGCCGTCCCGGCCGCCGCCGCGACGAGAAGGGCGGCGGACGCCGCCGCGTGCGGAGGGACGGCTGATGCTGCTCCCGAAGCGCGTCAAGTACCGCAAGCAGTTCCGCGGGCGCACCCGCGGCGCGACGACCGGCGGCGACTACGTCGCGTTCGGCGACTTCGCCCTCGTGGCGACCGAGCCGGCGTGGATCAAGTCCAACCAGATCGAGGCGTGCCGCATCACGATGAGCCGCTACTTCAAGCGCGGCGGGAAGATCTACATCCGCATCTTCCCCGACAAGCCCATCACCAAGAAGCCCCAGGAGGTCCGCATGGGGAAGGGGAAGGGCGCCGTGGAGTACTGGGTGGCGGTCGTGAAGCCGGGACGCATCCTGTTCGAGGTCGCCAACGTCACCGAGGAGCAGGCGCGCGAGGCGTTCCGCCTCGCGGGGCACAAGCTGCCGATCGCGACGAAGATGGTGAAGCGGGAGATCTACGATGAAGCCCAATGAGGTGCGCAACCTGACGCTCGACGAGATCGAGGCCGAGGTCGCGCAGCGGCGCGCGGAACTGCTCGACCTCCGCTTCCAGGCGGCGGTCGGTCAGGCCAGCAACCCGCGGCGCATTCGCGAAGCGAAGCGTGAGATCGCGCGGCTGCTGACCGTGGCCAACGAGACGCGGGCGCGGAACGGGAGCGAGGCATGAAGAAGGTCCTGCAGGGACGCGTCGTCTCCGACGCGGCGGACAAGACGGTGACCGTCTCGGTCGAGCGGCGTTTCAAGCACCCGCTCTACGGGAAGGTCGTGAGCTCGAACAAGAAGTACCTCGCGCACGACGAAGCGAATGCGTACGGCGTCGGCGACCTCGTGGAGCTCACGAGCGCCCGCCCCGTCAGCAAGCGCAAGCGGTTCGTCGTCACGAAACTTCTGGAGAAGGCGCGCAGCTGACGCGCCCGGAGGCATCGTGATTCAACAGGAAACCTTCCTCGACGTCGCCGACAACTCCGGAGCCCGCCGGATCCAATGCATCCGCGTGCTCGGCACCGGACAACAGTTCGTCGGCGGCGTGGGCGACCTCATCGTCGCCTCGGTGAAGGACGCCATCCCGCAGGGCCAGGTCAAGAAGGGCGAAGTGGTCCGCGCCGTGGTGGTCCGCACCAAGAAGGAGATCAACCGCAAGGACGGCTCGTCGATNCGCTTCGACGGCAACGCCGCCGTCCTCGTCAACCCCCAGAACGAACCGCGCGGCACGCGCGTGTTCGGGCCCGTCGCGCGGGAGTTGCGCGAGAAGCGCTTCATGCGCATCGTGTCCCTCGCGCCGGAGGTGCTGTGATGGCCGGCAGGATCCGCCTCAAGAAGGGCGACACCGTCCGCGTGATCGCCGGGAAGCACAAGGGCCTCGAGGGCGAGGTCATCGACGTGCGTCGCGACACCGGACGCATCGTCGTCGAAGGCGTCAACGTCATCAAGAAGGCGTTGCGCCCCACGCAGGAGAACCCGCGCGGCGGGTTCCGCGAGCAGGAGGCGCCGATCGACGTCAGCAACGTCCAGCTCCTCGACCCGCAGACCGGCGAGCCGACCCGCGTCGGCGTGCAGGTCGGCGAGGACGGCGTCAAGCGGCGCGTCGCGCGCAAGAGCGGAGTGGTTCTCGATGGCTAAGGCGGACGGTACCGCGGTGGAACGCGTCGACCTGCCGATCAAGGCGAAGTACCAGGCGATCCGGTCCGACCTCACCGAACGGCACGGCTACGCCAACCCGATGGCGGTCCCCCGCGTCGAGAAGATCGTCCTCAACATGGGGGTCGGCGACGCGCGCGACGACCGCAAGGTCCTCGACCGCGCCGCGGACGACCTCGCGAAGGTCGCGCTGCAACGCCCGGTCGTGACGAAGGCCAAGAAGTCGGTGTCGAACTTCAAGGTCCGCACCGGCATGCCGGTCGGCCTGAAGGTCACCCTGCGCCGCGAGCGCATGTGGGCGTTCCTCGACAAACTCATCAACGTCGCGTTGCCCCGCGTGCGGGACTTCCGCGGCATCAGCGCCAACGCCTTCGACGGCCGCGGCAACTACAGCCTCGGGATTCGCGAGCAACTCGTGTTCCCCGAACTCAGTTACGACTCCGTCGACGCCGTCCGCGGCCTCGACGTGGTCATCGTCACCAGTGCCGAGACCGACGAGGAAGCGCGCAGCCTCCTCGAACTGCTCGGCATGCCGTTCCGGAAGTAGGGGGAAGCGTGGCCACCAAAGCCAAGATCGCCGCGTCCAAGCGGACGCCCAAATTCTCCGCACGCGCCGTGAAGCGGTGCAGCCGCTGTGGTCGGACCCGCGGGTACCTGCGGGANTTCGGCCTGTGCCGGATCTGCATGCGGGAGATGGCCCACAAGGGCTACCTGCCCGGCGTGACGAAATCGAGCTGGTAGACACCCGAGACTCGACACCCCAGGGGTGATGGCCGGCGACATAGCCGCCGGGACCAACTCCGACGGAGGCAACCGTGCACTCTGATCCGATCGCAGACATGTTGAACCGCATCCGCAACGCCGTGGCCGTCGGCCACGCGCACGTGGACGTCCCCGCCAGCAAGTTCAAGCGCGCGCTGGCGAAGCTCCTGACCGACGAGGGCTACCTCGCCGGCGTCGAGGAGGTCGAGGTGGACGGCCACCCGACCCTCCGCATCGCGCTGAAGTACGGCCCCAAGCGCACCCCGATCATCCACGAGATGACCCGCGTCTCCAAGCCGGGCCGGCGCGCCTACACGAAGTCCAAGCACGTCCCCGTCGTGCGCGGCGGGCTGGGCGTCGCCGTCGTCTCCACCTCGCGCGGCCTGATGGCCGACCGCGACGCCCGCCGCCAGGGCGTCGGCGGCGAAGTCGTTTGCGAGGTGTGGTGATGAGCCGCGTCGGGCTCTACCCGATCCCCCTTCCCGACGGCGTCACCGCGCGCCGCGAGGGCGACGTGGTGCACGTCGAGGGGCCGAAGGGCCGCCTCGAAGCGCCGATCTCCCCGCGCATCACGATGGAGGAGAGCGACGGCACCCTCACCTTCGCGCGCCCCAGCGACCACCCCGACGACCGGGCCCAGCACGGGCTCGCCCGGGCGCTGGTCGCCAACGCCGTCGCCGGCGTCAGCGAAGGGTTCACGAAGACCCTGGAGATCCAGGGCGTCGGTTACCGCTGCCAGATGCAGGGCAACGACCTCGAACTCCTCGTCGGGTACTCGCACCCCGTGATCATCGAAGCGCCCGAGGGCGTGACGATCCAGGCGCCGGAACCCACGAAGATCGAGGTGAGCGGCATCGACAAGCAGCTCGTCGGGCAGGTCGCCGCGAACATTCGCGCCGTCCGGCCGCCGGACAGCTACCACGGCAAGGGCGTTCGCTACCAGGGCGAACGCGTCCGTCTCAAGGCCGGCAAAGCCGCGTCCCGCTGATCTCGGAGGGGAGGCCCCGCATGAACGCCATGACCGCCAAACGACGCCGCACCTTCCGTACGCGGCGCAACATCCGCACGCCCGTCGACAACGGCCGCATGCGCCTGTCGGTGTTCCGCAGCGCGCGCTACATCTACGCCCAAGTCATCGACGACCGCACCGGCCGCACGCTGGCCGAAGCGAACAGCAAGGCGCTCGCGCCGTCGGGCAGCAAGACCGAGCAGGCCGGCGAGGTCGGCAAGGCCCTCGCCGAACGCGCCAAGGAGGCGGGCGTGACCCGCGTCGTGTTCGACCGAGGCCCGTACCGCTACCACGGCCGCGTCAAGGCGCTCGCCGACGCCGCCCGCGAGGGAGGACTGGAGTTCTGATGGCCGACACCGATTTCGAAGACAAGGTGATCTTCATCCGGCGCACCGCCAAGACCTACAAGGGCGGCCGGCGCTTCCGCTTCGGCGCGATGGTCGTCATCGGCGACCGGCAGGGCCGCGTCGGCGTGGGCCTCGGCAAGGCCAAGGAGGTGCCCGTCGCGGTGCAGAAGGGCCAGTACGTCGCCCGCCGCAACCTCATCGAGGTGCCGATCGAGGAGCCGGGGACCGTCCCCCACGAGGTCCTCGGCGCGCACGGCACCAGCCGCGTGATGCTGAAGCCGGCGGGCGCCGGGACCGGCGTGATCGCCGGTAGCGTGCCGCGCGCCATCGTCGAGCTGGCCGGCTACCGGAACCTGCTGACGAAGGAGCTCGGTTCGCGCAACCAGACGAACGTCGCCTACGCCGTCGTCGACGGCCTCAAGCAGCTGCGGACCTTCGCCGAAGCGAAGGCGGCGCGCGATCGGGCGGAACCATGAAGGTCACCCTCACGCGAAGCCTGATCGGCGTGCCGAAGGACCAGCGCGCCACCGTCCACGCGCTCGGCTTGCGCAAGACCGGCGACACCCGCGAGGTCGCCGACACGCCCGACGTGCGCGGGATGGTCGACAAGGTCGCCTACCTGCTCACCATTGAAGGGGGGTCCCGCTCGTGAAACTCAACGACATCGCCCCGGCCAAGGGGTCCACGTCCCGCCGCCGGCGCGTCGGTCGCGGCCTCGGCAGCGGCCGCGGCAAGACCGCCGGGCGCGGCCAGAAGGGCCAGAAGTCGCGCAGCGGCTTCAGCCAGGGGGCCGGCTGGGAGGGCGGACGCTCCCGGCTGGTGATGCGGCTGCCGAAGCGCGGCTTCAACAAGGCCAAGGAACCGGTGCAGATCGTCAACGTGCGCGACCTCGACCGCTTCGACGACGGCGCGACCGTCGACGTCGACGCGCTCGTCGCCGCCGGCCTCGTCAAGCACGCCGACCGGCCGGTCAAGCTGCTCGGCGACGGCGAGCTGACGACGAAGCTCACGATCGACCTCGACGCCGTCAGTCGGGGCGCGGCCGCCGCGGTGACGGCCGCGGGCGGTAGCGTGAAGGGCGCGGCGGCCGAGGAGTCGGCCTGATGCTCGCGGCCTTCCGCAACGCCGCCGCCGTCCCGGCGCTGCGCGCGAAGCTGCTGGTGATGATCGGCCTGCTGGCCGTCTACCGGCTGCTGGTGTTCATCCCCACCCCGGGGATCGACATCGACCGGTTGCGGGAGGGAAGCTTCGGACAGGGCGACGTGTTCACCCTGCTCAACTTCATCTCCGGCGGCAACTTCGAGGTGTTCTCGATCGCCGCCCTCGGCGTGATCCCCTACATCACCGCCAGCATCATCGTGCAGCTGCTCCAGGGCACCTGGCCGCCGCTGCAGAAGCTGGCGAAGGAGGGGGAGGAGGGCCGCAAGAAGATCACCCAGTACACCCGCTACGGCGCGGTGGCGCTCGGGGCGATCCAAGCGGTGTTCCTCGCCATCGCCCTCCTCGGTCCGTCCGGCGCGCTGAAGATCGGCTGGGCCAACGGCCCCTTCTTCTGGTTCGTCGTGCTCGTCACCCAGGTCGCCGGCATCAGCGTCGTGATGTGGCTCGGGGAGAAGATCAGCGAGTACGGGATCGGCAACGGCATCTCGTTGATCATCTACGCCGGCATCGTCGCGGCGTTCCCCGGCGCGATCACCCAACAGTTCGCCCTCATCGGGCGCGGCGAAGGGAACCTGATCGGCCTCATCATCTTCTTCGCGTTGTTGATCCTCACCCTCGCCGGGATGGTCCTCATCCAGCAGGCGGAACGACGGATCCCGGTGCAGTACGCCCGTAAGGTCGTCGGGCGGCGGGTCATGGGCGGCCAATCGACGTACATCCCGCTGCGCCTCAACGCCGCCGGCGTCATCCCGATCATCTTCGCGGTCAGCATCATCATCCTGCCGCAGACCCTGATCGGCAGCTTCCCGAACGTCGGCTGGTTGCAGGCGATCGGCGCTTGGTTCAACCCCGCGCAGTGGCAGGGGCTCGTGACGAGCACCGTGTTGATCGTCGCGTTCACCTACTTCTACACGCAGATCAGTTTCGACCCGCGGCGCATCAGCGAGAACCTCCGCGAGTACGGCGGCTTCGTGCCCGGCGTCCGTCCGGGGCAACCGACCACCGACCATCTCGCGCGCATCACGAACCGCATCACCCTCTGGGGCGCCCTGTTCCTCGGGGCGGTCAACGCCCTCCCGCAGGCGCTCGCGTGGGCGACCGGCGCCGGCCAGTTGAGCTTCGTCTTCAGCGGCATCGGCCTGTTGATCATGGTCGGGGTGGCGCTCGATACCCTCCGCCAGCTCGAGAGCCAACTGATGATGCGGCACTACGAAGGGTTCGTGAACAAGGGCCGGATTCGCGGGCGCGGACGGCGGTTCTGATGGCGTCCGAGGTGCTGCTGATCATGGGGCCCCCCGGGGCCGGCAAGGGCACGCAGGGCAAGCGCATCGCCGCGCGCCACGACCTCCGCGCCCTGTCGACCGGCGACCTGCTGCGCGACCACGTCGCGCGCGGGACCGACCTGGGGACGCAGGCGCAGGCGATCATGGAGGCCGGCGAGCTCGTGCCGGACCACCTGATCGTCGACATGGTCCGCACCGAACTCGACGACATGGACGAGGTCCGCGTGCTCCTCGACGGCTTCCCCCGCACGCCCGGGCAGGCGGTGTCGCTCGACGCGCTGTTGGCGGAGTACGGCGCGGAGATGAGCGCCGTCATCCAGTTGCAGGTGCCCGACGAGGAGCTCGTCGAGCGGCTCGTGAGCCGCGCCGAGCAGGAGGGCCGCAGCGACGACGGCGAAGCGACCGTGCGCAAGCGCATGGAGGTGTACGCCGAGGCGACCCGCCCGCTGCTCGACTTCTACGACGCCCGCAACCTGCTCGTGCGCGTCGACGGCGTCGGCGACCTCGACACCGTCACCGAACGCATCGAGGGGGCGCTTGCGTGATCCTCAAGCGGCCCGGCGAGATCGACGCGATGGTGGACGCCGCGCGCGTCAACCGCGCGGCGCTCGAAGCGGTCGAGGCGCACCTGGCGCCGGGCGTCACCACCGCCGAGTTGAACGACGTGGCGGAAGACGTTATCCTACGGAGCGGTGGTAGCCCCGCCTTCAAGGGCTACCGCGGGTTTCCCGCGACGCTGTGCACCTCCCTCAACGAGGTCGTCGTCCACGGCATTCCGGACGACCGCCCGTTGCAGGAGGGGGACACGGTGAGCATCGACGTCGGCACGTTCTACAAGGGGTACGCCGCCGACATGGCGAAGACCTACGCCATCGGCGCCATCCCCGACGACGTGCAGCGGTTGCTCGAAACGACCGAGCGGTCCCTCTACGCCGGCATCGAGCGAGCGACCCCGGGGAACCGGCTGGGCGACGTGTCCGCGGCCATTCAGGACGTCGTCGAGCAGGAGGGCTTCTGGGTGGTCCGGGAGTTCGTGGGGCACGGCATCGGCCGGACCTTCCACGAGCCGCCCGACGTGCCCAACTTCGGCCGCGCCGGCACGGGACCCGTGCTTCGGCCCGGCTTGGTCTTGGCGATCGAACCGATGGTGGCCACCTCGCGCACCTCGGTCGTGGTCCTCGACGACGGATGGACCGCGCCCACCGAAACGGGCGTGCCGTCCGCGCACTTCGAACACACGGTGGCCGTCACCGAGGACGGCCCACGCATTCTGACGGCGAAGGAGACGACGAGCATCGGAGAGGGAGTGGCGCATGGCGCGTAGACGAGGAGGCGGCCGCGGCGGTCGGCGTTCGAACGCCGGACGCGGACGGGCCGAAAACCGCCAGAAGGGCACCGAAACGACGCAGGACATGGTGCGGACCGAAGGGGTCGTGCTCGAAGCGCGCCCCAACACGACGTTCCTCGTCCAGCTCGACGCGGGCCCCGAGATCCTCGCGCACGTCGGCGGCAAGATGCGCCGCCACTACATCCGCATCCTCCCCGGCGACCGCGTCGTCGTCGAGATCAGCACCTACGACCCCGAAAAGGGTCGCATCGTCTACAGGAAGTAAGGGGACGGCCATGAAAGTACGGTCCAGCGTCAAGAAGATGTGCGCGAGCTGCAAGGTGATCAAGCGCAGCGGGCGCGTCTACGTCATCTGCTCCAATCCCAAGCACAAGCAGAGGCAGGGGTAAGCCATGGCACGGATTTCCGGAGTCGACCTTCCGCGGGAGAAGCGCGTCGAGTACGCCTTGCCCTACGTCTACGGCATCGGGCCGACACGCGCCCGCGCCATCCTCGAGCAGTCCGGCGTCGATCCCTCGATCCGCGTCAAGGACCTCGCCGAATCCGACGTCCAACGGATCCGCGAGGTCGTCGACGGTCAGTACAAGGTCGAGGGCGATCTGCGCCGCGAGGTGCAACTCAACGTCAAGCGCCTCATGGACATCGGCTGCTACCGCGGCCTCCGTCACCGCCGCGGCCTGCCCGTGCGCGGTCAATCCACCAAGACCAACGCCCGGACCCGCAAAGGGCCGCGCCGCACCGTCGCCGGCAAGAAGAAGGCGCCGAGGAAGTAAGGGGGAGACGTGGCCACGCAGACCAAGAGTCGCAAGCGCACCAAGCGCAACCTGGTGGAGGGCAAGGCGTTCATTCACGCCTCGTACAACAACACCATCATCACCATCACCGACCCCGACGGGAACACCGTCACCTGGTCGTCGTCGGGCAGCATCGGCTACAAGGGCTCCAAGAAGGGCACCCCGTACGCCGCGCAGCTCGCCGCCGCCGACGCGACCCGCAAGGCCCAGAACATGGGTCTCTCCACCCTCGACATCGTGATCCGCGGCACCGGTTCGGGCCGCGAGCAGGCGATCCGCTCGATCCAAGCGACCGGCGTGAACGTCCGTTCGATCATCGACGACACCCCCACCCCCCACAACGGCTGCCGCCTGCGCAAGCGGCGCCGGCAGTAAGGCAGGAGGACGCATGGGCCGCTACCGAGGACCGATCGTCAAGCTGTGCCGCCGCGAAGGGGTGAATCTCGCCGAGACCCCCAAGGCGCAGAAGTACATGGAACGCCGCCCCTACCCCCCCGGGGAGCACGGGCAGCGCCGCCGCCGCCGCATCAGCGACTACGGCGTCCGCCTCCGCGAGAAGCAGAAGCTGCGCATCCTCTACAACATGAGCGAGAAGCAGTTCGCCAACCTGTTCGAGGAGGCCACCCGCCGCGAAGGGGCGACCGGGACGGTCTTCCTGCAGCTGCTCGAGCGGCGCCTCGACAACGTCGTCTACCGCCTGGGGATCGCCCACACCCGCCGGCAGGCCCGCCAGTTCGTCGCGCACGGCCTCATCCAGGTCAACGGCCGCCGCATCGACGTGCCCTCCTACCGGGTGCAGGTCGGCGACCAGATCGCCGTCGTCGAGAAGGCGAAGAAGAACCCCCACATCCGCCAGAACGTCGAGGAGCGCCGCCGCGGCAAGACGCCGCCCTGGCTCGACTTCGACGCCGAGACGTTGACGGGAAGCTTCCAAAGCATCCCCGCGCGCGAGGACATCGTCGTGCCCGTCAACGAACTGCAGGTCATCGAGTACTACTCCCGCTGAGGTGGAGGCGACCCACGTGCAGATCACACCCGAATTCCAGGCGACCGCCACCGACCGCTACGGCGAGTTCGTGGTCGAGCCGCTGCAGCGCGGGTTCGGCGTCACCCTGGGCAACCCCCTGCGCCGCATCCTGCTGAGCTCGATCCCCGGCACCGCCGTCACCAGCGTCTACGTCGAGGACGTCCTGCACGAGTTCTCCACGATCCCCGGCGTCCGCGAGGACGTCATGCAGATCGTGCTGAACCTCAAGGACCTCGTCGTCAAGCTCCACGACGGCGAACCGGTCACCCTCACCCTCCGCGCCGAGAAGGCCGGCACCGTCACCGCCGCCGACCTCGACGTGCCCAGCACCGCCGAGGTCGTCAACCCCGAACTGGAGATCGCCACGCTCGGGGACGGCGCGAAACTGGTGATGGAGGTCCGCGTCGACCCCGGCGTCGGGTACGTGCCCGCCGAACTCCTGCACGGGCACAAGGACCGCATCAACTCGATCCCCGTCGACGCCGTCTTCACCCCCGTGCGCCGCGTCGCCTACCGGGTGGAGGACACCCGCGTCGGGCAGAAGACCGACCTCGACCGGCTCGTCATCCGGGTCTGGACCGACGGCAGCGTCTCGCCCCGCGACGCGCTCGACGAAGCGGTCGACATCCTCCGCACGCAGCTGAACGTCTTCGGCGGCAACGGCGAACAGCCCGAGGAGGAGGTGCCCGTCGTGACGATCCCGTCCGCCGCGGGCGAACCCACCCCCGCCGAGCAGGACGAACCGCACATCAGCCTCGAGAGCCTCGAGCTCTCCAACCGCGTGCTGCACTCGCTGCAGGAGGAGGGCATCGACTCCGTCAACGCCCTCATGGCCCTCTCCGAGCGGGACCTCAAGCGCGTGAGCGGCATCGGCGACAAGTCCCTCGTCGAGATCCGCGAGCAGCTCGGGCACCGCGGACTCAGCCTCAAGGAGTAACGATGCGCCACCTCGCCGCCGGCCGCAAACTCAACCGCAACAGCAGCCACCGCATCGCCCTGGCGCGCAGCCAAGCGACGGCGCTGTTCAAGCACGGCCGCATCAAGACGACCCTGACGAAGGCGAAGAACCTCCAGCCGTACGTCGAGAAGCTCATCACGACGGCGCGCGGCGGGGACCTGCACGCCCGCCGCCTCGTCGCCAAGGAGATCCACGACAACGCGGTCCTGCGCAGCCTCATGGACGACATCGCGCCGCGCTACGCCGACCGCAAGGGCGGCTACACCCGCATCTACCGCCTCGGCCACCGCCGCGGCGACGCCACCCAGGAGGCGCTGATCGAGCTCGTCACCGACGAGTAAGCGCCCCCTCGGCACGGCCTGCGCACGGCCCACGCACGGGCTGGGCATGGAGAACGCACGGCGCCCCGCGGATCCCCGCGGGGCGCGTTGCATGGGGCGCCGAGGTCCCGGGGNGNTCAGCGGCGCAGNGCGGACGCGAACGACGCGCCCGGACCCGACCACGCCACCCCCAGCAGGTCGGCGACGGTCGCCCCGACGTCCGCGAACGACGCNCGCGTCCCCAGGTCGACCCCCGCCCCGCCCGGACCGACCGCCGCCAGCAGCCCGTACTCGCGGGTGTGGTCGGTCCCGACGTGCGTCGGGTCGTTCCCGTGGTCGCTCACCAGCATCAGCACGTCGTCCGGCCCCCGGGCCGCCCTCAGCTCCGGGAGCGCCGCATCGAACCGCGCCAACGCCTC
>PR_CR_10_Liq_1_inCRDRAFT_1001618_pt1 | contig 12396 bp, 9 predicted proteins | sample PRCRCaboRojoPR_3_FD_10241 | JGI IMG/M metagenome (IMG submission 10241) | reverse complement strand
AAGCCACTGGTTTTCTACGCAAAAGATCAAACCAGTTCTACCAGTTACTATGCTGCTCTGTACCACCAAGTATCAAAGAGCAGTACTTGAAGTACGCCAGTGAAAAGTGGATGGTCAAGATAAAGGACACAGACCTAGAAGGAATAGAAGAAATCGCACACAAAAACGTAATCATGTTGTCACCTGACTCTGCAGACCCCCTTGGGGAACTTGACTTAGAAAACTCTGTTTACGTGATAGGTGGAATAGTGGACCGAACTATTAAGTCACAGATTACTCTTGAACAGGCTATGAAGAAGAACCTCACAGCACGCAGACTTCCTATTCAAGAAGAGTTTGGAAGTAACGTTAAGTTTGTGCTCAACGTCAACACAGTAATTGAGCTGCTGCAAATCAAAGCTGAAGGAAGGACTTGGAGAGAAACTTTTTTAGAAGGAATTCCTAAGCGGTACCTTAAACAAAGAGGCATTATTCCAGAGTAGTTAAAGTAATTTAAACAACAAGTGCCTGAGTTCCAAAGACTTAAACAAACTGTAGTAAGAGATTTCAGAGTCAAACTGTAGATTTCTGATAAGTTCAAACTCGCTTTGGTAGTGTTCTTCTCTGATAACTTTTTGTTGGGAAGGAGTTTTGACAGTAACTACAATGGAGTCAGTAATGGTGTTGTGAGAAAGTAACACAGTTATGTCTTTTCCTAGTTTTTCAATGCTGCCTCTGAACTTCTCAATGTCGTACTCTCCATAGTAAGTCTGAGCTAGAATAGGTTCAAAAGAAGGTTGATGTTTGATTTTTTCTTGAAAGAACTTCCCAGCAAACCACTTTTTAATCATAGAAATGCCTCCAACCCAGATTAGTTTCTTTTTTTGGTTCTTAACTATAATCATTAGTTTCTTTTGGAGAATGCTTTTTAGTTCAGCTTGCTTTTTGGAAGAACTCAGTTCTAACAAAGACTGAGTGCCTAGTCTAGTTTTATCAACTTCCACTGCTAGTTGTTCTTGGCTGATTTGGGGTTCTTTAACCGAAATCAAAAAGCCCTGGTCTTTTTCTTCAATGTGCAAGCTCACATAAGGTAAATTAGAACCCTCAAGAGTAGCTATTAAACTTAAAAAGCTTAGACCGTGTTCTTTGTGGTAACATAGAGTCATTCGTGAGTTTTCAGAAGTGAAGTAAAAGTAAGGCATCACATCCCAATGCACAACATGCTTCAAAAACCTCCCCCCTAAAACTGCTTCCTGCACACTGATTTCTACTTCTTCCAATTCAAACTCAAACACTTCGCACGTGTTGAAAGGGTGGAAGTGTATTGTCCAGTTTTTGAGTTGCTTGTCTGCTTTGATGTAAGCCAGACACACCACTCCCGAGACTTCTGCACAGTACTCGAATTCTATAGGTTTTGTTTCAGTTTCAAAAGCTTCTTCTTTCAGAGTGGGCTGGACTTGCTGCAAGTTATTGATGGCTTCGATTCCAGAAGCTAGTTTCTGGAACATTGCTTTTTCTTCCTGGATGCTTGATTGGGCTTCTTTAGCTTTGTTTTTGAGTTTAGAAGACAGTTCAAGCATTTTGTGGAGTCTTGCACTTGTAGAGAGTTTGTGTTCAAATTTGTCTTCGTAAGATATGAGTTCTTTGATTACGTTGAGGCGTTCACTGAGTAGTTTTTTTATTTCAAAGTTGATTTCAGGCTCAGTTTCAGGGGTTTCTTCTTTGGCTTTGTGTTCATTTGTAGAAGCAGGCACTATTGAAGGGGATCTTGACTGAACTGGAAACTGTTTGCGGAAAAGAGGCTTGATTTGGTTCCTCATAATGCCTTTTTGGTGGTCAGACGGGTTCCTTTTGTGAAACGGAGGGTTCATTACAGACTTATAATATTCATGGAAAAAAGGGACTCTTGGGCAAAGATGTACTTGCGGGTTTTTGGAGCAGGTGGAGTTGCCACTGCAGTTACCAAAACCTGCCTTGCTCCTCTAGAACGTGCCAAACTACTTTTGCAAACACAAAGAATTTCAAAGACACCTGAACAAGAACAGTACCGCACACTGAGAGAATACTTGTTAAAAGTGCCCAAACAAGAAGGCTGGTTTGCTTACTGGAGAGGAAACCCAGCTTCTATTTTCAAACTTGTTCCTTCTTCTTTAACTAAATTCTGGATGCACTTCCGCATCAGGAACTACATAGTGTCTCCAGAAACAAACTATCCAACTTCAGAAAAGTTCATTAGAGAGCTAGCAGCTAGTGCTCTGTCAGGAAGTGTTTCTATGGCTGCGTGCTATCCTTTTGACCTAGCTAGGACTCGTCTAGGCTGTGAAGTCACTAAGAAGGAAGTTAGCAGGGTTTACTTAGGATTCATGGACTGCTTGTCCAAAACTATGCGTGACCAAGGCATCAAAGGAATGTACAAGGGCTTTGTTTTTTCTTTAGGAACTCAAGTGCCCTACATGGCACTTGTAATGACTCTGTATGACGGGATTTTGAAAGTGAAGCAAACCCCTGACTTCCAAAATAATATCCTTCTATGGGATTACCCAGTAGTTAAGTACATTTCTGCTGGAAGTACTGCTGCTATATTAGCCCAAGCAATCTTTTACCCAGCTGACACCATTAGAAGGCGACTCCAAGTTAGTGGAGCTAGGGGGCACCACGAAGGCTACTTAAATGCGTTCCACGTAGTTAGCAATACTTTGCGCCATGAAGGCATTGCTGGGTTCTACAGAGGATGTCTAGTAAACATTTTTAGGGCTTTTCCTGGTGTAGCAATACAACTAGCAGTTTACCAACGGCTTACAGAAACCAGACACCACTAAGAGTGCTAAAGCTAAGATTTCTAATGAAGTAATACGTAAATGGAAGGCGAAGACATCCAGGGAATAGTGATAGACACAGGTTCAGGACTTTGCAAAGCAGGCTTTTCAGGAGATGACGCACCTAGGGCAGTGCTTCCTACCTACGTGGGCAGAACTAGAATGCCCGCGGCTCAAGGTGCTTCCGACCAACGCGACTACTACGTCGGAGAAGAAGCCAGAAGTAAATGTGACTTACTCAACCTCAAGAAACCAGTTGAGAGGTCCCAAATTACTGACTGGGAAGACATTGAAAAGGTGTGGCACCACACCCTATTCATGGAACTCAGAATAGTTCCTGACAACCACCCCTTGCTGCTAACTGAACCCCCCAACAACCCTAAACTCTCCAGAGAAAAGATCACGCAAATAATGTTTGAGTCTTTTAACATCCCTGCCTTCTACCTTGCCAACCAAGCCGTTTTGAGTCTTTACGCCACAGGAAGGACTAGTGGAGTTGCCATAGACTCAGGGGAAGGCTCTACCTTTGCAGTGCCCATTTACGAAGGCTACGCTTTGCCCTACGCAACTAAGTCCATGGGGGTTTCAGGGGCAGACCTCACAGAAAAGCTCCAAGGAATGCTTAAAGCCAAGGGTCACTCCTTGAACTCCCCTGCGTCCAAAGAACTTGTGCGTGATATCAAAGAAAAACTCTGCTACGTAGCAATGGAACCTGGGGAAGAACTTAACTCTTCAAGTTTGGAAAAAAACTACGAACTTCCTGACGGGACAAGTGTGACTTTGGACCAAGAAAGGTTCCAGTGCCCTGAAGAGTACTTCAACCCCTCTTCTCCAGAGCTTGAAGGCATACACACCACCATACACAGAGCCATTAACAAAAGCGACGTTGAAATTAGAAAGGAACTTTTCAACAACCTAGTGCTTACGGGGGGCTCCACTTTGTTCCCAGGGTTCACTGAAAGGATCGTTAAAGAAATGACTGGCATTGCAGGTGCCAACACAAAAGTCAAGGTGGTGGCTCCGTCCGAAAGACTTTACTCAGTTTGGATTGGAGGGTCGGTCTTAGCTGCCCTGTCTACTTTCCAACAAATGTGGATCACAAAGGCTGAGTTTGACGAAGCCGGTCCTACAATCGTCAACAGAAAGTGTTTTTAAAAAATATATAAAATTAAGATAGAAAGCAAAAGTGACTTAACTAAGTAAACAGCTGAAAACAACAAAGCTGCATCTAAAAACTGCAGTGAAGAAACTATCAAAAACCCAAACACCCTAAGCAACATGCACGAGTGAGGCATAGCTGTGAACCTGTAAGCAAGTGTCACAGAACAGGCTGGGTCTATTGGGTTGTTGGTGTTTTCGTTCCACTCCACGTGTATTTGCTTGGACTGACTCAACAAAAAACTCTGCTTCATGTTGATTGAAATAAAGTCTGCGTAGGAACTCGTAGGAAGGTTGTTGAAAAACAAAATAAAGTAGTGTTTGATCCAGTCTATGCAAATTGAACTCCCGAAAATTAACAAGCACCCAGTTACTAAGTGTCCTAAACTCTGACTGCCTATTATCACTGACTTGGCCAAAGCAGTCATCAAGTACATAAAAAGTTGCAGTCTCTCTATGAAGTCGTTGCACAGAATCCTAAACAAACCCTGTTTGTCTGTTTTCTTGAAAACTGTAATTTTAAGTTCCACAAAAGAAGACGTTATCACTATCAACAACAAAGTAGAAAAACTCGAGTTCAAAGCCACTTCAAAAACAGTCAAAGCCAAACTCAAGTGGAAGGAATGCATAACTAAGTACACTAAACACACTCCGAAGTTCAAAACCCTAACTCTGAGTCTGCACTCTCCAAAGAGTCGTTCAATCGACCTTTTTCCAAAAGACATCAGGAGTTGGTCAGCAACTCCCAGCATGTTGTAAACAGCACTTAGTTTCACAAAGTCTTGCTCTTTCAGGTCGTGGTAGAGTCTTGAAACCGAGTACAGGTAACAAAGCACCAGAGTGGCTAGTCCTAAAAGACAAACCCGCAGTAAGTTCCTCAGTTGAGGAAAAAGCACTGTTTTGAGAGGCAAGCAAATAAGTGTGTAGAGCAGTGAGTTCATACACAAAAGGAACCCTGTCCAAATAGCTTTTTCCACGTGGTATATGACTGTAACTATTTCTGAGTAAAGTGCTAGGTTAGAAACTGCATTTGGAGTTTCACAGTCTTCAAAGTCTGTGTAAAGGGCTTTTTTCAGAGTAAGCACTTTTCCTTTCATTTATAAATGCACGAACTTGTTGATAACCTTAAGTTGCTGGGGATTTGCTTCAGCTTGCTCACTAAGGTTATTAACTCTTTTTTTGGACTGTACCTGTACTTTGCAGTGGAGTTTTTGGCCTACTTGGTGCTGATTATTTACTTTGGTGTAAAAGTCAAGAAAAAGCTAGTTTGGATGGGTTCCCCTTTTTGGTCCTTGATGTGCTCAATGGGAGTAGTTCCTCTGGCTTCAGCTTACAGCACCGACTTAAAGCCTTACAAGAAGCAAATCTGGTGGAGCTTCTACATACTGGAGTTCTTTTTCTATTCAATCCCTGTTACTATTGATTTGGCTGTTAACCCGAACTTGGTTTTGTTTGCTCTTAACTTAAGTTTGCTTTTGAAAAACTACGGAGTGCTGATTTTTAACCTTTACTACCAGCACTCTCCAGAAGTCTTTTCTGAAAAGGCCCTGAAAATCAAACCGATATCTAAACTTAACAAAACAGACACTATTAAGTTCTTTAGTTTACTTTTGTCTGTTCTGGATGAAATAACAGACATCATCTACTTTGCAACTACTGATTTTTCAAATGGACTTAAGTACTATTGCTTGTTTTTCATACTCTTGAATCCCACTGTTTTTGCATTACTCACAGCTAGTTTCGGAACCAAAGTTTGCTTTAAATCCCCCAAAAAACACAAAGGAATTGCTTTGATTTTAGGTGCACCTCTCATAGCTGCTCTGTTCGAAACCAAATTAATAGGCTTGGGACAGGTTTTTGACCACAACTTAAGCAGTTATAAAAACCACATTTGGTACGCCGTAATGATTTCTGAAAACTTTGGAGAGTCAATTCCCCAAATAATAATCCAAGGCATCAACAACACTGAGCAGGATAATTGGGGCAATTGGATTTCAGTACTGAGTTACGTGCTTTCAATTGCAAGTGTTGTAAAGGACATTATTTACATTGTTTACTGCACAATCAGGAAGATTTCATTGGCTCCTTCTTACTGCACTCAAACAGAGTGGAAGTCATTCTGGGACATAATTAAGATACTCAAAGAAAAAACACTTAAACTAGACCAAGTCGAATTAGAAAGCTATTTAATAGGCGACCAAGAAGCTATTGCCATTGCTGGTGTTCTTGAGCTCACTCAGGTGACTAAGTTGGACTTAGCTCACAAGTCCATTAAACAAGAAGGCTGCAAAGCTATAGCAGAAGTTATTCCCAAAACGAGACTGACTTATTTAAACCTAAAAGCAAACAAAGTAGGCGAACAGGTTGGGTGCTTACTTGCAAGTTCTTTACCAGACAGCCAAATTAGGGAATTGTGCCTTTCACAGTGTTCAGTTGGTAACTCCTTTGCTCAAAGAATTGGTTCTATTTTGCCTGAGTGTCAGCTGGAGTCACTTGACCTCAGTTACAACAACATTTCCAAAACTGGGGCAAAATTTATTGTAGCCGGACTCACCAAGTTAAGCAGTTTAGACCTATCAGGTAACTTTTTGTGCGATTCTGGAGCAGAAGCTTTGGGGAAGGTTTTGGAAAACTCTGGGTTAAAAGTCCTCAAACTCAACAGTTGCGGAATCAGAATTAAAGGCTTGCTTTCAATAAGCAATGGACTTTTAGAGTCAGAACTGCAGATTCTGGAACTTGGAAACAACTTTGTGGACTTTGAAGAGGAAAAAGCAATTTTGCTTCTACTGAACAGTTCGCATCTGAGTTTCGACACCTTAGAAAAGAACTGCCTTGAAAACTGCCTTTCTGATAGTTTACTTGAAACCAAATCTTCCAACTTGAGCATCCAGTTAAACCTTTCTGGAAAATTTTTGGGGTACCAAGCTGCTTTGGGGTGGGGCAACTTACTGCCTAAAGTCAAAATAGTTTCATTGGACCTGAGTCAAAATGCTATTGAAGAAGAAGGGGCCTTTGTACTTGCTAGTAACTTAGCCAACTGCTTTTTAAGAGACTTGAAACTCAGAGAAAACAACATAGGAACTAGGGGTTGGACAGCTCTGGCCCAGTCCTTGAAAGTGTCTTCTCTGAAAAGCCTTGATGTTTCAAATAACTCCATTGAAAGACAAGCTATTACAGAGCTACTAAAATGCATCCCTGAGTCTAGTGTTACGGAGCTGAACTTAAGTTCCAACTCAATCAAAAAAGTCCTAGGCACTAGGATTGCAGGTGCACTAGGCAACTTAAAAAGCTTAAACTTGTCAGAAAACGTCCTAGGAAACACTGGTGCTCAGCAAATAGCTAAAGCCCTTCCTAACTCCAAACTAAAAACACTCAACCTTTCGGGAAACAGACTAGGCAACGAAGCAATGGAAGCCTTATCAAGAAACTTGTCTATGCTAACTGAACTAGACGTTAGTAAAAACCAAATTACTCAAGCAGGAGCTATCGACCTGCTAAAAGCTCTTCCTTTTTCTGAAGTGGTTTCTTTAAACCTAAGCCAAAACCTCTTAGGCGATTCTATCTCTGGAGAAATCCAAGGCAGCAAACTTACTAAAATCAACCTCAGTAGAACTGGAATAGGCGACAACTCAGCAGTGACCTTGCTCAAAGCTAACCCTCTCCTTGAGTCAGTAAACATGAACGAAAACAGAATCACTCAAAGGATATTTGAAGAAGTTGACTTCACGGAATTCAAAAAGATCAAACTAGAGCACAACAAAATCAGAACACTGGATACTTCCTTGTTCCTAGAGTCTGGCTTAGAGCACCTAAACTTAGGACAGAACCCTATAGATCCAGAACTCAGAAGTTTTATTTTAGAAGCTAAACTAGGCCTTAAAGTCCTCAACCTAGACCAAAGCTCTGGTCAACTCCTGAACTCTCTTGACTTTTCAAGTATAAACTCCAACATAGAGTCTATTTCTTTGCGCTCCAACTTCTTAAATGATCAGTTAGTTAAGCACCTTAACTCTTTAAACCTCAAAGTGCTTGACCTGAAAGACAACAACATCGGACCCAAAGGAGCTTTTTGGATTGCCCAGACTCTCAGAAGAACCCCAATCAGGTCACTTAACCTAAACCAGAACCAGATTTCAAACGACGGGGCCTATTCACTTGCAAATGCTCTTGCTTTTTCGCACCTAGAAGAACTCAAACTCAAAGCTAACCAAATTTACTTGCAGGGCTGCGTCAAACTTTTAACAGCCCTAACTAAATCCCAACTCACCCACCTAGACTTAAGCCAAAACTCACTGGGCAGTGAAGTAGGCAAAACACTCATTAAAGTGCTTCCTAAAAGTTACCTAAGGTCTCTGAACCTAAGTTGGACTTCCATAGACTTAGAAGGTGCTAAAGGGATTGCTGAAGCACTTCCAGACTCTCCACTCCAAAGTCTCTACCTAAAAGGCAACTACTTATGCGACAGAGGAACCAAAGTAATTGCTGAGGCAATTCCACTGTCCTGCTTAACTTTACTTAACCTTGCAAACAACGAAATCACTACTGAAGGAGCTGTTAGCTTAGTCAGTAACTCCGGAAAACTTACTTGGCTGGGTCTCAAGTCCAACAAAATTAAGTTGACGCCAAAGATAGCAAGTGAAGTACTTAACTCCAATCTAAAAAGCCTTTGTTTGCACGGGAACTCCATCAAAAATAAGGGAGTTTCTTTGATTGCAAAGATTCTCCCAGATTCCAAGTTAACTGAACTGGACCTTCAGGCCAACAAGATAAAAGACCAAGGAGCCATAGCTCTAGCACTTGCTCTTCCCAAATCCAAGCTAAGATCCCTAAACCTAGCTGACAACCAAATAGGCAACTCTGGCAGCAGGGCTTTGTGCAGCTCCCTCGATGCTTCCTTGTTAACTTCTCTGAGTTTCCAAAACAACCAACTTACTAAAGAAACAGCCTGCAGAATCTTAGAAGTACTTCCCTATACAACTCTTAACCCAGCAAGTATGGTTTAAGTTTAAATTAATGCAGGAAGCTAATCCTATAACTCCCGAAGCAATATCTAGAGTCCAAACAGGCCAGAGAAGGGACTCCAGTCTTAGTTTTGGAAGTCACTACTCAGCAAGAGTCCTCAGAGTAGTTACTGACGAGTGGCGTTCAGACAAACTCATAATGCCAGAGGTACCTGTGCGCCAAAACGAACTTCCGCAGGACGAGAACGATCAAGCATTTAAGCCTGACTCAGAAAACTCCTGGACTGACCTTTCAGTTAACGAAATGGTCAACTTAGCCAACCTTTCACTAGAAGATCGCGAGAAGTCAGACCAAAACGACATTAACATTTTTGGCTTTTACCTAGACAACAGGTTTTACAGTCCTAACTCTTCAATCATCTAACTTACACATTAACACTTCGTTTTTCTTCAACAATACTGTTGATCTTCTTCTTGGCAACGTAAGAAACGTAGAAAACAGCACCTAAAGCCAAAACAGAACCTCCAATGATGAAACCCAGCTCAAGACCCCCTCCTTGGGTTTCTCCTTGAGCTGCCTCGGAAATGGAACCCAGTGCTGTTCCGAAGTAAGCATAAGCCAAAGTGCCTGGCAATATCCCTACAGACCCCAAGGAGTAGTCTTTAAACTTGACTGAAGTGATTCCCATAAAGTAATTGAACAAGTTAAATGGAATAATTGGGGACAATCTCAGCAAAGTCACTAGTTTGAAGCCTTCTTGGTGGATTGCGTCTTCAATTGCTGCCAGTTTAGGGTACTTCTGGATACGTGCTCTTAAGCTTCCTCTAAACACGTACCTTCCCAGAAGCATTGCTAAGACAGAGCCTACGCTCGCACCTACAAATACAACTGCTGTAGCAATAGTCAGCCCCAAGCCAAGTCCGTAAACTTTGCTGTAGACAAAACCTGCCCCTAGGGTCAAAATAAGTCCTGGCACAAAAAGGACTGTTGCTACTATGTACACTCCCACAAACACTAACATTCCTCCAAAGGAATTATCTTCAACCCACTCCAAGAAACTGGCTAACCAATCGCCTACTCTTTGGTTTTCTATGACTATGAATATCACTAAGCCCACCAAAATGAGTGCAAACAACCCCATTCGCACTCTGTTGAGGATCTTTTCTTTCCTGGAACTTTTAGACTCTTGACTATCTTGTCCTTCTCTCGCTGGACTTTCTTGAATTTTCTGTTCCTCAGCCATTAAATCTGCTTTTTGTTGTTTAAATTGAAACTTAAACTTGGAGTAACTAAAGTATTAATAAGTATAAATGGCGGTAGCAAGCGGTCAAGAACCAGTTGTGAATGCAATGAAGCAAATACTGCAAAAAGGCGGAAGTGCAGCTGACGCTATAGTAGCAGGCATGACTTCTCTCTGGGCAGTGAATCCAATACTCCTGAGTGCCACAGGTGCAGGCTACTTCATGGTGAATGACGGATCAGGGACTTTTGTAGTTGACGCAATGGCTTCTCACCCTTTCTGCAACCGCGACAGAGACGGTCCAATTACTTTGGAGATTGGAATGGGCAATGCCCATCAAAGTTTTCATTTTGGGAAAAGTGTGTCGGCGCCTAGTTGTTTGCTCAAAGCTTTGATATTTCTCCACCAAAAGTACGGAAAGCTTCCTTGGAAAAGTTTGTTCGACCCAGTGGTCCAGATCCTGGAAGAAGGAGTTGAAATCAATGACTACAGGAAGTTGCTGATTGGCATTTTTGAGTCGGTAATAGACGAGTTCCCGACTTTCAAAAAACTCTACAGCAAAGAAAACGGAGAGTTACTGGGACTAGGCGACAGAATGCACAACCCCAAACTTCTAGAATTCTTTAAAAAACTCTCTGAAACACCTGACCACAACATTTTGCGGGAGTGCTACCAAGAAATAGAACTTGACTTCGAAGATATTGACTTCCAAATACTCGAGCCTTTGAAAATCCACTTCAGGGGAAAAGAAGTTCTTCTGGTGCCTCCTCCAAACGCAGGAGGCATACTCGTAGCCCACTCGCTCCAAGAACTTGAGGAACAGTTGTCTGAAAGAGACTCTGAAGACTTCCGTCAAGAACTCATTATGAAAACCCTCGAAAAAACAATGACTCTCAGGCGCGAACGCGTTGACGGGAACTTGTACGACGGAACTATCACAGAAAGCATTTTGGGAAACACAGAGCACTTCTCAGTAGTGGACAACTACGGACTTGCAATAAGTGCAACAGCCAGCAACGGCACAGGAAGTGCAGTTGTTTGCAAGGACAGCGGCATTCTGATGAACAACCTTTTAGGAGAAGACGACCTGAACCCTAAAGGGTTTTTGGGCGAAGAACCTGGAAGGAGACTACCTAGCATGATGACTCCTTGCATGGTGTTGGAGGAGGGCCGTCTTGCTTATTTAGTAGGCAGCTCTGGTTCTGAACGCATCCGTGCTTCAATTGTGAACGTGTTAGTTAACTTGATAGTTGACAACATGTCCGTGGAAGAAGCTGTTGAAAAGCGCCGAATCCACTTTGACGGCGAAAAACACCACATTGAAACTGAAGTAAGTGAAGACTTAAAAGAAGCCATAGGAAAAGAAATCCGAGTTTGGAACAGAAGTTTCTTTTTTGGAGGATGCCACGTAGTTGGGTCTTGTGAGAACTCTTGGAAGGCTAAAGGAGACCCTCGCAGAGACGGACAGCATTTTGTTCTGTAAGTATAAAATTGTGGATTACTTTAAGTTTGGTTTAAAGTACCGCGGGGTCTTCTGGTTCTGAACCTGTTGGGACGAGAACCTCTTTGTGAACCTCTAGTGCCTCTGGTGCCCCTGGTGCCTCTTGGACGGGTGCCTTCAGGTCTGACGGGGTTTTTGAGTTCTTCAAGTGGTTTTTCTTCTACTTCGCTTTCTGGGAGAGGGGCTAAATAGCCTGGAGCACTTGTGTCTTTGGGAGTTTTGCTGCAAATAGCCAAAAGGAGGGGAATGCGTTTGGTGGATTTGAACTCTCCTTGGGTGGTCTCTATCATTTCCATCCGCCACTCCACGTGAAGCCCCTTAATTCTTCTTCTGAGGACATCTACGCTGTTGATCAGGTTGACTGTTGCTAGTTTTACGCCCCGCAAAGTGACTTCAGGCAGGTTCTGTTGCAGGAGCATTTCGGAGGCCCTGGCTACGATATTGCCTACTCTGGACATTGAAGAGATCCTTATTTCGTCGTTCTTTGCTGAGTCGTTTGCCTGGCTCATCCCCTATTTAATGGATTCTTATGGAGTTTTCTATGGTTTTTAAGTGTTTGGCCAGTTTGGGCTTTATTCCTTCAATTAAATGTCCTACACTATTTACATTAGTGGGCTCTGGGTTTTTTGGGAGTGGAAGTGGCCTTTTTGGTGGGTGTTCTTCTTAGGTAGTTGGAAGTTCTTCTTCTGCGTTTGTAGCCTCTTTGGGCAGGAGCAGGGTTCCCTTCGTCGTCATAATAC
>PR_CR_10_Liq_1_inCRDRAFT_1001617_pt1 | contig 12398 bp, 8 predicted proteins | sample PRCRCaboRojoPR_3_FD_10241 | JGI IMG/M metagenome (IMG submission 10241) | reverse complement strand
AAGAAAGGTGTCTACCATGACCAAGATCGTTCTCGTTGGCGCTGGAAGCCTGCAATTCGGCGCCGGCATGCTGGGCGACATCTTCCAGTCGGCCCATCTGACCGAAGCCGAGATCATCCTGAACGATATCAGCGAGGACGCCGCAAAGCGCACCGAGGCGATGGCGCTGGCCTATATGGCCGAGAACGATCTGCGCCAATCCGTGCGCGTCGAGGGTGACCTGTCCCGGGCCTTGCGGGGGGCCGATTTCGTGGTGATCTCCATCGAGGTCGGCGACCGCTTCGCCCTTTGGGACATGGATTGGAAAATCCCGCAGCAATACGGCATTCCGCAGGTCTACGGCGAAAACGGTGGCCCCGGCGGCCTGTTCCATTCCCTGCGGATTATCCCGCCGATCCTGGAGATTTGCGGCAAGGTCATGGAACATGCCCCCGACGCCACGATCTTCAACTATTCCAACCCGATGAGCCGGATCACCACCACGGTGCATCGCGCCTATCCGGGCATCAAGTTCATCGGCATGTGCCACGAGATCGCAAGCCTTGAGCGCAACCTGCCGCCGCTTCTGGGCCACCCGCGCGAGAACATCCATTATCGTGCGGGTGGACTGAACCATTTCTCGGTGATGACGGAATGCACCTATGTCGACAGCGGCAAGGACGCCTACCCGGACGTGATCGCCCGGGCCGAGGCACATTTCGGCAACCAGCCGGGCTATTCCGAGATTTTGACCGAAAGCCGCCGCACCGGCACTGCCGTCGATACCGAAGGCTGGATGGAGATCGACCTAAGCCACATCTCCGAGGTGCGGCCATGGTCCGACCGCTGGCTTTCAAGTTGATCCTCGACCGCTTCGGCGCGCTGCCCATCACCTATGACAGCCATTTCGGGGAATACATCCAGTGGGCGCATGACTGTTCCGACCACCGGGGAATCCTGGATTTCTACACCTATTATCGCACCTACCTTGGCAATGTGACGCCGAAGATCGAAGCGAACCTGCATGAACGCGTGGTCCCGATCATCGACGGGCTGATTACCGGCAACGCCTACGAGGAGGCGGCGGTCAACATCCCGAATGCGGGCTTCATCAAGGATCTGCCGGACTGGATCGCGGTGGAGGTGCCGGCCAAGGTGGACGCCGATGGCGTGCACGGGATCGCCGTGGACGTGCCGGCAGGCATTCGTGGCCTCCTTTGCAACCAGATCGGCGTGCACAACCTGACGGCCGAGGCCGTCCTGCAAGGCAAAAAGGATCTGGTGATTCAGGCGCTGCTGGTGGATCCGGTGGTGACCCTTTCGCGCGGTATCCCCGATCTTGTCGAGCACATGATCGCCGAACAGGCGCCTTGGCTGGACTATCTCGTTTAGGACAAGCTGGCGGATTTCCGCTTAAGTTTTCTGCGTTTTCAGGGGTTTCTTACGTCGGGTAAAACCGTTGAGGAGGAGACTTTCTTCGTTTCAACCCTTGCGTTCAAGCGCGACTCCCAGAACACTCGCTCCATTCCCCCGAGAGAATACGGGGGGCCAAAATGAATGCTCCAAGCCGGGTCCGCCCTGTGAGGGGCTACGAAAGGGAGTTACTACATGACATTCCACAGCAAGCTTCTGGCCACCACGGCGGCCTCTGTGCTGGTGCTTTCGGGTGCCGCCTTCGCCGAGAGCCACGCGATGACCGGGCCCAATGGTGAGGCGCTCGCCGAGACCCAGGAATTCACCTATCGCGTTCTGGACGAGCATTCCTCGCTCGATCCGGGCATCGTCGAGGACGTGACCGGCTCCGAGGTCGTGCGCGACCTGTTCGAAGGTCTCTACAATGACAGCAAGTCCGGCGACACGCTGGAGCCGGGTGTCGCCCTGTCGCACGAGGTTTCCGAAGATGGCCTGACCTATACCTTCACCCTGCGCGAGGAAGCCAAGTGGTCCAATGGCGACCCGGTGACCGCCGGTGACTTCGTCTATGCCTGGCGCCGAGCGGCCAGCCCCGAACTGGCCTCGCCCTATGCTTGGTACATGAGCCTGATGTCGCTGGAAAACGTCGACGAGGTCATCTCCGGCGACGCGCCGCTCGAAGACCTGGGCGTGACCGCGATCGACGACTACACCCTTGAGGTGCGCCTGAAAGAGCCGCTGCCCTACTTCCCGCAGATGCTGACCCATGCGACCACCTTCCCGGTGCCGCAATCGGTGGTCGAGGAACATGGCGACCGGTGGACCCGCCCCGAGAACATCGTGTCCAACGGGCCTATGTTCTGGAAGAGCATGTGCCGCAGGAGCGGTCGGTGCGCGTCAAGAACGACATGTACTGGGATGCCGAGAACACCATCGTGGAGCGCGTGACCGCCTTGGTCATCAACGACGAGAACCAGGCCCTGACCCGGTTCCTGGCCGGCGAGCTTGACCGCACCGAGGTGCCTGCCGGGCAGTTCCCGCGCCTGAAGGAAGAGCATCCCGAAGAGGCGATCAGCTTCCCGCGGCTGTGCAACTACTACTACACCTTCAACCTGCGCGAGGACGGCCCCGAGGCCTTCAAGGACCAGCGTGTCCGCCAGGCCCTGGCCCTTGCCGTGGATCGCAACGTGATCGTGGAGAACGTTCTGGCCGGCGGCCAGAGCCCGGCCTACACCTTCACCCCCGCCGCCACCGCGAACTTCGAGGTGCCGGGTGTGGAAATGGCCGCGATGACCCAGGAAGAGCGCAACGCGAGAGCGCAGGAACTGATGGCCGAGGCCGGCTATGGCGAGGACAATCCGCTGTCCTTCGAAATGGTCTACAACACCTCCGACGCGCATCGCTCGGTGGCCGTTGCCATGAGCCAGATGTGGAACCAGACCCTCGGGGTGGAAACCACGCTGGCCAACATGGAGTGGCAGACCTTCCTCGAAGCGCGCAGCAACGGCGATTTCGAACTGGCCCGCGGCGCATGGTGTGGCGACTACAACGAGGCGTCGACCTTCCTCGACCTGTTGCAGACCAGCTCGGGCTACAACGATGCCAAGTACTCCAACGCCGAGGTCGACCAGTTGCTGGCCGATGCCAAGACGGCCGAGGATCCCAACGCCAACTACACGCAGGTCGAACAGATCATCGCCGAGGAAATGCCGGTGATCCCGATCTACCACTATGCCGGCGTCTACATGATGGACGAGAACCTGATCCCGTCCTGGCCCGTGGAGAACGTCCAGCAGAACTGGTACTCCAAGGACCTGTATTTCGTCGCTGACGAATAATCCCGACAACTGAAAACCCGGCCCGCGCCCCAATCGAAAGGGGCGCGGGCCAGCCCCTTTCAGGACAACTGACATGTTTGCCTATATCGTCCGGCGCCTTGCGGTCGCCATCCCCACGATCCTGATCCTCGTCGTGATCAGTTTCCTGTTGATGTATTCCGCCCCGGGTGGGCCGTTCAATTCCGAGCGCCCCCTGCCGCCCGAGGTGTTGGCCAACCTTGAGGCCAAGTACGGGCTGGACCAGCCCATGTGGCGACAGATGATTTCCTATGTCTGGGGTGTGGTGACGCAGTTCGATTTTGGCCCGTCCTTTCAGTATACCGACCGAACCGTGAACGACGTGATCGCGCAGGGCTTCCCGGTGACGCTGACCTATGGGCTCTGGTCCGCTTTCGCCGCACTTGTGGTCGGTGTCTCGCTCGGCGTGGCCGCAGCGGTCCGTCAGAATTCCGTGCTCGACTACTTGGCCGTCGGCATCACCATCGGTGCGCAGGCGCTGCCCAACTTTGTCATGGCCCCGATCCTGGTCCTGGTCTTCACGCTTTGGCTGGGCTGGCTGCCCGGCGGCGGCTGGAATGGTGGGCAATGGGAATATGTCGTCATGCCGGTCATCGCGCTGTCGACCTCCTACATGGCGTCCATCGCGCGCATCACGCGCTCGTCCATGCTGGAAGTCCTCAATTCGAATTTCATCCGCACCGCCCAGGCCAAGGGCCTGCCCATGCGGCGCGTGATCCTGCGCCATGCGCTCAAACCCGCCTTGCTGCCCGTCCTGTCCTATCTTGGACCGGCCATGGTGGGGATGATCACGGGCTCGGTCGTGGTCGATATCATCTTTTCGACCGGGGGGATCGGGCAGTTCTTCGTGAACTCAGCCTTCAACCGCGATTATGCCGTTATCATGGGGATTACGCTTCTGGTGGGCGTTCTGACCATCACGTTCAACCTTCTGGTCGACATCCTTTACGCCTGGATCGACCCGAAGATCCGTTACTGAGGGGGCAGGGCCATGAAACTCGCACAACCCGATGCCAAGATGCTCGAAGAGGTCGGCCAACTGGCCGAGGTGCGGGGCCGGTCGCTCTGGGCCGATGCAAGGGCGCGGTTCTTTCGCAACAAGGCCGCCCTGGCCGGGCTGGTGGTGCTGATCCTGATCTTCATCTTCGCGATGTTCGGCGGCCTGATCGCACAGTATGAACGCGATTTCGTCGATTTCTCGCTCATGGGGGCGAATGCCTATCGCGGGGTGCCCTCGATTGAGACCGGCCATTACTTCGGCGTCGATATCGACGGGCGTGATCTTTATGCGCGCACTGTGCAGGGTACCCGGATCTCGCTTTTGGTGGGGATCGTGGGTGCGCTGGTGGCGGTCTTCGTCGGCACGCTTTACGGCGCCACGGCTGGCTATGTCGGGGGGCGCGTGGATAATATCATGATGCGCACCGTCGATGTGCTCATGTCGATCCCGTTCATGTTCGTGCTGATCCTGATGCTGGTGATCTTTGGTCGGTCCATCCTGATGCTGTTCATCGGCATCGGGCTTATCTCCTGGCTGGACATGGCGCGGATCGCCCGTGGTCAGACCCTGACCATCAAGAACAAGGAATTCGTCGAGGCGGCGGTGGCCACGGGCGTCAAACCCCTGACCATCATCCTGCGTCACGTCGTGCCGAACCTGCTGGGCATCGTGATCGTCTACGCGACGCTCCTCGTGCCGCAGATGATCATCTTCGAGAGCTTCATCTCCTATCTGGGCCTCGGGGTGCAGGAACCCAATACGTCGCTCGGCGCCTTGATGAGCCTCGGCACCAAGCAGATGAACAACGGTACGCTCTGGATGCTGTTCTACCCGCTGTTCTTCTTCCTGATCACGCTTTTCGCGTTCTTCTTCGTGGGTGATGGCCTGCGGGACGCGCTCGACCCCAAGGACCGCTAAGACATGGCGTTGCTCGATGTTTCCGACCTGACGGTCACCTTTCAGACGAATGACGGCCCGGTGAACGCCGTCAACGGGCTCAGCTTCGACGTGGCCGAGAAAGAGACCCTCGCTATCGTCGGCGAAAGCGGCTCGGGCAAGTCCCAGACGGCTTTTGCCATCATGGGGCTGCTGGCCAAGAACGGCGGCGCGACTGGTCGGGTGGAATTCGATGGCGCCGATCTGTTGTCGCTCAGCAAGCGACAGTTGAACAAGGTGCGGTCAAACCAGATCGGCATGATCTTCCAGGATCCGATGACCTCGCTGAACCCTTACATCCGGGTCAGCGACCAGATGGCCGAGGTGTTGCAGCTGCACAAGGGCCTGTCGAAACGGGATGCCATCGCCGAAGCGGTGCAGATGCTGGACGCGGTGCGCATTCCCGATGCCAAGGCACGGATCAGCATGTTCCCGCACGAGTTTTCCGGCGGGATGCGCCAGAGGATCATGATCGCCATGGCCTTGCTTTGCCGCCCCCGCCTTCTGATCGCGGATGAGCCGACAACGGCGCTGGATGTGACCGTGCAGGCCCAGATCATGAAGCTGCTCGGCGAGATCCGTGAGGAGTTCAATACCGCGGTGATCCTGATCACTCATGATCTCGGCATCGTCGCCGATTTCTGTGACCGGACGCTGGTGCTCTATGGCGGTCAGATCATGGAGGAAGGACCAACCGGAGATGTCTTCGCAGATCCGGCGCATCCCTATACCAAGGGGTTGCTCAAGGCCGTGCCGCGGTTGGACCGCGATACCGAAACCTTGCAGACAATTGCCGGCGAGCCGCCCGACATGTCGCATCTTCCCGCGGGGTGCCCATTTTCGCCGCGTTGCGAGATCGCGCGGGATTATTGTTCGACCCGGCCACTGGTGCTTGAACCCTTGGGCGACAATCGCACCCGCGCCTGTCATGCCAGCCCCGCCGAGATGAAGCAGGAGATGCAAGATGGCTGATCCGATCCTGTCCATTCGCGATGTATCCGTGAGCTTCGATGTGCGCCCGCAAGGCGCCTGGCCCTGGACCCCGTCGCTGAAGCTGCACGCGGTCAGCAAGCTTTCGGTGGACCTGATGCCGGGCGAAACGCTGGGTCTTGTGGGTGAGAGCGGCTCGGGCAAGTCCACGCTGGCCCGTGCGGTGATCGGGACCATTCCCAGTTCTGGCGGCCAGATCATCTATGAAGGCCGCGACCTTGCCACGATGACGGCGCAGGAAACCCGCCGTCACCGCCGTGACGTGCAGATGGTATTCCAGGATCCGCTGGCGGCGCTGAACCCGCGCATGACCGTGGGCGACATCATCGCGGAACCCCTTGTCACGCATGAACCCGACACGCCCCGCAAAGAGGTCAAGGCACGGGTGGCTGAACTGATGGAAAAGGTCGGGCTTCTGCCCAACCTGATCAATCGGTATCCGCATGAGTTCTCGGGCGGCCAGTGCCAGCGCATCGGCATCGCCCGCGCCCTGATCGTCAAGCCCAAGCTGCTGATCTGCGATGAACCCGTGTCGGCGCTGGATGTCTCGGTGCAGGCGCAGGTGGTGAACCTGCTCAAGGACCTGCAGGCGGAAATGGGCCTGTCGATGATCTTCATCGCCCATGACCTGAGCGTCGTGAAGCACATTTCGAACCGGATCATGGTGATGTATCTGGGTTGCCCGATGGAGGTCGGCCCGGCCAAGGCAATCACCGCAGAGCCGCGCCATCCCTATACCCAGGCGCTTATCTCTTCGGTGCCGATCCCAGATCCGGTGCTGGAGGCCGCGCGCGAACGTCCCGTGCTGGAGGGCGACCTGCCCAGCCCGCTCAGCCCGCCATCGGGCTGCGTCTTCCGTACCCGCTGCCCCAAGGCACAGCCCAGCTGTGCCGAGGCCCGCCCCGGCATGGACAAGGTCGCGCCGGACCGCTTCGTCGCCTGTCCGTTCCAGGAGGTCGAGAAGGTGCTGGCAGACGCTTAGGCGCCCGGTTCGTTACCGGACCTAGTAATCGCGTTCGTAGAAGATCCCGAGGCTGGACTCGCCTTCGGAACCGAAACTGCCTCGGGCGGTCACATCGTCCGTCACATCGAGGTTCAGGTTGATCTCGGAGGTGCCGTCAGACCCGATGGTGATGTCGGTATAGATATTTTCCGAGATGTATTTGCCCGCACGCACGGCGGCGTTGCCGTCTTCGTCCGTGGTGACGTCGAAATCATCCAGGTCCAGCCCTTCGCGAAACCCTTCCAGCGCCCCGCCGCCGCCACGCCCGGACAGGGTGGCGACGGCAGAGGCCAGCTGCACCGCTTGAAGCGGGCTGATCGAGGAAAGGTCGCGTCCGAACAGCAATTGCGCCAGCACTTCGTCCTGCGGCAGTTCCGGGCTGCTTTCGAAGGACACTTGCGGGTCGTCCGCCGGACCCTCCACGATGATCGAAACATCGGTGCCCGAGCGTGCTTCGGTGCGGGCGACAAGCCGCAGGTAGGGCGTGAAGTCCCCCTGCAACTGGGCATAGCCCTCGGTCAGTGCGAACCTCTGGCCCAGAACGTCAAGCCGGCCGCGCAGCAGGTCGAAGCGCCCGATGGGAATGACATCGCCGGTGGTGCCCGACAGGCGCAAGGACCCGCCCAGCTCCGCATCCAGGCCGCGCCCGCGCACGAAGATCCGTGATGGCGCGTTGATGGTCAGGTCCAGCGGATAGGGACGGGTCGAAACCGCGCCGTCACCAGCCGCATCAGGATCGGGTCCGACACCGGCCCGGTCGAGGGTCCGGCGCACGGCAGGGCCCGGAGAGACATGGGTGACCGCAGGTAGATCGCCAAGGGTGGAAACCGGGCTTGAGGGCACCCGGATCTCGGTGCGGCCGATATCGACCTGCCCGAAGATGCGCGCCCCGCCGGCCAGCGGCCCGGCGATTTGGACCGTTCCGTCGGCACGGGTTTCGTAGAGTGCGGGTTCTCGCAGGCGGGCCCGGCGCAATTCGATCGAAATATCCGCATTCGATGGCGGTGCCAGTCCGACCGAGCCGTTGACGCCGACCTGTCCACCAGCGGCCAGGTCGCCCGAAATGTCCATGCTGGCCTGACCACTGATCAGGTCCACATTCCCCGAAATCGCCTCGATCGCCTGTCGCAGGTTCGGCGCAGTCAGTCGCCCGTCCGACAGGGTCACCCGCCCCCCGATCGACGACAGGCGCGGTGGGCCGTTCACCGACAGGTCGAAGCTGGCCAGCCCGCTGACCTGGCGCGGCGCGATGAAGGCATTGGCGAGCCCCAGCGGCGCTTGGCCGGCAAGTGAAAGGGCCAACTGTCCCGCGTCACCGACCCGGCCATCGGCGCTCAACCGCGTGCCGGCGGGGCCGGTGCCCTGACCAGAGACCTGCCAACCGCCTGCAACCTGGCGTGCGGTCACATCGGCAGTGGCGGGCCCCGCGAAGTCCGGAGCCAGAAGACCCACATCCGCCAACCGCAGTGCAAGGTCCGCCTGTGCCTGCCCGGAGTCGTCGATTACTACGTCGCCTTGCGCGGTGATGTTGGGGAACTGTGCATTGAGCCCGGTCAGCGCAATCCGTCCACTGGGGCGGCGGGCAAAATCCGCGTCCAANCTGCCCGAGCCCCGCAACAGGGGGTCCAGGCCTTGCGGGCCGGCGCGCAGATCCTGNGTCTCGGTCNGCAAAGTGGCCGAGGCCGCGCCGGTTCCGCTATCGAAATCGCCCGTCAGCTCNAGCGATAGCGCCCCGCCCATCCGCACGCCCGCCAGCGCCTCGAACCGCGACAGGGTGCGGGCATCGAGCGTGGCGCGGCCNGTCATCGCGTAACCTTCACCCTGGGGCGTGGCGGTGCCGGTTGCCTCCAGCAAGGTATCGGGNGCGGNCAGGGNCGCCCGGGCGGTCACGAGCCCCGCCTCGTCGGTGCTCAGGTCGGCGCGTAGCGTGCCCGGCCCGGCCAGGTCGGGCAGGACGCGCCCCAGGTCGGTGATCCGGGCATCGACTGTCGCGCTCGCTCCCTCTCCGGTGATCTCGGCCCGGGCATCGGCGCGGATGTGGTCGCCCCGCAATGTCAGGTTTTCCAGCCGAGTGCCGGTCTCGTCGCGGGCGACGGCCAGGGCCAGGCTCGTCTGCCCTGCGAGGAGTGGATCCAGTTCGGCCAGCCCGAGGCCGAGGTCGCGCGTTTCGACACCCAGCGAGATATCGAATATCCCGTCGAACGGTTGCAGCCGGCCGTCCAGGTCGACTTGACCGTTGCCTTGCAGATCCAGTTCGGTCAGGCCGGCAAAACGCGAGAAATCCGTGGCCCGGACCTGCGCGTCGACCAGGCTGCGGAACCTGCGTTCCGGCCCGCTGACAATGGCGTTGGAACGCACCGCCAGGCCGGCGCCGGACAGGCGGAAATCCTGAACGACAAAGGGCTCGCCCTCCAGACGCGCGAAGTTCAGCGATCCGGTGATTGCCGGGCCGATGGCGCGCGACAGATCGGGATCTTCCAACATGATCCCATCCGCCTGGTACTCCAGCTCGGCTGCGAAGCGGCCACGCAGATCGCCCTCACCGGGGCTGATCGTTCCGGTGCCGTCAAGGGTCAGCGCCTCGATCCGCGTATCCGGCCGGGCGAACCCGGTTGCCGCAAAGCGTCCGGTCCACCCTTCGCCGTCATCGGCATCGTAGGACACCTCGATTTCGGCGCGGCGCAGTTCGGTTCGTGGCCCCGCAACGGGCAGGCGGACCGGGCGGCCATCCTGCGCGGCAAGCGTTCCGGTCAGGTCGAAGGCTTGTGGCCAACCTTCCGCGCTGACCAGGGCTGAGCCGCCAAGGGTCAGTTGCTCTGAGTCGATGGAAAGCGAAGACAGGTCGATCCGGCCGTCCCCGTGGCGCACCCCCGATGCCAGCAGGCTGGACGAGGGGCCGAAGAAGGCGTGGTAGTCTTCCTCCAGAAGCGGGCGCAGATCCCCGCCGAGCGCAAGGTTGAACCAGGTGGCGGCGGGCGTGGTGTCCGCATTTTCGCGGCCAAGCTGGAAATGGCCGGTGACCTGGTCCTGGCCATTCGTGGCGAGCGTCAGTTCAGCGCCGAATTCCGAGATCGGCGCGTCACCGTCGACCTCAAGGCGCAGGGCCGGACGGCCGGGCAGGCCCAGAAGCCGCGCGGCGAGTCCGTTCTGCCCCTCTTCGGCGATCAGCGACAGGTCCAGCCGACCTGTCTCGTCGTCAAAAAACGTGTCCAGGCTGAATTGCCCGATCTTGTCGTCGATCCGTTGCAGCGCAAGCTCCGCGTCGGCCTGCCCCTCGATCAGGGAGACGGCGCCCTGCAGCCGGGCCGCGACGGGTTCGCCAAGGAATTCCCGCGCAATTTCGATCCGATCGGCGCGGATTTCCCCGATCTCGACCGAAACCGGCAAGTCGGGCAGGGCAAAGGGGGTGGCCTCGGCGCTGGGCAATTCGTTCCCGGCGGCTTCGGGAACGCGGTTGAGCAGGATGCGTTCGGCGGCCAGCTCCTCGATCTTGATGGCGCCGGACAACAATGCGGAACGATTCCATTGCAGGCTGGCGTCCTCCAGCCGCAGCCAGACGCCGGTGTCATCGGCGATGGTGATCGCCTCGACCGTCGCGCGCGAGGACAGCGCGCCTTCAAACCCCTCCAGCCGCACCTCGCGGCCAAGCCCCGACACGGCATCCTCGATCAGGCCGGTCAGGAAACCGCGATCGTCATTGGCCTGTTGCGCGAGGGCCGGGGTGCCGATCAAGCACAAGGAGAGCCACAGATACCGCATCAGAAGGCCTGCCCGATGCCGATATAGACTTCCAGACGCTCGCCCACGTCACCGCCGCTGGCGGGTGTTGCCAGGTCCAGGCGGACCGGTCCGATCCCGGTGTCATAGCGCAGCCCCAGCCCGACCCCGGAATGCCACTCGCCGCCGCCCAGATCGAACGCGTCGGCGCCGATGAAGCCGGTATCGTAGAACCCGACCAGGCCGATCGTGTCGGTGATCCCGATCCGGGCCTCGGCCTGAAGGCCAAGGAAGGCGCGACCGCCGATTTCGTTGCCGCCGCCCAGGTCCACGGCAAGGGATTGATAGGGCTGGCCGCGCACAGTGCCGCCACCGCCGGAGAAGAAAAGGAAACTGGCGGGCACGTTTGCCGCCGCCGCACCCCAGACGCCCCCGGCTTGGCCGCGCAGGGCCACGGTGACCTGGTCATCTTCGCCGAAGCTGCGGTAGGCCCGGCCATCGGCGAAAACCCGGACGCCATTGCCGCTGCCCTCCAGTCCCAGGAACGGCATGATTTCCAGATTGGCGAAGTAGCCCGAGGTGGCATTGAATTCGTCGTCGCGCCTGTCGCGGGTGGCTTCAAGTGGCAATGTCAGCACCTGATAGGTTCTGGTGCCAAGGGCATCGCGGCTCTCGCCCGCTTGATAGCCCAGCCCGGCCTCGATCACCGCCTCTTCACGCACCCGGCGGATGAAGCCCGCCTCGGCCATGACGCGGCGTTCGAACAGCTTCGGATCGTCGCGTTGCTCCAGCTCCATGTCGGCATAGAAATCCAGGTCAGACCGAAAGGTGGCCGGGCGCAAAAAGCTGGCGGCGAGACCATAGTCGATACCGCCGGTCGTGCCGGTCAGACCNGCGANCTCGGCCTCGATGCGCAGGCGTTCCGCNCCGCCCAGAAGGTTGCGNTGCANCCAGAAGCCCGACAGAGTCAGCCCTGACACGGTGGAATACTCGGCCCCGAAGCCCAGGCGGCGCAGCGGCTGTTCGACGATCTGCAATTCCAGCGGCAGCGTGCCATCCGGATTGGCGCTCTCCCCCTCGACCACCGTGGCCGAGGCAAAGGCCCCGGTGCGGCGCAGGTTGGCCTCGGCGCGGGCGATCTCGACAGGGTCGAACCGGCGTCCCGGGCGTAGCCCTGAAATGGCGCGAACGCGTTCCGGGCGGCTCCGCTCGGCACCGCTGACGGCGATCTGGCCATAGTTCAGAACCGGCCCGGGCGCGATCCGCACGGCGACATCCAGCCGTTGGTCCGGGTGGTTGGCCGAGATGGTCTGTCCGGACGGTTCTGCCAGGGCATGGCCCTCGGCGCGCCATCCATCGATCGCGGCGCGCGTGGCATCGCGTATCGTTTCCGTGCGGGCCACTTCGCCGGCACGAAAGGCCTCAGGCAGGATCGTGGCGGATGTGACAGGGGTGACCTCGGTCTGCCCAAAGCGAAACTTTGGCCCCGGATCGACCCGCAGCA
>PR_CR_10_Liq_1_inCRDRAFT_1001616_pt1 | contig 12411 bp, 8 predicted proteins | sample PRCRCaboRojoPR_3_FD_10241 | JGI IMG/M metagenome (IMG submission 10241) | reverse complement strand
GGGAGCCGATGCTGACGGCGCAGACCGCGGGGCAGGTGCTAGCAACACCGAACATCGGCTCGAGCGATGCCGTAGTGGAGTTCCAGCGCACGATGCAAGACTTCCTGCGGGTTCATGAGCAGGTGATGGACCAGGCCCTCGGGCAGCCATCCGGCGGTGTTCGGCGGCCACGCATCACGCCACCTGCACCGCGGCTTGCTCCGCAGGTTGCACAGCGTGAGGTTCCCGTGGAACCCAACTTCGACGAACCTGTTGCCGTCGCCTCGAAGGCGGATCCGAGTGCTCCGTTCGACATACAAGAAGTGCTCGTTGCGCTCATCAGCGATCGCACCGGATTCGATCCGGGTGTGATCGGCGCGGAGATGGATCTGGAATCCGAACTCGGGGTGGATTCCATCAAGCGAGTGGAGATTTTGTCCATGCTGCGCGAACGGCTGGGCATCGAACGGCGTGAAGGAGTGGACCTGAGTCGGTTGCGCACGGTTCGCGAGATCGTCTCAGCGCTGGCTGAAGACGAAGGCGAAGCGCGAGCGTCCTACGTCTCTGGCTCCGATGTTCCTCGTCTCGTGCGCACCTGGGTCGATGTACCGGTGGTCGATGGCGAAGCGTTCCGAACCAGCGAGGTACACGCTGACGATCACAGCAAGACCGCGGCCGTGCTCATCGAATCGGCGATGGACGCGCTTTCTCGATGGCAGGTTTCGCCGGCCGAACTGTCGCTAATCGAAGGTGCGGTAGGCCCGGCGCGGACTGTCGCCGCGGCCGCTCGCTGTGTGGCCGCGGAGCGTGGTGAGGATGCGACCACTCGACTCCGCATTTCCGAGGAGACGGGACTTCGCTCGATCGACATGCGCCTGGGGGAACAGGCGATCGGTGAAGTCGACCTCTCGGTGCTGCGGGGGAATGTGGTACTCGCCTTCGGAGGTGCTCGGGGCATCACACGTGCGGCAGTAGAAGCGTTGCCGGATTGCACCGTGATCGTGGTCGGCAGGTCCGCAGCGGAATGGGAGTTGCCCGATGGTTGGCAGGCGCTGCCAGCGGATGTCCGCGATATCTCCCAAGTCGATTCGGTGATCGATGCGGTGCTAGCCGAGCATGGTCGAATCGACGGCGTTGTCTTCGGATCAGGGATCGTGCGTGATGCACCGCTGGCCGAACTCGATCTCAACGATGCTCGCGCAGTGATTGAAACGAAGGTGCTGGGCCTGGACAACGTATGCCGGTCCTTGGCACGGGCGGAGAGCATCCCTTCCTGGATGGTGGCTTTCGGCAGCGTGACGGGAGCCTTCGGTAACCCCGCGCAGTCTGCGTATGCAGCGGCCAACGAGGCGATGAGCGTCCTTGCCGCGAGTTGGGCCGAGCGTTGGCCGACGACGGGAATGCGTGCCATTCAGTGGGGACCATGGTTCGGTGCTGGCCTGCAAGGCATGGTCAACGAGGTCGTGGCTGATCTACTACGCGAGCGCGGCATCCATGTGATCGAGCCGACGGTGGGAGCGCGTACCTTCGCAATCGAGGCGGCTTCGGCCGCGGTGAATCCGGGTTTCGTGGACATCGTGATCGGAGACGGTCCGTGGACGAGATGACGAATCCGCGCGGCACCACGAGCGTTGTCGGTATGGCTGCCACCTTCCCTGGCGCGCCGGACCTCGATCAACTGTGGTCGGTGCTCGTCGGCGGAGTTCCGCGAACGTCTCAGGCGCCCACTCTCCGCGCGGAAAGTGCAGGTCCGCGATTCGGAGGGTTCGCTCCGTTGATCATGGATCGCGAATCACTCCCGGCGCCGTCGGTAATGCGAGTGGCTGAGCCGTGGCATTTGATCGCAGTGGATGTGGCACGCCGGGCAGTGCGTGATGCGGGCCTGGACGAGCAGTTGCGGCACTCGTGCGCAGTGCTGGTCGGTACCTCCACGCTGTTGGGTCGTCCGCAACAAGCCTGGGCCCACGATCATCAGATGGATAGCGACCTGGTGACCTCCATCCACCCCAATCTGCTGGCCGGACGAATCGCATCGGAGTTGGATCTTCAAGGTCCGCAGCAGGTAGTGGATGCTGCGTGCTCATCGGCGGTGGCTGCGTTGGAGACCGGCCGGCTGATGCTGGCCGCGGGTACGGTCGATGCGGTCTTGGTGGGTGCGGTCGGACCGTGGTTGGACCGCAGTGTCCAGGAGGCTTTTGCTGCCGTGGACATGTTGGCGGACGACGAATGCCGTCCCTTCATGTCCGATGCCGTGGGCACCCTCATCGGTGAAGGCGTCGGTTTCCTCGTCCTAAGGCGCACGGCCGACGTCCGTGCGGGGGAGGCATATGCCGATATCCGCGCGGTCGGTCAATCCAGCGACGGACGCAGCCTGGGCTTGTTGACTTCGCGGCCCGAGGGACTTGCCAGCGCGATCGAGCAAGCTTGGCGAGAAGGTGGACTCGGACCCAACGACATCTCCGCGGTCGAGGCCCATGCCATCGGAACGGAAATCGGTGATCGTTCCGAGTGGCGCACACTGGAGCGGTTGCGCGGCGAGCAACCCTGGCTTGTGGGCTCGGTGAAGGGGCTCTTGGGCCACGCCCTGGCTGCTGGCGGGATGGGCGGACTCATGAAGGCCATCTTGAGCGTGCATTACGGGGTGATCACCCCGTCGGTTGGAACCGGCCCGCGGCGTCGTATCGAGATGAATAGCGAGCAGGTGGCAGCCACCACCCTCACGCCTGTGCCCATTCGAGGCGGTGTGCGACGCATGGGCGTCAACACCGTCGCTTTCGGTGGAGCGAATTCGCACGTGGTCGTCGAAGAACCGCAACGCGAATCCCGACCAGCACCGGCGCACTGGCCGGTCGAAGTGCTCCTGTTCGGCGGCTCCGATCTCGAATCCCTTCACCAGTCACTGAGCGCGGCGCGAGGTGAACTGCTCGACGGCGTGCAGTTGTCGATGGTCGCAGCCAAGCGTCCAGCATTGAACTCCGAGTATCGGGCCGGTCTCATAGCTTCCTCGACCGATGAAGCTGTTGCCAGAATCGATCGGATCATCGCTGCGATCGACAACGGAAGGGACCGACTACGCAGTCCCGACGGCACCATCCTGGGTGTGCCAGTCGAGGATCCGAAGGTCGGTCTCTTATGCCCAGGGGAGGGTTCGCAGCGTCCGGGCATGTTCCAGGACCTCGCAGCCTGTCTGCCATCGGTGGAGGATTGGTTCGTCGAACTCGATTCGACGCTGATCGCGGCGGATGTGCAGCCGATGACCACCAAGATGTGGTCGCAGCCGCTGGCACCCACCGATCCGTCAGAACTGTCGGGCGTTTTCGGAGGTACGCAGAGTCTCGCGGTCGCGAGTGTTGCATCCGCGGACACCCTCGCCCGGCTAGGAGTAGCGCCATCGGCGGTGCTTGGCCAATCCAGTGGTGAATTCGCGGCTGGCGTGATCAGCGGTGCGGTCAGCGGAATGCGCACCGATGAGTTGATGCCCGCGATCGCCCGGGTAACCGAAGTGCAGGTGGCCGCAGCGGAGAGATTCCCTCTCCCACCTGGTGCAACTTTTGCCATCAATGGTCGAACAGTCGACGAGGTCCGCGGCGTGGTCGAGCAGACTCCCACGGCTGTCATCACGAACGTGAACGCTCCCAACGTCTGCGTGGTCTGGGTCGCCGATGCTCACCGGAACGAATTCCTCGCTGCAGTGCGCGCTCCGGGGACACTAATCGGGGAACTGCCCTTCACGTTGGCCTACCACACCGAAGCGTTCACGCCTCGCGCGGAGATGATGCGCGAGGCGTACCAGGACATCGATGTCCGCCGCGCGCAGCTGCCCTGGTACTCGTGCTCCACTCGGGCACGGGTCGATACCGATGCCGACTCCATCCGGGATCTGCTCGCCGAGCAATGGTGGAAGCCTGTCGACTTCGCCGCGACAGTCGCCCGGATGGTCGAGGAGCAGGCGTTGACGTGTTTGGTGGAAGTAGGCCCGGGCACGATGCTCGGCGCGTGTTCCACAGATGTGCTGCGCGGGACGGGTGTTCTGGTCCTTTCCATGGACTCCGCTGCCGGGACGCTAGCCACCTCGCTGCGGACACTCGCGGCGCTGTGGGTCCACGGCATGGACGTCGATGTCACGTGGCTGCATCGCATCCGCGGCGTACTCGGGGACCGGATCGCAGACCCGGTGGATCTGCTGGAGTTGGAGCCGAGCATTGGGGAACCGATCGCGCGTCGCGCGCGAGCCGGCGATCACGCCCATGCATTGGAGACCCACCTAACGCTCATGCGTCAATTCGTCCAGGCTCAAGAGACGGTGATGGGATCGGCGGCGGTGCGAGCGATCGTCGGAGAGGAGTTGTTCGAGGAGGATCGCAGCGATCGGGAATGGATACTCGGTGAGTGCGTGGAGCGAACGGCTGATTCATCGACGCACATCAAGGTCTTTCGTTCTGATACCGATCCTGCCGTCGCCCACCACGCGATCGGTGGCGTGGTCTCCCAGCGCGATTCGTCACTGACGCCATTGGCGGTGGTTCCCTTCACCGCGAGCATGGAAATGGTGGCGCAAGCAGCCCGTGATCTTGTAGGTGATCACCTGGTCTGTACTCAGGTGCGCAATATGCGAGCACATCGTTGGGTCGCCCTCGATGCAGGTGAGGCCACCGTCCGAATCGAAGCGACGCAGTCGGGGCAAGATCTGGTGGACGTTCAAGTGGTGGTGATCCGTGATCCGCACATCGCCCCGGCGGATCCCTCGGATGCCGGTCCGGAGTACGTGGCCTTCGAAGCCCAAGTAGTCCTCGCCGATCGCTACCCGCCAGCGCCCCAGGGATCTTCGGATGAATGGTCCGAAGGTCCGGCGCGCGGCCTGTATTCCGGCCTCTTCCATGGGCCGGCCTTTCGAGCCGTCGAGGTGGTGGACGACGTGACCGAGGATCGTGTGAGGGCCCGGGGGCGTCGTCGTCGGGTAGACCTGCACCCCGATTACTCGCTGCGTCCCCGCATGGAGATGGACCCGTTCCTTGCCGATACGTGCGGCCAACTCGTGTCCTTTTGGGCCAACGAGCACAACTCGCACACCGTGGGTGCATTTCCCTATTCCGCGGAGGCCTACGAGGTCTTCGGGCCGCTAGTCCCTGAAGGCACACCCGTTCGGTTCGAGGTGCGCATCCGGGAGAGCGACGATGTGGGCACGTGCGCGGACATCGACATCATCGATGGATCCGGAAGCGTGGTGGCCCGATTCGTCGGTCTGCGACAACGAGTCTTCGCATTCCCGACCCGTTTCCTGACGTACCTGCTGAATCCGGCACGCGAGATGCTCAGCGTCGATTGGCCCGTGGGTCCGCCCCCGGTCACGTTGCGGGCCATCACCGATCTGCAGCCGGACTTTCTGGTTTCGGGATACGGGATCTGGTCCCGTGTCCTTGCGCACGTCTCCTTGACCTCCGCCGAACGGCGCTCCTGGTACGGAATGCGGGCGCAGCCCGCCAGAAGAATCGAGTGGTTGCTTGGCAGAATCGCGATGAAGGATGCGGTGCGGGCGTGGGCTTTGCATCACCACGGGGTAGACCTGCAACCTGCCGACGTCGCGATTCTGACGACCCCCGAAGGCGCCCCCTTCGTGCATTGCCCGCCGCTGGAATCAATCGGTGGTGTTCCGGTGGTGTCCTTGACCCACAGCAAGTCCATGATCGTGGCGGGTGCAGCCCGTCCGGGGGCGGTGCTCGGTATCGACATCGAGGCCAGTGACCGCGAAACCGCCGCGATCGACCGCGCCTTGACTCAGCGGGAGAGCGAGATGGTCGAATCGGGAGTCACCCGAACTATCGAAGTGCTCGTAGCTAAGGAAGCAGCTGCGAAAGCCGTGGGTACGGGACTTGGCGGAAACATCCGCCGGTGGCCGGTGATGGCACGCGATCCCTGGAAGCACTCGCTCATCGTGGCCAGCCCAGATGATGCGAGCACGTTGTGGCCGGTGATGCTCTTGCGGCCCCCGGGCGCGGTATTGGGAATCTGCTACGAGCGAAGGGATCGAACATGAGCGCTGACACACTCGTGACCATCAAGAAGGAGTCCGAGGATTCCTCGTTCGCGGATATCGATCCGCAGGAAGTGGCCCAAGCGTTGCGCACCGCCGGAAGCGTTGCGATCCGCGGATTCGATGCCTCACTCGACGACTTCGTGGCTATCAGCGATGCCATCTGTGCCGACTGGCACGACTACCGAGGCGGTGGATTCCGGTTCGGCTCACTCGATCGAGCGACGGTTGATACCGAATCATCGATCCTGACAGCAACGGGATCCACGCAAACCTTCCCGGTTCCGCTGCACGGGGAAATGTATTACTTCCAGGAGCGCCCCCAGGTTTTGTGGTTTTACTGCCAGGTGCCGCCCGCGGGCGGAGGTGGCGAGACGACCGTATGCGACGGCTCCGAGTTGTTGGCAGCGCTGCCGGAGGAAGTTCGCGAGTACTTGCGGGCGAATGACCTCGTGTACCACCGTCGACTCGAAGGTTCCGATTGGCGGCAGGCGTTCATGACCGAGGATCTCGACGAGGTGGATCGCATCTGTCAGGCCAACAACACCACCATGACCTACGACCCCGAGTCCGATGTCTTGACTACTCAGTATCGAACTAGCGCGATAGTCGTCGGTTCCGATGGAACCGAGCGGTTGCTCAGCAGCCTGCTGCCGGTGTGGTTCGGTGAGCAAATCGCCGATGCTGGGACAGCGGGTGATGTCCTGCACGAGGAGTCGGGACGTACGCCACCGATTGTCATCCGTACACCCGAGGGTGAGCGCGTTCCCGAGCAGATCGTCTACTCCGTTTACGCAGTGGGTGAAGCGCTCGAGCAGCGGGTTGATTGGCAGCCGGGGGAGATCCTGGCGGTCAACAACACGACAACCGCCCACGGTCGCACCGAATCGCAGGATCCTGATCGGCTCATCTACGTGCGGATGGGGCAGTTCGCGACATGAGCAGGGCTTCCCGGATCGACGAACGGCCGCGCCCGGTCATCTTCAGCGACACCACCTTGCGTGAAGGTGACCAGATGCCCGGATCGCTGCTCGAGGCCGATGGGAAGGTCGAACTCGCGCGTGCGCTTCGCGATCTTGGTGTTGCGAGTATCGACGCCGGTTTTCCCGCCAACTCCAAGCGGGAGCTCGCTGCCGTCCAACGAGTGGCCGCCGAGGTGGACGGCATCATCGTTTCCGGACTAGCCCGAGCGCTGGAGTCCGATATCGATGCCGTGGCTCTCGCCCTTGCAGACCTACCGCCCGAACGCCGTGCGGTGACTGTCTTCTTGGGTAGCAGCCCCGTGCATCGACGCGACAAACTCCACATGGATGTCGACCAACTAGAGGCCACCGTTCGTGCGAGTGTCATCCATGCCGTGGCAACTGTCGGCACCTGCGCGTTCAGTCCAGAAGACGCCACCCGCACCGAACCGGAGGTGCTCGTACGGCTTTACCGCGCTGCACTGGAATCAGGTGCTCGCGTTCTCGGTTACACCGACACCGTGGGCATCGCCACCCCTGAGGATGTTCGCGAGCGACTCGGGTACTTGTTCGATGAACTCCCCGGCCTAGCCGAAGCGCTCTTCGCGGTGCACTTCCATGACGATCTCGGGCTCGCGGTAGCCAATACGGTCGCCGGGGTCGATGCTGGTGCCGACATAGCGCAAGTGGCGTTGAACGGGGTCGGGGAGCGAGCCGGCAACGCATCCCTCGAGGAAGTGGCAATGTGCCTTGACGTCCACGTCGACCGCTACCAACGTCCCATCATGTTGGATCTCTCCCGCTTGTACGAGACCTGTCGCTTGGGTGCGAAACGCACCGGACCGCCGACCCATCTTCATAAGGCACTGGTGGGCGAGAACATCTACCGAACGGAGGCAGGCGTCCATCAAGACGGCATCTTGAAGAACCCCACCACGTACCTGCCGTGGGAGCCGGCCAAAGTCGGGGGGCCTGCGCTCGACTTGGTCCTTGGGCCGAGTTCTGGTCGGGCGGCCTTCGAGCGGGAGTTGCATGAGCGGGGGATCTCACTGTCCGAGGGGCAATTCGACGATTTCGTTCGCGGGATGAAGAACGCCGACCGGGATCGGTGGGAGGACATCGATTCTCTCGTGTTGGTTCAACTCGAGGAGATTGGCTATGAGTGAATCCGTGCAGCAATATCTGGATTCGCTCGAGAACGTAGATGGCTGGTTGCAGCCCGGAGCCGCAGAGCTGATCTGCAATATCGATGCGCTCCAGCGGCAGCGTGGTACGTCAGGCGCTCGCGTGGAATTCGGAGTCCACCACGGACGCAGCCTCATCCTCTTGGCACTCCTCGATCCGGAGAGTCCCGTGCTGGGCTTGGACCTCGATGACTCGCATGTTCGACAGCACATCGAGTCCTACGGTTTGGCGAATGCAAGCATGCTGACGGGCAACACCAATGACATCGATGCCGACCGCATTCGCACCGAACTCGCCGCCTTGGGTGCTTCGTCCGTACGCATGGTCAGCATCGATGGCGATCACACCTACGAAGGAACCCTGCACGATTTGCTGACCACCGCTGAACTCCTGTGCGCCGGGGGTGTGACGATCGTGGATGACGTCGCGAATCCGATCTATCCGGGGGTGCATCAAGCGATGGTCGAGTTGATCGACACGGAGCGGCTCGTCCCTTTCGCGGCTGCCGGAGGGCGTATCGCTCTATGTGCACTTGACGATATCGCCGACTGGGCCGATGCGTTGCGCGGCTACGCGGTGGTCGATGTGCGCGGTTGGCCGGTGGTGATGACCACGGATGATGCCTGGCGACAGCCAACCCTGGAAACACGAGCGCTTGCTGAGGGTGTGTCGATGGACGCGATCTTGATTCCGGCGCGACGCGACTATGCACAGCAGTTGGTGGCCAGTTTCGCAGGGGGGAAAGTGACCGACGGTGCACCTCTCGAGCATTGGATCGGTGAGTTCCTGCGAGACACGGGTCTCACCCGTGAAGAACTCGGAAGTATTGCCAGGGAAGTGCTCGGTGATGAGGGACGGGAGAATCTCAAACGCAAATGGGGCTACGAGGAGGCAGGGGCATGAACGAAGGAAGCGTTCCCAAGATGGAAGAGGACCTCGCGGTCCGCTACTCCGCGAGCAAGTACGACGAATACACCGCCAATGCGGTACGCCACTTCGATGATGCCTTGATCTGGCGCCTGGGACAGATCCTGTCCGAACGTGGCGACAGCACCGGCACCTTGGTGGACGTCGGAACCGGAACTGCGCAGTTCCTGATCCGGGCTGCTCGCGAACCCGAACTCGATCAACTGCAGTTCATCGGCTTGGACTCCTTCGACGACATGGTTGCCGAAGCCAACCGCGCTGTGGCCGAAGCAGGACTGAGTTCGCAGGTGGAAGTGCGCTTTGGGGATGCTCATCAACTTCCCGTCCCCGATTCCTCCGCTGCGTTAGTGATCAGCCGCTCTACTTTGCACCACTTCCGTGATCCGCTCCAGGCGGTGAAGGAGATGGCTCGCGTTGTGGCGCCCGATGGCATGGTCGTCATCCACGATGTGCGCCGCGATGCGCACCCCGACGCCCGCGCGGCCTTCAACGCCGAGCGAGAGAAGTACGGCGTACCGGAGTCGATTGTGGAGGAGAAGTTGTCACTTGCAGATGCCCGTGCACTTGTCGAGGCTGCAGGATTGACCGATCGCACAGTCATCACCGCACCGGAGGACGGGCCATTCGCCCTCGGTTTCGAGATCGCGATCCGAGGTGTGCAGCAGTGACTCCCGAGGATGCCGAGGTAGTGATCATCGAAGTGGTGCGGCAGATCGCTGACGAGCGCGGCATCGACGTTGCCCAGGTGGATTCGGAGACGGTGCTGATTGGGCCGGAGGCCTTCTTGGATTCCGTGGGATTGGTATCCGTGGTCATGGAGATCGAAGCGCGTCTGGATGAGGACTTCGGTGCGGAGGTTTCCTTGACCAGCGACGCAGGAATGTCGCGCGAACGCAGCCCCTTGCGCACGATCGGAACGATCCGCGATTTCGTCATCGAGCAGGTGGCCACCCCTTCGGGTGGGTGAGGTATCTCGTGAGCCGTGTAGCCCTGATCACTGGAGCGAGTCGAGGAATCGGCGCGTTCCTGGCCCAGCGCCTGTTGGCCGATGGCTGGGCTGTGGCCTCGGTTAGCCGCACCTGCGCGGAGGTCGAGAGTGCTCGGGAATTGTCCTTCCCGATGGATGTCACCGATGTCGAATCGGTTCGCGCTGGAATTCGTCGCATCCAACGGCACTTCGGCGGATTGGATGCCGTTGTCAACAACGCCGGAATAGCCTCGATGAACGCGGCTGCTTTGGCATCCACGGAATCCGTGACTCGAATGTTCGAGGTGAACACAGTGGGCACCTTCACCGTGTCTCGAGAAGCGTTGCGGGCTCTGCGCAAGAGTGCGTCGCCAAGGATCGTGAACCTCTCCTCAATTGCCGTACCACTGCACCTCGAGGGCGAGGCCGCCTATGGGGCGAGCAAGGCAGCTGTCGAGCACTTGACTCGCGTGATGTCTCGTGAATTCGCCGAGTGGGACATCACGGTCAACGCGGTCGGGCCGTCCGCGATCGCCACCGACCTGACGTCCGGTGTGCCGCGTAGCGCATTGGATGCCCTGCAGGCTCGGCTCAGTTCATCGGAGCCGGCCACGATGGAGGATGTCTACTGGACCGTGTCCTTCTTCCTGGATGAGCGCAGCCAACTCGTGACCGGACAGATCATGTATCTCGGTGGGCCGTGAGCGGGATCACCGAATTCCTCGATCGGATTCGTGGGTACGGAGATCGCGAGGCGATCGTCGAACCGTTCCGGTCGTGGACCTATACACAACTCCTATCCGCCTGCGAGGAGGTTCGCCGCGCAATCGATGCCAGCGACCTGCAGTCGGGGGATGCATTGGAAGTCCGCGCTGAGCACGGCGGCCTCGGGATCGCTGGCCTGCTCGGTAGTTGGGTTAGTGGCATGGTGGCCGTTCCCATCAACCCGTCGGTTCCGGTTGCCACCGTTGCCAGACTTCGAGACATCGCCCATGTGCGAGGTGAGCTGGAATTGGATCCGATCGGCGTGCGCATTGACGCGGATCCAGACCCCGATCCACCGCTGCCATACGAGCGGTTGATCGCAGCGAATGCACCTGGACTTGTGTTGTTCACCAGTGGATCGAGCGGTGAACCGAAGGGTGTGGTGCATGACGTCAACCGCCTGCTGACCCGTTTCGAGGATCGACGGCCCGCGGCCAAGGTTGCAGCGTTCCTGCTGTTCGATCACATCGGGGGCGTCAACACCGTCTTGCATACGCTGGCGCACGGTGGTTGCGTCGTGACGATGCCCGACCGAAGTCCGCGTGTGGTGGCCGAACGCATACAGGCCGAAGGCGTCCAGGTGCTGCCTACTACTCCCACCTACTTGAACATGCTCGCGATAGCCCAGGAACTCCCGCGGCTTGCGAGCCTGAATTTGATCACTTACGGCACCGAGGTGATGCCTGCCTCGACCCTTGCTGCGGTGCGCGAAGCACTTCCCCACGTGAGATTGCTCCAGACCTACGGCATGAGCGAACTCGGCATCGTTCGATCTCGATCGGTAGATGAGTCGACTTGGGTGTCGATCGGAGGACCGGAACTGCAGTGGCGAGTGGTTGACGGCACCTTGCGCATTCGCACGTCCACCGCGATGGCCGGCTACCTGAACGCACCAGATCCGTTTGACGTCGATGGGTGGTTCGACACCGGTGATGAGGTCGAAGTGGACGGCGATCGCATCCGTTTCCTCGGACGCCGAGACGACACCATCAACGTCGGGGGCCAGAAGGTCCACCCGGCCACGGTGGAATCGGTAATCGCGGAGGTTCCCGGCGTGCTCGATGTTGCGGTGGCTGCCGAGCCGACTCCGCTCACCGGCCACCTGGTGGCAGCCACGGTCTACACCGAGCAGTCCGACCCCGGGCTGCGCTTGCAGATCCGCTCCCGGATCCGCGCGGCCTGCCTGGCATCGCTGGAGCCGTGGCAGGTACCCGCCCGGATCCGCTTCACCGATTCCCCGATGGCCACCGATCGGTTCAAGCGCGACCGGCGGAACTGACTTCTATATGTGACGTACATCACTTTATTTGCCAGTTCGTAGGGGAATGTCGGCTGACCGGTCACTGTTGTCACTATTGAGTCGGTGCGACTCAAAGGTTCTGCGCCTGGATTTGCAGTCTGGGGCGCAGAAGCGCACACTGGACTCACCAGACCACCCGGAGGGGCATCCCGACCGGAGAAGAAGAAGAGAGCAAGGAGACAGCCACCATGGCTCGAGCAGTAGGTATCGACCTGGGTACGACCAACTCGGTCGTCTCGGTCCTCGAAGGCGGAGACCCCGTCGTCATTGCCAACGCGGAAGGATCGCGGACCAC
>PR_CR_10_Liq_1_inCRDRAFT_1001615_pt1 | contig 12419 bp, 11 predicted proteins | sample PRCRCaboRojoPR_3_FD_10241 | JGI IMG/M metagenome (IMG submission 10241) | reverse complement strand
TGCTGGACACAGACCTGAACCTTTGGTACATAGAAGCCAACCTGACACCAAGCATCAGTGGCACTTCTGACGAGAAAAGAGAGTTGAACACTAAGCTTATTTCAGATCTTGTAGATATAGAATACGCTTTAATGTACAAAGCAGACCTGGATAACATACTGAAAGACACTAACTTTGAGGTGGTGTTTGACGAAAGGCAGGAAGGGATGAAGCAGTATGCAGGACTAATTAGCGAAGAGTGTGTATAATTAACATTATTAAATGGAATTGAGCAAGAACGAGTCTCCAGAGTCTTCTAACGAGTATTATACGCCCAAAGGGTGCTCTTCACAAAGTTTCTTTTCTGCAACAGAGTCACTGCCAAGCAGTCAGTCAACCGCGCAAACACTAATGATGGAGGACTTTGAAACGCAGGAAGTGAAGAACTACTTAAACTTGATCTTAGCAGCAAAAATCATTAAGAGTGATTACTAATAGGTGATTAAACATTTCTTGAAACAGGTTTTCCGTTTTGCCAAACTCCGGTTTTTTTGTTGCCTTTTGCGTCAATTAACACGCCTTCTCCATGTTGTTTCCCATTGACCCACTGTCCCTGGTACTTTTTGCCTTTTTTAGGCCAGTAAAATTCTCCGTAGCCGTGCTTTTTGTCTTCAGAGTACTCGCCTCGATAGTACCTTCCATCGTCCCAACGGAAGCTCCCTTTGCCGTGCATTTTGTTGTTTTTCCATTCGCCTTCGTAACTCCGTCCAGTGACCCACTCATATTTGCCGTAGCCTTCAATTTCATTGTTGGCAAAATCTCCTTCGTACTTACTTCCGTCTTCCCACTCAAAGACTCCTTTGCCGTTCTTCATTCCGTCTTTGTAGACTCCTGTGAACTTGGAACCGTTCAGCCAAGTCTCGATTCCTTGGCCTTCTTGTTTGTCGTTTTTCCAGTCTCCACTATACTTGCTTCCGTCTTTTGTGACTAGATCTCCTTTGCCTTCCATTTTTCCTTCAAAAAAGTCTCCTTCGTAGTAGTCTCCGTTGGGGTACACTCTTCTTCCTTTGCCGTGGAACTTGGCTTCTTTCCACTCCCCTTCATAGATTCCTCCGTCTGTGAAGTACATAGTTCCTTTGCCGTGTGGTTGGTGTTTCCTGTTCCACTCTCCTTCGTAAACGTTCCCGTTTTTGAGTTGCACAGGACCTCTTTTGACGGACTCTGAGTGGGAGGGCTTAGCAAGTTTGAAGCTCCCTAGTTCCTGGAGCATTTGCTCAGTTTGCGCAGAAATCATTTTGGGAACTGAGTTGAGTTCGTTGAGTTCAAACTCAGGCAAGTTTTTAGGAAGTGCTTCGCGTGAAAGGTGCCCTTTGAAGACTGCTTGGGCTTGGCACAAGTAACTAGGGTCTGGCTTGGTTGGAATGGAAATTTCAGATGAGTTGACGTTTTCAGTAGGTGAGGTGGCTTGTTGTTTGGCCAAGTTGCTTCTTTGTCTTTCTTCAACTATGACTCCCCCGTCTTCATTCTTGCCTTCTTTGCAGTTGCAGGTTCCCATTATTAATTATAACTCAGGTACCGTTTGTGTCTTATAAATATGTTAGCACCTTACCAACACTTTGCTTCAGGCGTTCTTGAAGTGGCTCTGCAAAGTGGAGTCAAGTTCCCAAAGGTAAGTGTGGACTTTTACTCTAAGTTCCACCAAAACAAAGAAAAGACAGTAAGTACTTTCCAAGGCCAGGCACCTGAAAGACTCAAGAACCTTTTTGTTTCAAGTCTTAAGGAACTCCCTGACCAAGTGCAAATCGACACTTCAGTTCAAAAAGGAGACACTTTAGCACCTATTTCAGTAAACAACTCTCAAAAGCAACTGAGTTGGGACTCCAAGTGCGTTGTTTTCATCTGGGGAAGTTGGTCCCAGACTTGCCAAAAGTACTTCCAAAAACTCAAACACTTAGCAAGCAAAACTTCAGGACTAAGGCTAATTAGTATTTGCCTAGACGAAAACTTGCCAGAGCACACAGAAGCAATTGAGTCTTACTGGGTAAAGGGTTTCCAGCAACTCTCTGAACAAGCACTAGACCTTGCAGAAATACCCACTTACTTACTTGTCCAGGACTCAGTGGTTATTGAGAAAAGAGACCCTATACAAACTAGTCTCCAAAGTGACCTGTTTTGCTTTTCACACAACGTGTCTCTCAAGCAAGTCCCGGAAAGAGGAGGATACTTAGAAAACCTAAACTTGCAAACTTATCAAGGCCGAGAGTACACTCTAGACTTTACTTTGGGAAAGTTCTTTTTGCTGGTCTTTGCAAAAAGTAAATCCATTGACTCCTTTATGCACCATTTAGCCCAGGTTTTTGAGTCCCACCCAATGTGGCACTCTCAGTTAGAAGTGTTTTTACTTTCCCCAAAAAAACTCAACTCAACGTTGGAGTGCTTTAGTAAACTAGTTTACCAGGAGTTGCCTTTTTTGTGCAAAAAGCAAATGTGTGTGCTTGTGAAAGACAACCGTGTTTTGCTGAACTGCAGCGCCAACTCTGCTTTAGAAAAGCACTTAAAGGAGTTCTTCGAGCCTCAATCAATCATTACCCAGACCTTGTATGAGTCAGCCAAGTCTGACATCTTTGACTACTTTGAAATGCTGCCTAAGTCTCAATTCTGTCCTTTTCCAAGTGTGCTCATGACAGTTTCGAAAACCTTTGACTTGAACCACACTTCCTCCCAATCACACTCAGTTTCAATGTTTGGGACTTACCTTAAAACTCACCGCTCTACACTTGAAGAGTTTTACTCCTACCTTGTTTCAATTTTTCCTTCTGCCGAAAACTATTTCCAGTTCCAAGAAGGCTACCAAATTGAACCGGGGGTCAACTGCAGCTTTTGTGAAGTATGTTTGACTACTCCTTATTACGTGTGTTGTGTTTGCAAACCCCAAATCAATGTATGTAGCAACTGCGTACATGGGCATCCTTGTTACTTAGTAGAAGAAACTAGTAAAGGCCTTGGAGAGCTTTGGTGGGGAGGCGAACTCAAGTTTGGAGAGGCTTGTTGTGATGAGTGCTCAGAAAAAGTGTCACTTATTAGATTCAAGTGTGCACACTGCAAGGACTTTGACTTGTGTGGGAGTTGTTTTGGCTCAAGAAGTCATGACTCCTCCCATATTTTTATTTGTAGTTCATAATATATGTCTTCAGTAGCAAATGTTATCTCCCTAAACATATCTGTTTCAAGTTGGAAGGCTTACCGCCTACCGCAGTACTTAGTAGGATTGACCAAAGTCCAAGGACTAATTAGAGGGTTCTTAGTTAGAAGAAGGTTTTTAAGGTACCTGGTTTACTTAAAAGCGGCAATTTGCATCCAAAGACACATAAAAGGGCACTTAACTCGAAAAAGAAACGAACCTAAGTGCAAGGACTGCTTGAAATTCAGGACTTTTTTCAAAAAAGAACTCACTGCAGTGAGGCAACAACTCCAAGAACTAACAAAACAGCAAGAGTACTTAGTTAGTACTTCTTACAAGTATGACAAGGCTTTTCGGTACTTGTTTGACCAAGTTGTAAGCATACAACAGCAGCTTGGGTCTGGATGTTAATGATAAATGGAAGATAAGCAGTTTGAGTTCCAAAGAGGATCAGTCCAGAAGTCTTATGGCAAAACCCAGAAGTTCAGGGGTCCCTTTACACAACTTCCAGACAGCCACAAAGCTCAGGCTTACTTCGACCTTTACGACGAAAACCGCCAACTCAAAGAGAAGGAAAACGAACTTGAAGAAAAAATCAAACAACTAACTACCCAACTCACTCGGATCACTAGGGACCTTAAGCACGAGAAGCAAAACAACCCTGACGAAGAAAAACAAAAGTTACAGCAAGAAAACCAACAACTCAAAAACAAAATCAAAACTATCAGAAACACCAACTCTTCTATCAAGAAAAAACCCCAAAACCAAGAAGTCCAGAACTTGAGCACTGAGAACATAATAGCTGAAAAAAACAACTTAATCCAAAGACTAAGAGACCAACTGCAGGCTACTGAAGTGGAGTTGTTGAGAGTTAAGGGAGAAAAAGGAGTTAACGAAGACGAGTTGACTCAAGACTACAAAGAAAAAGCTTACTACTTAGTTGAACTCGAAAGCAAGTTTAGTGTTTTGGAAGAAAACTACGTTTCACTTAAGTCCTACCTAAGCCACACCCAACAACTCCTCAAAGAGTCCCAAAGTTCACTTAGAGACGAAAAGGTCAAAAACGCTGAACTCAAAATAAGCTTGAAAGCAGCTGAGTTGGCAGCTCAGGGCTCAAAGGACCTACTTTTGAAGATACAGGAACTTTCGAGTGAAAACAAGCACATGGAAGAGCAAATCAAAGAACTCTGCAAGTCGCCTTTTATGCTCGACGCCGCGAACAGACTGGCTTCTGGAGAAAAACTCACAAAAGCAGTGAATGACCTCCACTCCAAACTAGAAGAAGTCAACCACTTAAAAGAAAGAATTCTGAAATTAGAGGCTGAGAAAGTTTCTTTGGAAGAACAAGTGCGCAAAGTCAGCATTGAAAGGAACCAACACAAAGAAGAGGCTGCAACCCTTAAGTCAGAGTTAGAACACAGAGCACAGACTGTAAAGGCTTATGAAGACCAACTAAAACGTGTTTCCGAACAAGATGCTGACAACTTCATGCGTGCTGTGGGGAACGTTAAACTCCAAGAGAAGTACGACCCCTCTGACCTCTACGCTTTGCAAAAGGAAATCGACAGACTCAAGCATGAAAAGAAAGAACTGACCACTGAACTCGACAAAACCAAAAGGTTGTTGATTCTCAAAGCTGACTTAGAGTCTGAAAAAGTGACTGTTTTGGAACGTGAAAACCAGTCCCTGAAGCAGTTCATAGAAAGACTCAAAACAACTGGTAACATGTAATTATTAAAATGATATTATGTCTTCAACAGTAGATTGGGTGGAGTCTAACTTAGACACCAAAGTTTGCAGAATTCTACTGTGTGCAGAACTGTAAGCAGCACTTTGAATTGCTTGGATGTTGTCTTGGGCAAACTCTTTGTAGCTTTCGTAGTCACTAACTAGTCTATCCAGATAGTGCAACGCTTTTAGTGCTCTTTGTCTGTCTTGCAGAGTTTCTAGAAAGTAATTCCCAATAATATTGGACTGCAGGAACTTAACTTTAGAACTGAATTCAGCAAGGTCCTTTTCAGGAGGACGTGGACGAGCTCCGCCTGGCATAGTGGCTTCTTCAACTAAACGTCTTTCGTACAAACCAGGTTCTGTGGAAGTCAGGAGTGCAGGAGGCTGGGGAGCTGGAGCAACTGGAGCAACTGGAGCAACTGGAGCAACTGGAGGAGCAATGGAAGGAGCAACTGGAGGAGTGGACTCTAAGTACGTTGGGTTTGCTGGGGCCCGAGTTTTGTTGATTCGAATAGGTTCATCATCAACATCCCAACTGCCACCTGGCACTCCAGGACGATGTTTTTGGGGCTGGTTTTTTTGACCTGAAGGAGGCTCGAAGCCACCAGGCTTGTAATTGAAAGAAGTGTACTGAGGGTTCACACCTGCAGGCGGAGGATTGGTGTTCCAGTTCATTTATAAATAGAATTTCCGATTACTTAACTATTAAGTTATTATGAAATTGTCTAAAATGATGCAAAAAACACTTGAAAGTATAATAGCTGAAGAGTTTATGCACAAGTTTTGGTTCATTGCTGCTTCTTTATAGCTCTGAGGCATTTCTTTGTTAGTGAGGATCAAATAAGCTACGTTTACATAGATTATTCCCCCCATGCAGCCTACCCAAATCATCAAAATAAACTCTAGCCAAGTTCCCAAGAAGATCGTTTCTGCTTCAATCCACCAAAGCACAAAGTTCAAGGCTTGGAGTGAAGTCACAATCCAGACTTTCTTGATTTTAAAACAGCTCAGTGAAGACCTTGAGATCATCACTCCGAACTGGTAACAAAACTGCAATATAACGTAGGCGTTTGCTTTAAAGTAGTCTGAACTGCCACTGTTCTGGTTAGTAGCTCTGTCCGCAAAACCAGTGATTATGCAGTACTCTAAAAAGTAGACCAAACCTAAGTTTGTACTGAGGAACCAAGCCTTCTTCCACACATACTTAAGCTGTTCCATACTGAACAAAGCGTTCCCTGAAGAACTAGACACATTTTTACCTTCAGCCTCCTCAGTCGGTGTTGATTCTCCATACAAATTTGATTCTCCCTCTGGAACTAGCAAGCTCTTTGAACTCCAGTCAGTTTTGGCCTTTTTCCAAAGCCAAATAAACGAAACAAGGTATGCTCCGAACAAAGGAAGCACACACAAGTAAATAGCTGTGTAGGAAAGACCAGCAAGCTTCAAAAGCAAAATAATTCCAGCTCCAGCTACTCCTGCAAACCCAGTTCCAGAAGAGAACCCCGAAACGTACTCAGGAGGAAATGACTTTGTGAACCCCAGCATGACACATTCCCCCCAAGACTGAAATATCCCCATGATCACAGTTGCTACCAGTGCCACCCCAAAACCCCACTTTTGACTAGTAGCCGAACAAATGGAGATCAGAACAAATGAAAAAGCCATGCCCCCAATTATTAAACAGACACGGAGCATAGTGTTCATAGCTGATAAGTACCTGTAGTTTAGGACCAAAATTAATACGCTGAAAATCACGAGCATTAACTGAAACATTGCCATAAAGTTCTCTTCGTCAAACTGCTTTGCTAGGGCTTGCGCTCCACTTGCTATCATCACGTAGCCTAAGTTGTTCACCAGACCTATTGTGAACAACGCTGTAAAATAAGCGTAGAATTTCTTCACCATCTATTATAAAAAAACCTAGTTATTGTACACTTAAAAAGTGGAGCGGCGGAAGTAAGAGTTTATTTGTCTTACGGTGGCAGACATCTCCTGTAAGGTTCTTTGGTAAAAGTCAGTGTCTTTGGGCACTTTGGGGTCTTTTTGTTCCACCAAAACCACGTTTAGGGCTTCTTCGTCCTTTTCAATGACAGTGATTCCAAAAACAGTTTGGGCAAAACCTTCAGAAACTTGAGGAGAAACCACTCCAATAATTGCGTTGTCTTCTTTCACAGTAGTGAGTTTGTCTTTGAAACTCACAAACTGGCCATTGAACCTTTTGGAGTAAGATATAACACAGCCACTTTGGAGTTCTCCTTCAAAAGAAGAAACCGAGCCAATGCTTCTTCTCAACAAAACTGCTTCTACTACGTGCTTGAGTGGTAAGTTTTTACTGAAAGTGAACTCAGCTTTGAACATAGGTTGTTCTTGATTGAAAATGCTTCCATTTAAGTAGCTGAGTAAAAGGTTGTCTTGGCTAAGCACCTCTTGCCAATCTTTGTTTTTTAGTAAATCGGGCAAGTACTCCATCACTTCCCACACAAAGGGTTCGGAGCAACTCTGCAAGTCAGGGAAACTTTCGAAGTAAACTTCATCTTCGGCGTCAGAGTAAACAGCTTCTTCATCAAAAGGGTGGGTGTCTGCTGTGACTTTGGTGATGTTACTTTCTTCTGACTGGAAGTAAGGAGCTATGTTTACCTTTCCAGGAGAAAAAACAAAAACCTGGGAGTCTTGCAAGGGTTCAGTCCAAGGAGGAGGGCAATACAGCAGGTCATCAGTTTGGACTTCTTTGTCCGAAAACTGCTTTTCTTGCTTTTCGGGCTTGTCTTTAGTTCTGCTTTCTGCACAACCCATTTTTAATAGTGCTGAACTTACTAGTTTTGAGTTTAGTCCACATTTGGGAGTGTAGTAAGTGGAAGTTTACTGTCTATAATAATTTAACATGTTTAAAAGTTCTAGCTCCCGGTACGATTCTGTTGACTACTTCAATCCCATTCATTTAGACGACTTACTCAGGAAGTCCCACGAATGGCGTGACATCCAGGAAATCATTAGAGAAACCTTCACTAGTTTGACCGAAGTAGTAAAGGCCCAAGGAAAATCACTTAGGGACATAGAGCGCCAACTCAGTTTGAAACTCAACAAGTCCGAGTTCCACGCTGCACTCTCGCACAAAGCCGACTACACGCAGGTTTCTGAACAACTTGCAGAGTTAAGAAACGTTGCAGAAAGCAGAAGCAGTTTGATTGACATGCAGTCACGGATAGACGAAAAGGTCTCCCAAACCGAACTAAGACACCTCTTAAGCAGTAAAGCCACAGTGCAGGACTTGAACTCTTTGAGGGAGTCAACAACTTCGCAAAAAGAATTCGAAGCTGCAGTGCAAGACATCTACGAAAGACTGGACCAAGTCCAAAACCAAAAAGGAGTGGACTTTGCTTCCCAAGAATACGAGGACCTACTCAACCGACTCAAGTCCAAAGCTGAAGTCTCTGAGGTAGAAAGGATGCTTAACTACTTAGAAGAAAGCCAAAACAACTTGATGAGCAAAAAGGCAACGAGGGCTGAAGTTGAAAACTTGCTTTCTAGAAAAGCTGACTTGTGTGAACTAGACAAAGCTTTTAGTTTGATCGAAACTAAAGCTAACTCTAAGTCCATAGAACAACTAGCTAGGGAGTTAGAAGCCAAAGTGAACACACAATACTTGGAGCAAAACGTTGTCCAGCCTCTCTACTACAAAGCAGATACCCGGGACGTTGAGTCTTTAAACCAGAAACTCCGAGAAGTCCAACTTGAGTCACAGAAAGCCATACAAAAGAACAGTGATGAAATGCAGGAATTCACTAAGAAACTAAACGAAGAACAGGAAGTCTTGAGGAACCAACTGACTTCTTCTATAGCCACAAAAGCTGAAAACAAAGAAATCGACCAAATCCTTGGAATCATCCACAAAAAAGTAGACTACGAGACTTACATGGAAAGACTAGAAACCAACAACAAAGAAATCCAAGACTCTTTTAACTACAAAGTCAAAACTCTAAAACAACAGTTAAGTGAACAAGAAAGCCTCTTTGAAGAAAAAGCTTCTGAGAACTACAACTACTGCACCCAACTAGACTCTGAACTCAAACAACTCCAAGAAAACCTGAAAAAAGCAGTGGATAAAAGTAACTACCTTTACGAAGAAAACATTAAGTTCTGCAAGTCTCTTTGTGACGACTACAACACTGAACTGAGTAACCAAATCCACCTTTTGTCGGAAGAAGTTGAAAAGAACCAAAGTTACATTAGAGAAGTTTCAAACGAAAAAGTTTCAAAAGAAGAACTCAACCAAGTCCAAGTCAACTTAAGCAAGTGGGTCAAAGAAAAAGCCAACCAAACCGAACTAGAAAAAGCTGTTTGTGCTTTGCAAAAAGACTACACCAAAAACAACCAAGAACTAGGCTCCGACTTCAAAACTAAGCTCTACAAACTTGAAAGCGAAATACTCAACAAAACCGACCAAAAAGTAAGTTACTCAGAACTCCACTCTTACTTGAGCGAAAAAGCTGACATAACCCAGATCAACAGACTACTCAGTAGCAAAGCTTCTCAAGACGAAGTCACTGAAGTCAAAAAAGCCCAAGAGAAACTCTCCGGAGAACTCAAAGTGCGAGCAGGCAAAGAAGAACTTGAAAAACACATTGACTCCACCAAAAACGCCCTTGAAGAAGTCGGAAAGGACATTTTGCTAAAAGCCAGCATTAAAGACGTGTGTTCCCTCATGGACCAAAAGGCAAATGTCGAAGACGTCAATAACGCCCTCAGTGATGTCCACAAGGAACTTGACTTCAAAGCAGACAGCACTGAGTTCGAAGACTTTCAAAACGAACAACGCCTTATAAACGAAGCTTTGTGTTCAGAAAACACTGTGGGAAGGTGGGTTTGGAAAACCGCAGACATGAAACCAGGCTCTGGAGTGCCCTGGGAAATCCAGAGTGTCAACACTTGTCCTGAAAACTTTTTGTGGGAACCTTACTCAACAAGTATAGTGGTTGTGGCACCAGGTCTCTATGAAATCATGTTTGGCTTTTACAGCAAGAAAAAGCCTACAGTGCAGTTACTGATAAACGGAGAGCCTGTGCTTTCAGCAGTCAACAACGCTTCTTATGTAATTCACCACAGTTCTGGACGCCTCAAAAACACTGGACACCACTCCAGCGGAAACATCACAGGCCTTACGCTAATTGACTTTTTGGCTTTGCCCAGCCGAGCCAGAGTTTCAGTGTCTTACAACGGAGACACCCAAGCAGAAGGGTTTTTAGGTTTAAGGAAACTTTAATGATGGATATAAGAACTGTGTTAGGAGATTAGAACTTAACCAGCAAGTGTAGTGTAGCGGTAATCACATCTGCCTAACACGCAGAAGGTCATGGGTTCGAACCCCATCACTTGTACTTTTTATAATGAAAAAATTCAACCCTGACCCTCGTAACTTAGGAGGGCGCAAAACGATTTTGGACCTTATGACCAAGCACTACAAGTCCATGACCAACATCAAACCAACCATCAACACTCGTCCAACAACTGCTAAACAAAGGCCTAGAACGCCTGCCCAAAACGACTTTTCTGAAGTGCACCACGCTTTCCGCAAAGCAGCTTCCAAAAAGTCGCGAATTGACAACTCAGAACCCCACACCTTCCAAATGTCCCAAAAACTCAGCAAAAACAAAGCTGCCAAAGCCAAGTCAGTGCACTCAGAACACTTAAACAACATCAAGCACATGCAAAGAAGAATTAGTGACATAGGAAAGTTTTCCGAAAGAAAGAAAAACCAGTTCGACCCCCTAGCCAATCCAGTGATGCTGTTCAGAAGTCCAGGTTCAAAAGAAAACTCGTCTAAAAAGTTCAAAGCAACTATAGTTAAAAGAAACACTTCAAGCGACTTTAATTTTTTGCAGAAGAGTTACAGCCGGCCTGCTTCAGCTAAGCCCCAGTACCAAGTTCCTTTTGTAGCTACTTACAACTCTTCTTCTGAACTTCTTCTCAAAAAAATGCTTTTCGAAGTCATCACGGCAAACAAGATTTACTCAGATAAAGCACTGGAAGACTTGTACCAGAAAACAAGGGAGTCCAACGCCCACTTGCCTCAGGAACTAGTTGAAAAAGTCATTAACTACATCAAGTGCACATTAGATTTTTTATAAGTTTCGTATAAATGGAAAAGGTCCTTCCCGAACTAGTTTTGAAGCACCGCTTCGACTTTCCTAAAGTAGCAGAGGAACTAAGTGTCTCCGAAGAACTTGTGCGCAAAAAGTGGACTGAGTTTTACATCCAAAAAACTAAAAAACCAGAACCTAAAAAACCTAAAAAACTAGAAACTAAGCCAAACTTGTCCATTCCTGAAGTCACTGCAACTGAGTTTCTGCAGTCTTTTCGGCCCAGAAAAAACTACTTAGACAGATCTGGAGTTGACTTTACCAAACAAAAGTCAATTTCTGTGACGGGGGAAGAAATCACTCCTTCGGGCTTCTGTGTGCTCAAGCACTCACTCAAAGACACTTTTTCGCAAATCAGAAACCGCGTTCAAGAGTACCTTCCAGACATCGACATCGACATTACTGACGAAGATGAGGAACTCACTGAATTCAAAGTAGCTATTTCTGGGGACAAAGCTGTTTTCCAAAGCAAAGCTGGGAGCAANTGGGAAGATACCAAGCCTTCAGTTCCTCTTCCCAACTTCGACGACATCAAAGTGATTCCTGACGAGGATGTTCCCCAAGCCAACAAAGCAACTGCAGAACCTCTTTTAGAAGAGGACACTCGAGGCATGGTGGTGCTCAAGCAAGAAGCACTTACTATGTTTTTTGACCTCATGAGTTGCTACTCTATACAAATAGAAAGGGCCGGCTTGTCTAACTTGAAAAAGAACCACCTGGAGAATATGTTTGCAGAACTGAGTGGAGTTGACTGGGACTTGTTTTGGCAAAGTTGGAAAGGAAGGGCTTTTGTGTTTGAAATAAAGGGAGTGGAGCTTAGTGACCAGTTGCTTGACATGGCAGGCCACAACAACCCCCAAGTGGCGTCAGAAGGCTCTATTAGGAAAGCTGTAGGCATCAGTCAAGAAGACAACAAGTTTTTTTACTCAGTGAGCCAAGAGTTCATTAGAAAGAACTTAGAAACTATGTTGCGAGAAGAAACTGTGTTTATAAGCCAGGGTCCTCAGTACGAAGTTACTACTTTAGCAAGCAGTCTCAACGAAATGATTGCTTCTGACTTTTTCGAACTTTTTGAAAAACTAAACAGCAGTGGGTTCAAGGTCATTAAGTTCAAAATTGGAGACTTGCCACTGAATGTCAAAAAGCAACTAGACAGTTCTTTCCAAGTAGCTGGAAAAAGTTTGGTAGTTGGAGTCGAAAGAATAGAGGGCTTTGCACAAGCAGAGTACGTCCAGTCCCTTTTGGAATTCCATCTCTCGGCTTCTTCGGACCAAAAACTTTTTTTCCAGTTATTTCCTAATTAAATAATGAGTTCCCAAAACACTTCAGAAGTAACAGAGTTCGACTCAATAAGGCACGCAATAAAAGAACTCCAACTCAAAGACGCCGTA
>PR_CR_10_Liq_1_inCRDRAFT_1001614_pt1 | contig 12422 bp, 8 predicted proteins | sample PRCRCaboRojoPR_3_FD_10241 | JGI IMG/M metagenome (IMG submission 10241) | reverse complement strand
TACAACCGCAGCCACATTCTGCAGGACAACCCCTTCGAGGTGCTGGACGTGAAGGGCGCCGGCAAGCTCATGAAGCTGGCGGTGGACTGGGGCCGCGCCACCCGCCCGGATATCCACGTGGGCATCTGCGGCGAGCACGGCGGCCACCCCGCCTCCATCAAGTTCTGCGACGAGGCCGGGCTCGACTACGTCAGCTGCTCGGGTCCGCGGGTACCGGTGGCGCGCCTCGCCGCGGCGCATGCGGCCCTGGCGCATCGGGCGCAATAGCACCGGCGCGCTCGGTGCCGGCATCCGGCCGGCCCGGCATCTCATCAACACAGGGCACCAGGGCACGGTGCGGTGTCGGGCAACCGGCACCGCGCTATACCTTGCTGCGCCGAGTTACGTTCCCACTCCGGCGGGCCCGCCAGCACGACGCCGGCCAACGCCGCCGAGACCCGGGCCGCCATGCCAGCCACCGTCTCTGCGACCCCGCAACCGCATCGCGTCACCGTGGTGGAATGCTCCCGCATGGGCGAGGCCGGCTCGAAGGGGTGGAATTGGAGCTTGGCGGAGTGGTGGGCTAGGGTGGTGTGTCAGCGATCATGCGTCTGCTTCCTGATGCGTTGCTGCGCGACGGCTCAAATGGCCTCCACCTCGGTGGAGTCACCGTAGGTTTCGATGCCCAGGCTGTCAGCGACCTTCTGTGCGCGGGCATCGATCATCGGCGAGATCACGAGTAGCCGATCGGCCTGGCGCTCGTGACGGCGCTCATAGAAGCGCGCCTTGCGCTCGAAGCTGTACATGCCCGCCTTATCGATGGAAGACTTGAGCTCGCAGATGAGCAGATGGCCGTTCATGATGATGACGTCCAACTCCACCTGGTCCGGACGTCCGAACACCTCGCCTTCGTCATCATAGTCGGTGACATTGATCACCTCCACGCCGAAGCTCTTCTCCAGGATGGCGGCCAGGGCATCGCGAAAGGCCTTCTCGGACTGCAGACCCCACCGTGAGCCCAGCGCCCCGATGCCTCGATCGTAGCGCTGTGACTGTGCCATGAACTCTTCGTGGATGCGCCTGAGCTCGGCCTGATTGTCGTCCCACTTCTTGGTGTGCTCCTCGCGCATGCGCCTGAGCTCGGCCTGGTTTGCGTCCCACTTGCGGTTCTGTTCATCCCATTTCTGCGCCTGCGCCTCGCGCATGTGCTTGAGCTCGGCCTGGTTGTCGTCCCACTTCTTGGCCTGCTCCTCGCGCATATGCTTGAGCTCGGCCTGGTTGTCGTCCCACTTCTTGGCCTGCTCCTCGCGCATGTGCTTGAGCTCGGCCTGGTTGTCGTCCCACTTCTTGGCCTGCTCCTCGCGCATGCGCCTGAGCTCGGCCTGGTTTGCGTCCCACTTGCGGTTCTGTTCATCCCATTTCTGCGCCTGCGCCTCGCGCATGCGCTTGAGCTCGGCCTGGTTGTCGTCCCACTTTTTGGCCTGCGCCTCGCGCATGCGCTTGAGCTCGGCCTGGTTGTCTGCCCAGGCTCTGTCCTGCCGCTCCCGATCGCGCCGCAGCTCACCCAACAGCTCGTAGAACCGATCGCCGGTCTCGCGGCGGTCGGCATAGGCGTCCCGCGTCAGATCCAAAATGAAAGCCCGAAACGACGGATCATCCCGCAACCAGTTCGGCAGCTCACGCTTGACGGTTTCTTTCAGGGATTCGGTGGTCATCGCTTATCTCCCGCGGGCGCTCATCATCGCTGACGCGAGTCTAGCAGAGGGCGCGATCGCGCAGACGCTGAGCCCGCACACGCCGGGGATGCCGCTGCGCCGGCGCGGTACTCTCCAACCTGGCCTGGCGGGCGCTCATCGGCCCCGGCGGCGTCAGTGGGTTGCCCGGGCGTCGCTCCGCGAGCCAGTGGCCGACTTCGGCAGCCTTCACGAAACGCCAACAAAGCCGTAACCGCATGGTCACCGGCTGCCCTTACGCTGTTCGGCTCTTTGCAGGCGGTTGAGCGCCCCGGCGCGACCGTGCTGCGCATCCCTTGCCAGAGCCCGCAGAGAGGTCGCTGCCAATGTTTCCCCGTCGAACCATGATCGCCACCGCGGTGGCGCTCGTCACCGCCGCCGGCGTCGCCGGCGCCGACACCGACACCGACACCGCCGCCCAGATGCGCGTGCCGGCGGACGATCTGCGACAGCTGTCGGCGCAGCCGTCGTTCAATCGCATCGCCACCTTCGCAAACTACCGCAACAACAGCGACATCGGTGATGAGACCGTGTCGGAAATCGTCGCCGTCACCGGCGATGGACAAACCCTGGTCTACACCGATGCCGAGACCGCCAGCCTCGGCGCCGTCGACATGACCGATCCGAGCAACCCGCAGCCGCTGGGCACGACGCCCCTGGGCGGCGACCCCACCTCCGTGGCCACCCTGGGCAACCGCTACGCCCTGGTGGCCGTGGTCACAGACGATACCTTCACGGCGCCGCAGGGCGAGCTGCGGGTGGTCGATATCCCAACCGGCCGCCTGGTCGGCACGGGTGTCGACCTGGGCGGGCAGCCGGATGCCATCGCCGTGAGCCCCGACCAGCGCTATGTCGCCGTGGTCATCGAAAACGAGCGTGATGAGGAAATCTGCGTCGGCGGCAGCGAAGACGCGCAGCCGGTGCCCGAAGACGACGATGTCGCCATCGAAGCCTGCGAGCAGGGCGGTGGCCAGGTGGGCGTTATTCCCCAAAACGGCCCCGACACCGCCATCGGCAACCCGCCGGGGTTCCTGGTCGTTTTCGACGTGCAGGGCGCAGATCCCACGCGCTGGACCCGGCGCGTGGTCGAGCTGACCGGACTCGCCGATTTTGCACCAACCGATCCAGAGCCCGAGTTCGTCGATATCAATCCACGCAACCAGGCCGCCGTGTCGCTGCAGGAAAACAATCACATGGTGATCGTCGACCTGCCGAGTGCGACGGTGATTCAGCATTTCCCCCTCGGCGCCGTCAGCCTCGCCAACATCGACGCCACCGAAGACGACCGCATCGACTTGTCAGAAAGCCTGCTGAACCTGGTGCGCGAGCCCGACGCCGTGGCTTGGGTTCCCGCCGGTGACGACTACGCCATCGCAACCGCCAACGAGGGCGACATGTTCGGCGGCAGTCGCGGCTTTTCCATCTTCTACCCCAATGGCTTGTCGCTCGACAGCGGCAACAGCTTCGAGCATCTGGCGGTGCAGCATGGTCACTACCCGGAGAACCGCTCCGAAAACAAGGGCTCCGAGCCCGAGGCCATCGAATACGGCCGCTACGGCGACGACGACTACCTGTTCGTCGGCTCCGAGCGCGGCAGCTTCATCGCCGTCTACCAGCTCAGCGACGACGGCTGGCCCCAATTCAAACAGCTCCTGCCCGCACCCCTCGGGCCGGAAGGGGTGCTCGCGGTGCCCCAGCGCAACCTGCTCATCGTCTCCGGTGAGGTGGACGACCCCACCTACGGCGTGCGCTCCACCATCATGTTCTACCAGCTGCAGGACGCCCCCGCGAACTATCCTCAGCTGGTCTCGGCGGANGGCCCGAACGGCACGCCCATCCCCTTCTCGGCGNTCTCCGGCATGACCGCCGTGCCGGGCCAGCCGAATACCATCCTGGCCGTCTCCGACTCCTACTACGCCGATGCGTCGATCTTTCGCATCGACGTCAGCGCCGAGCCCGCCATCGTCCGTGAAGCCACCACCATCACGGGTGGCAGCGGCGATTTCGACCTGGAGGGCATCGCCGTGGCGCCCGACGGCGCCATCTGGGTGGCCAGTGAAGGCGACGACCCGGGCCGTCGCAGCAACCGCCTGCTGAAAGTCAACGACGATGGCGAGGTCCTCGCCGAGGTCGGCCTCCCCGCCGACATCGAGGCCTGCCGCGCCGCCTCCACCGACACCGGTAACCTGGACAACGGCTTCGAAGGCGTTGCGGTCCTGCCCGGTCGTGGCGATCGCTACCGTCTGTTGGTGGCACAACAGCTGCCCTGGACCTACACCAACAACGTCGGCGGCATCAACTGCCGCTCCCTGGACGACGCGCCCGGGTTCACCCGGCTGTGGATCTACGACCCGCAGGCCGATGCCTGGAGCTCGGTACCCTACGAGTTGGCACCGACGCCGGAGGCGGCCAGCTGGGTGGGCCTGTCGGAGATCACGGCGCTGCCTTCCGGCCGCGACTTCGTGGTCATCGAGCGCGACAACCGCACGGGTGATTTCGCAACGCGCAAGACCCTCGTGAAGTTCTCTGTGGCGGACGCCGCCGATGGGGTCAGTGCCAGGGACAAGCGCATCTTCGATGTGATCCCGCAGCTCGAGGCCAACAACGGCTGGATCTCCGACAAGCCCGAAGGGCTTGCGGTCCTCGGCAACGGTGCGATCTATCTCTCCACCGACAACGACGGCGTCGATGACTGGTCCGGCGAGACCTGGTTCCTGCAGCTGCGCGGCGCACGGCGATAGGCCAGAGCACCGGCGTGCGGCCAGGGACGGCCGCCGCAGCCCGTGTCAGGTCGTGGCGGTGGACCCGGCTGGGCCCGCCGCTTTCCCCATCGCGCTCGAGGGGCCATCGCCCGGGCCAGAGCCCAGGCGCTGGCGGGCGAGCACCGCCAGCAGTGCGTCATGAAACGCCAGCTCCAGCTGCCGGGTGCGTGTTGCGCTGTCGAACAGCGGCGATGACGGCACCTGCTCGGCGAGAAACGTCCGCAGCTTCTCCAGCTCGCTTGGCTTGCGCAGCAGCCCAATGGTGAAATTCACATAAGCCTGCACCGTCGGCTGCACCAGCACGCCCAGCCCGGCGGCATGCAGCAGGCTGCCGCTGACGCGACCGGCGAAATTCGAGCCCTCCAGCGACACCACCGGCACGCCGGCATACANCGCATCGGTGGTGGAGGTGTGGCCGCCGTAGGGCCATGGGTCCAGCATCAGATCACACACCTGCAGCCGCGCCAGATGNTGNGCATAGGGCAAGCGCGGGGCGGCGCGTACCCGGGCGATGTCGACGCCGTAGNGGNGTGCCAGCGCCCCCAGATGTGCCCGCGCCACCGGCCCCGGGTCCAACAGCCACAACAGGGTGTTNGGCACGGCGATGAGGATCTGCATCCAGGCGTGCCACACCTCTCCGTGCACCTTGTTGATGGCATTGAACATGCCCAGCACCCGCCAATCATCGCCGCCGGGCAGCCCCACCGCCTCGCGGCTGGGCCTGGCGGGCTTGGTGAGGGCCGCATGGTCGTTGGGCTGATAGGTGGGCGTCAGGTAGATCAGGCGCTCTGGATACTGCGCCGCCGCCGGCGCCGGCACGCAATAACGGTCCGCCACCAAATAATCCACCACCCGGCCGCCGACACTGCCGGGCCAGCCCAGGTAAGCGATTTGTACCGGCGCCGGCCGATGGCCGAGGATGCCCAAGCGGGTGGCGCGCGTCGGCCCGTTCAGCTCCACCAGCACATCGATCTTGTGCGCGCGGATCAAGGCCGCCGCATCGCGGTCGCTCAGCGTCGCCAGGGCATGGACATGATCACAATGGGATTCCAGCTCGCGGCGGATCGCCGAGCCGTCGTCCCAGCCGCTGCACAGCAGATGCACCTCGAACTTCGTGCGGTCGTGATGGCGCAGGATGCCGTTGATCAACACCGCGGTGGGATGATCGCGGAAGTCGCTCGACAGGTAGCCCACCCGCAGGCGCCGTCCCAACAGCAACTCCGGCGCCGGCGCCCTGGCTTGCGCCGGGGCGCGGATATGGCGCTGCGACCAGGTGGCCGTCACCTTGAGGTTGAGCGCCTCGTCCGCGCACCACAGCAGATGGGTCCGGGGTGACTCATCCACCGCCTCATCCCGCCCATCGGCGTAGGCCGCGCGCAGCTCCTGGGTCAGCGCCCGCACCCAGCGCCAATCGGCCACCTGCTGGGCGATGTACAGCGCCGTCGAGGTCCAGGCGAGGGGTTGTGACAGCGCCGCGTAGGCGGCCTTGGCGGTGTCATGCGCCAGCCGATGCTGACCGAAGCGCACCAGCATGTTGGCCGCCATGAGCCGCTGCTCCGGCGTCGCCGTCGTCGCCCGCACCACCTGCTGCATCGAGCGCGCCGACGCCTGACGCTCGCCCAGCCGATCCTGCAGCAGACCCACCAGCACCAGCGCGTCGATGGTGTTTGCATCCAGCGCCAGCGCGCCCTCGGCCAACTCCAGCGCCAGCTTCGGTGTGCTCTGTTGCAGGGCATTGGCCAGGGCCATGACGCGCCAGGCGAGCGAGAGGTCGTCGCGGCCGTCGGCGGCCATGGCCTCACGCAGCGCGGCGATGGCCGCCTCGGCACCCTCGGTCTGGGCCCGGGCCAGCGCCCGGTCGAGGCCCGCCTTCACGGCGGCATCCACGGGCCGCTGCGGCGGCGCGCTCGTCGCCGGCGCTGCGGCTGCGGGCGGCGCCGGGCGCGGTTCGGGCGCCGCCGCCCGGGTCTGTTTGCGCGTCTTGTGGGCGCTCATGGTCCGGCTTTGGCAAATCGCATCATGGTGTCACCGCTCGACGGCAACAAGGCACAGAAAAGGTCGCACGTCGCCCCGTCGTGGCATGCTAATCGGACAGGCTGAAGGGCTCGCGCGCCAGCTGCCGGCGCCAGCGCTGGGCCAGCGCCGCATCCCGCTCCAGGCCCAGCTCGCCGTTCTGATAGGCCGTCGCCAGCCGCTCGATGGCGCGCCGCTCTCCCTGCGCCGCGGCCTGCTCGTACCACGACAGCGCCTGAGCGACGTCCGGCTGCACGCCGTCGCCGGCCTCGTACGCCTGCGCCAGGCGCAGGGTGGCCGGCCTGAATCCATCCGCGGCCAGTCGCTCCAGCGCCTGCGCACCGGCATCGACGGCATCGGCGTCACGCCGTCGCGACAACCAGAGCAGGGCGCGGTAGTACCGGGCCCCAACGTCGCCCTGCGCCGCGGCCCGCATGAGCCAGCGCTCGGCGAGCGTCCGGCGCTCGGCGTTTACCTCGCCCTGCAGATACAGCATCCCCAGCCGGAACTGCGCCGGCGCATACCCGGTGGCGGCCAGATCCTGTAGCTGGGTGAAGGCGGCGGCGCCTTGATCGTTGTGGAGCATGGCCAGCGCCCGGCGCAAGTCCTGGGGGGCGGCGTCGCAGCCGGCCAGCACAACGACCGTGAGCCCGATCAGGAGGCCGCGACTCATGCCCGCCCGTCTCGATGGTCCAGCTCGCCGGCGGCGGCCGGCAGGCGCGAGAGCAGCCCGGTGAAGATCATCGCCCGGATGAACCGACGATTCAGCACCGCCCACATCAGCACCGGGCCAAGGGTTGGCAACACCAGCACCCCCAGCTGCCGGCCGACGCCGATGAGATGGAACTGCCAGCCTGGGTAGGGCAGGGCGAGCACATGCACCGATGGGGGCGTCACGGTGAGCGCCGGCTGGTGATTGATGACCACCGCCAACTGGAAGTGGAAGGCGAGCAGCGCCATCAGCAACACCAACGGCAGGATGCCGAGCACGGAGCCGGCGAGCAACTGGCGCAGGCGCCGGCGCAGGGGTAAGTCGCCGGGGGTCGCCAGCACCAGGCCCCAAAAGAGTGCGAATGCCGCCGTGAAGCGTCGCGGGCCCAGTGGGATGGCCGCGCTCTGCAGCGGCTGCTCCAGCAGCGGCAGGGTGGTGACCACCAGCCAGGCGTTGCCGTTCACCTCCACCGCCGGCCCCCACTGGGGCCAGATCAGTTGCAGCAGCCATGCGAAGGCGGGCGCCATCCCCGGGACCAGCAGCGGTGCAGCGAGAAACCACCACACCACCAGGGCCGCCGGCATGGCGACCAGCAGCCCGAGCCCGAAGCGGCGGAGATTAGCGGGGCGCCGGATCACGCCGGTCGTCGGCCAGGGGCATCCAGTGCAGCCACGCTAGGAAGATGAGCAGAATGTCCAGCATGATCAGCGCATCCCACAGGTACCAGTGCACCCAATCGAACCACTCCGGCTTCCAGGCGCCCAGGTAGAGCAGGCTGACGATGCGCAGGATGTTCACCGAGTGCACCGCCAGGAATCCAACGCCCATGCCAATCAGCCGGTAACGCAGGGGTGCCGGGAACGCCAGGATGGCCGCCCACATCAGCAGCGTTGCCTCCACGCCGTTGCACATGTCCAGCACCTGCACCGCAAAGTCGGGCAGCGCCAGCACGTTGTTGGTCACCACCGCGTTACCGCCCCAGGCCTGGATCAGCCAGCCCGAGAGGTGGGTGATGCCGATGGTGAAGGGCCCCACCAGGTACTCGCGTACCGCCGGCAGGTAGGCGACGGCGAACATCACGCCGAGGATGACAGGAAACAAAATGGCGAAGCGCTTCACCGCTGTAGCCCTCCAACATGCGCTGGGCGAGTCCGAACCTTAAGGGAAATCAAGCGTAAGATCAGCAGGGTCAAGGAGTGTGTCGCCCGTGGCCGCGCCGATACGTCCGCTAGGATACCCAAAGCGTCGCGGAAAGAGAAATCCCCGGTACATCTGCTGACACCCGAAGATCCGAGTGCTTTTCCCAACTGTGGCCGAAGCCGCAATGCCCCCGCCAGTCCGCGCGTCGGGCGGACCTGCTCTGCGCCGAATTTGTGCACGGTTGCAGTCATATCAGTGTGGTAATCTCCGCGGTAATAACGTCAGGGTTTAGCTGACGTCGTTACGGTCTTCAAGTGTGATGCCGGCCGTTAGAGCACGAAACGTATCTGAGGCGGGGCTGCATCAAGGCCGCCCGCCGACGCTGTGTTGGCTGTTGATGCCGCGACCGTCCTAGCCCTGCAGGCGTGATGTTCGGTGCGTCACGCGCACGGCCACCGACATAACATCCATCAAAATTTAGGCTCCAACTTGGCGAAGACGCCGTTGCGCCCTATCAAACGAGCTGGCAGGCCGACACGCTCGGCGAGCACATCGCCACCGCCGCGGGCCCGACCGGGCGCCGCGCACGCGCCCGCACCCCGGGGCGGGGCGTCGCAGGCGCTGCCATAGCCGGGCAGGTCGCCGGTGCGCGCACCCCAGAGCGCCCGGCGCTCGTGAAGCCATATATTCGGCGGATACCGGCACCGGCGGCCCCATGGCGCCCGGGCGCGCGCTCGCAACCGATGCGCGCACGCCGACCGCGGCCGTCGGAGGCCGCCGTGGCCGATGGCGGCTGGCAGCTGGCCTCCTTGCTCGGCGGCGTTGGCGGGCGACGCCGCCCCGGCGGCCCACGGCGCCGATCAGGGCCCGTGGGAGTCTGATACCTTCGCCGAGGACGCCAAGCTCTCCCTGGGACTGCTCGCCGACGGCGTCGCCTCCACCTACGAGCCGCGCGCACGTTTCATGCTCACCGGCGGCTTCACCGCCGCCTACTGCTGACTTGGCGGACAGGGCGTGGTGACTACCCATATTCGTGTGGTACCGCAGCCTGCGTATCGTCCGGATAATGGCGCCTGCTTCGCGGCACTGAGCGTCATGAGAAGCGCTGAGGTTCGCGCCAGTCATCCGATAACCGCACGGCATGCAGCATGAGACCACCCGCAAGCAAGCGAAATTGCGGCTCAGCGGGTGGGCGGCGCGCGTGAAGCGCCGTTCGGTGCGTTGCGTCGATGGCTTTCTCAAGACCTTGAATCTCCATCAGGAGGAGATCAGCAACTATGTCCCGGAGCGGTACAACAGCGGCTTTGTCGAGGGCCTGAACAACAGGATCAAGGTCATCAAGTGTCGCTGCTATGGCCTGCTCAACCGCGACCATCTCTTTCAACGGCGCTATTTGGACCTCTTCGGCTACGCACTCTGCGGACGACGAAACAACGGGTTAGCGCTGACACCCCTCGGGTCGATGGCGTGATGAACTGTCATGGTATGGACGTTAACCGGTTGAAGTGAAAAGATTATTTTGTCACGGGGAATCCCAGAGAGCCCGGTATGGACGTTACCCCATTGAAATACAAGGATTTTCCTTCCATGGGAAAGCCTGGAGAGCCGCTGTCCCGTGGCATCATAGCCGCATGTGCGGATTGCCAGGCGAGACGCCGACGAGGCGCCCATTGTCGTAGTCAGGCGATCGCTGAGTTTGATATCCTTGCACCCTGAGGGGCCGGTTCGTATCATTGCTACAACGGTCCGGTGACAAAGCCTCGACAGCCACAGCCGGTGAAATCCCAACGAGCAACGTGCAGCCCACCGACACGCAGCTTGTGCAGCTGGTAGAAGCCGGCACCACCCAGCAGCGAAGCGACACCCTGCGCTTCACCCTTGACATGCAACCCTAGAGAGAGCAGACCCGGAGCATTCGACCATGACCAGACCTCATCGCACCTCCAACGGTGCCAGCCCTTGGCCGCGTGTACGGTTGGCGGCCGCCATATCGGCCGCGCTGGGCACCGGCGCTACCCTCAGCACCAACATCTTCGCCGGCGACGTCGTTTGTGAAGACCTGACAGAACCGGCCTGGGGTCGCCCTTATGTGGTGGCCACCAACCCCGATGCCTCCGATGCCCTGCAGGAGTTCAGCTTCCGCGGCCTCGACTCCGCCAGTCCGAGCCTGGGCACGGGCCTATCGGACCCAATCAACTCCACGGCTAGCCCATCCGACTTTTCCTTCATCCCCGTCATTTCCGACGTCCTGATGGGCGTGGGCGGGTTTGCAGAGCCCACTACCAGCGATGCCGTCGCCATCTACAGCGTGGACGGCGGCGCCAACTGGTCGCTGGACACCTTTTCGTGGACGCAGTGCGGGCTCGACTCTGACGCCATACCGCCCGTGCTGCGAGATGTCAAGCTCGTTGACCTGTTCTCCGCCGACCGTGTGTCGACACTCGACGGTCTACCATTGGTATCGGGCGTTGCGGTAGGCGACGACGGCTATGTCGTCGTGGCGGCACTCGCACCCGGACTCGATATCCCATTCGACGGTCTTTGTGAGATCTACCAGCTGCCCGGCGCCCCCCGGCTGATGGCAGTGGAAACAGATGACGCCGGCACCGTAGTTCTCGGTGGCGAAGCCAATGGCGGCGAGCCGTCACTGTGGTGGTCTGGGACCAGTGCTGATGCTCTAAAGCAGGTGATGGGACTCGACGCGTTGGATAACGGCCGGGTCGAGGGTATTGCCTATGCGCCCAACTTCGAAGAGGAAGGGGGTACCTGGGTCGCCGTGGGTCGGGCGCAGTATCGCAGCCGCACCATCGGCTGGGTGGCCACCAGCCCCAACGGAGAGAACTGGGCCTTGCAGGCGGGCACCGGAGACACCGACACCAGCCTGCCGGCATTCAACGCCATCACCGTGGGTTATGTGCTCAAATCAACTGACATCGTCACCGCGGAAACTCCGCCGGAGCCGGTGTGGGTAGCGGTCGGTGACGGTGGCGCCGTTTACACCAGCAGCGACGGCGAGAGCTGGACGGCGCAAGACAGTGGGGTGGAAGAAGACCTGCGCGGTGTTCACTGGAGTGACGCAACCAGCCTCACCGGCGAATTCATCGCCGTCGGCGATAAGACAACGGTCATCGTCAGCACCGACGGCCAGACATGGGCGCAACAGGCACCGCCCGTATTCGGCCAGTCGCCCGTGCCCGCTGACCTCTACGACGTGGATGTGGCGCTCGACCTGTCCATGCTGGACATTTCGGATGACATAATGCCCGTGCACTACGCCATCCCGCTGACGCCGAGCTTGCGCGCCGTCGCCGTGGGTGACGCCGCCAGTAACGTCGACGGCCCAGACTCGATCCAAGCCGGCACCGTGGTGCAGAGCGACTACGACCGGATCTGTGCTGCAAAATTCGCATTCCCAACCAGCGATGACTTTGCCCCTTATCAGGAGGGCGAAAACACGCTGGACTACAGTGTGGAGATTACGAATGTCGGCAACTACCCGATCGGTGGCGGCATCACCGTCACCGATACCCTGCCCGTGGAACTGCAATGGGTTGGTCCGGTCGGCGACAGCATGTCCTGCACCGGTACGGAAGAAAGCGCCGAGGTGAACTGCACCTTCTTCGAAACGCTTGAGTCGACTGACACCATCTTCGGTGAATTCGAAGCCAAGGCGAACCCGGACTTCCAGTTCTACGACGGCGATACCGTTACCAACACGGCCACCGTTACCGCCATCGGGCCTGACGTCTCCTTCGACGTTTCGGAGACCACAGACGTCGTCGTGTCACAGCCCTTGGTGGAGATCAGCAAAAACTGTGTGCCCGGCATGGCCACCGACGCAACGCAGTGGGAGGCGCTCAAGAGCAGCGCGGTGCAGCCCCAGGGCGGCTTCGTCGATCCGGGCGGTGTCGTCACATGCGAGATCACCGTGAATTCGCCTGCACCCGCCTCGGCATCCACCGTCCCGCTCTCGCAGGTGACGGTCACCGAGACCTATCCGCGGAACGCCAGTTTCGTCGCCGCCAGACCGGCCCCGGACGAAGGCAATAATGTTTGGAACCTCGAGATCGCAGAGGGTGAAAC
>PR_CR_10_Liq_1_inCRDRAFT_1001613_pt1 | contig 12428 bp, 11 predicted proteins | sample PRCRCaboRojoPR_3_FD_10241 | JGI IMG/M metagenome (IMG submission 10241) | reverse complement strand
AAGATATCAACCTGTCCCTGCGCCGCGTTCGGCGCGCCAAGCTGACACGACCACGGCAAGCCAAGGGCCTCACCCGTGACTACCTAGACAGGTTCATCGCGGGAGAACCCGATACCCCTTGGGGCCTTCGAAACCGGGCGATGCTCGCGCTCGGCTACGAGCTTCTGACCCGGCGCTCCGAGCTCGTGGCGTTAAAGACCGAGGATATTTCGGCGCGCTCCGATGGCACGCTGCAGGTGCTCGTTCGCCGCAGCAAGGCCGATCCCTTTGGCTTGGGGCGCCTCGCCTTCACCTCGCGACGCACCTCGGCGCTGGTGGACGCCTGGCTCGACTGGCGCGGGCCCCATATCCCTTGGCTGTTCTGCCCCATCTACCATGGCAAGGCGATCAATCGGGATCTCAGCACCACGACCGTCAAACGGATCATCAAGACGGCTGCAGCACGCGAAGGCCTGGACCCCGACACCGTCGGCGAGTTCAGCGGCCACTCACTCCGCGTCGGCGCTGCGCAGGATCTTCTGAGTATGGGACATGACACCGCGGCCATCATGCGCGCCGGAGGGTGGAAATCCGTGAACGTCCTGGCGCGCTACCTGGAAAAGGCAGAGCACAATGTTTGGGCCTAACCGGCCAAAAGGGGGGCTTCATTCGCGGGCGTAGGCATCTTCGTGACGGACGATGTCATCCTCGCCAAGATAGGTCCCAGTCTGCACCTCTATCAAGACCATCGGCACCTTGCCAGGGTTCTCGAGCCGGTGAACGGTGCCGACTGGCACGTAGATTGACTGGTTTTCCGTCACGAGGGTTTTCTCATCCCCGACGGTGACCAGCGCCGAGCCTTCGACCACGATCCAATGCTCCGAGCGGTGGAAATGGCTTTGGAGGCTGAGCGCCGCGCCCGGCTCGACCACGATCCGTTTGACCTGGAAGCGATCTCCCATGGCGAGCGACTGGAACCACCCCCAGGGCCGGTGGTCCTTCGGAAACTGCTCCGCTTGCCGCGCGCCCTTCTCTTTCAGCGCAGTAACGACTTTCTTGACGTCCTGCGCGCGATCCATGTCTGCGACGAGCACCCCATCAGAGGTTGCCACGGCGATGATGTTCTCAAGCCCGAGCCCGACGAGCTCCAGGTCCGGGTCTTCGGAGCGCAGGAGCGTGTTTTGGCAATCGATAGCGGTCGTCGGGCCTGATGCCACCACACCCGCCTCATTAGGGCCTTCTTCGCGCCAGACGGCGTCCCAGCCACCGAGATCAGACCAGCGTTCCGCGAACGGGACCGCCGTGAGGTTTTCCGCCTTTTCCATGATCGCGTAGTCGATGGAAATGTTCTCGGCTGCAGCCCAGGCCTCCGGGTCGAGACGCAGAAACCCGAGGTCTGCCTTCGCTTTGTCGACCGCCTTTGAGACGGTTGCCACCAAGTCCGGCGCATGCGCCTCGAAGGCCGCGATGATGTCATTGACGGCAAAGAGGAAGATGCCCGCATTCCAGAGGAAGTTGCCCGCCGCCACCATCTCTGAAGCAGTCTCAACATCTGGTTTCTCCACGAAACGCCGGAGCCTGACCGGTTCTTCGCACGCCTCGTCAGAGTTCAGTTCAAGATATCCGTAGCCAGTCTCGGGACGGTCCGGCCGGATCCCGAAGGTGACAAGGTCGCCGATTGTCACCGGCTCCCGCCCTTTCTCGACGGCACCGCGGAACGCCGCGGCATCCGGGATGACGTGATCCGACGGCGCGACCAGCATGAGCGCGTCGGGATCCTGCGCCTGGAGATGCAGCGCGGCCGCCAGGACTGCAGGTGCCGTGTTGCGGCCCTCGGGCTCGATCAGCACCGCACCTGGATCGATGCCGACCTCTGCCAGCTGCTGGGTGGCGATGAATCGAAAGTCAGATCCGGTAATGACTATGGGAGCCGCATAGCCATCTCCGCTCAACCGCAAGGCTGTTGCTTGGAAAAGGGTCCCGTCCGAGACGAGTTCCGTGAATTGCTTGGGGTAGCTCTTCCGCGAGAGCGGCCAGAGCCGCGTGCCTGAGCCGCCGCAGAGGATAACTGGGTGGATCATTGGGCACTCCTCATACGGTTCGGAACCATCTTTTGCATCGCCCGGTTAGCACGGACACCTGACGGATTAAGCAAAGCTGATGCAGCGCGCGATCGGCAGGCGTCAAACTCTGAGCCTATCGCGGTTTTCGAGGAACCAGTCATAGGTTTGGCGGATCCCCTCTTCGAGCGGAATATTCGCTTTCCAGCCCATTTCGCTGAGACGGCTCACATCCATTAGCTTGCGCGGCGTGCCATCAGGCTTGGAGGTATCGCAAACGATCCGTCCCTCGAAACCCGTTATTTGGGCAATCAAATCTGCCAGTTCGCGGATGCTCACATCCGTGCCCGTCCCGATATTGACATGGGAGAGCATCGGCTCGGTCTCGGCCTCGTACTGCTCCTTCGGCAAATCAAGAACGAAGAGCGCGGCTTCTGCCATGTCGTCAACATGCAGGAATTCGCGTCGGGGTGTGCCGCTGCCCCAGATCACGACCTCTTTGGCGCCGGATGCCGCGGCTTCATGGAACCGTCTAAGCAGTGCGGGAAGCACATGGGAGTTTTCCGGATGGAAGTTGTCGCCAGGCCCGTAAAGGTTCGTGGGCATGACGCTCCGGTAGTCGACCCCGTACTGCCGGTTGTAGCTCTCGCAAAGCTTGATCCCGGCAATCTTGGCAATGGCGTAGGGCTCGTTCGTCGGCTCCAAGGGATCGGTCAGAAGTGCATCTTCGGCCATAGGCTGCAGCGCGAGTTTCGGGTAAATGCAGGAGCTCCCAAGAAACAGGAGACGCTTAACATCGGCCGCAAACGCCTGGTGGATTACATTCGCCTCCATCATCAGGTTCTCATAGATGAACTCGGCCGGATAACTGTTGTTGGCCTGGATCCCCCCGACCTTTGCCGCCGCAAGGATCACGACATCGGGTGTTTCCTCGGCCATCAAACCGCGCACCGCGGCCTGGTCCGTCAGGTCGAGCTCGGCATGGGTCCTCGTGATGATCTCCAGATCATCCTCTCGCCGCGCTTCCAGTCGGCGCATGATCGCCGATCCGACCATTCCGCGATGGCCTGCAACGTAGTATTTCATCAACCCTCGCTTAGGTCTCGATCGACACGGGCAACTCCATCCCGTGCTCTTTCAGGAGCGCATGACGCTTGGCGGTCTTCAGGTCTTCCTGCACCATCTCGGCGCACATCTCACGCGCGCTTATCTGCGGCTCCCACCCGAGCTCGCGCTTCGCTTTCGACGGATCTCCAAGTAGCGTCTCGACCTCGGCTGGCCGGAAATACCGAGGATCGATCCGCATGATCACGTCGCCCTCGGAGACAGCCGGCGCCTGGTTGCTAGTCACGGCTTCGACGACCGCCTGCTCTTCAAGACCGCTCCCCTCGAAGCGGAGAGAGATCCCAAGGTCCTCCGCCGCCCAGCGAATGAACTCGCGGACCGAATACTGCTTTCCGGTGGCGATTACATAATCCTCAGGTGCGTCCTGCTGGAGCATCATCCATTGCATGCGGACATAGTCTTTTGCATGGCCCCAGTCACGAAGCGCATCGATATTACCCATGTAAAGACAGTCTTCGAGCCCTTGGGCGATATTGGCGAGGCCACGCGTGATTTTGCGTGTGACAAATGTCTCGCCGCGCCGCGGGCTCTCGTGGTTAAAGAGGATGCCGTTGCAGGCGTAGAGGCCATACGCCTCGCGGTAATTGACCGTGATCCAATAGGAATAGAGCTTTGCCACAGCGTAGGGCGAACGCGGATGAAAGGGGGTCGTCTCGGACTGCGGTGTTTCCTGAACGAGACCATAAAGCTCCGAGGTCGAAGCTTGATAGAAGCGGGTCTTATTCTCGAGCCCAAGAAAACGGATTGCTTCCAGCAGCCTTAGCGTACCGATACCATCGACATCCGCGGTATATTCAGGGGCTTCGAAGCTGACAGCGACATGGCTCTGCGCCCCGAGATTATACACCTCGTCGGGCTGAACCTCCTGAAGGATCCGCGTCAGGTTCGAAGTGTCACTCAGATCTCCGTAATGGAGATACAGTTGAGGATCAGCTTCGTGCGGGTCCTGATAGATATGGTCAATCCGCTGTGTGTTGAAATGCGAAGCCCGACGCTTTATCCCGTGGACCTCGTAACCGTTTTCGAGCAGAAATTCCGCAAGATAGGAGCCATCCTGGCCGGTGATCCCTGTGATTAGGGCAGATCTTGTCATATCTCCCTTTCGCATACAATATCAACGACTCGGTTCTACGCTATATTTTCGATCTAAAACAGTCGCAATCGCAATAAGAATACCTTTCCCAATTAAAAATCCACCCAGTGAAGCAATTGGAAATGATTCAAGGAGCGATCCAGAAAACTGCGATCCGATAAAAATTGGACTCAAAACCAAAAACATTATTTTGATATTATTCGTCCAATTTACAGGTTTAGCCAAGAAAGCACTGGCAAAAATAAGGGAAACCATGACAGGAAAAAGGCCAAGTGCGCCGTGATATACAGCAAACTCGATCACAACATTGTGGGGATAGAAATTAAAAACCGAATTATCACTTCCGAGGCCGAACAAAAGATCTACTAAGCTGGCACCCGATATAAACTCCTTACCGCCTTCAATGAACGAAATCCGGGTTGCGAGTGACGCATTTTCAAGAGAAAAGTATGCAAGCCTCCAAAATAACAGTGAAATTAAATTCCAATAAATGTAAAACACAGTCGGGGCGATAAATAAAATAAGCCAAAGCGGCCCAATCCAGCGCCTAGATTCCTGGTCCGAAAAATACTTCACCCCAACCACAAAGAACAAAAACAAAATTATCAAAAAAGCACCTCGCGAGCCCGTTGCCATTAAGGACAACACGCCGAAAAATAAAATAATCAATGGAGCATAACTATGTTTTCGCGACCAAAAATTGGAAACAAAAAAAACAAACAAGAGGACCCCTAAGATCCGGTAGTAGACATTAGGCCCGAAAACAAGAGAAACTCGAGGCGAGCCAGAAAAAAGACCCCAAAGACCATAAAAACCAAGCGCAACCAAAGCGATCGCCGACATGGAAGACACCCCATACCGGCTTATAAGAAATGGAATTACAGGCAGGACATTAATATACAGGACAGCGAAAAAGAAACCGTTGTAGTAAAAAGACACATCGTCCGAATTAGCAATCATCAGTACTAAGAATAGTCCACTCAAAAAGAACTGGCCGAAAACCTCTGATATTGTAAACGGAATCTTATGAATCCACCGAAGCAGTGCCGTGAAAAAAAACAAAACGTAAAATACTGGCACACTATTTATGGCATAATCACCAGAAAAAGTAACACCAAAAAAGAGCCCAAAGAGAGCAAGTGCTGAAAAATTTTGCAACCTTAACGACATTCTTTAAGCTAAACTACAGTGAAACTTTCTCGTAGCCTTTCCTGAGAGCTAAGAAATTATAATAACGCTCAGGCCCGAGTGTCTTTAGCAACAATAGCTTTATAAGCTCTAATCCAGCCCTCATCCATCCATTGCTCCTCCAGCGAATACCTATGGTTTTGACGCTTGGCATGTTTGAAATTCCCCCCAAAGTAAATGAAGAAACTATATCATCATGCGAAGTCGCCGGATATTGATCGAAACATTCCATCATCCAGTAGCGATCCGCATTGATATAAATATTCTCATCAAATGATGGAGTTTTCTCATCCAGAGGCACCACAAATCCTTGATGTGAATACTCTAATAGAGATTGAATTTTTTTCTTACCCGGGCGAATATATCCCCACCTGTCTGATACCTGCATAACACGAAATAGATGTATTTCGCCAGCATCAATGGATTTCAATATTATGTCAAGAGAAAAACTATTGAAAAGCCGATCGCCCCCATTTAGGAAAAAACCTGAGCTGCCAGCAGCCACATTTAGGCCGATATTCATCGCATTATACAGGCTAACATCCTTATCAAAAATCCAAAGCACATTTTTATTGTCCACCATGTTTTTAAGTGCAATCTTTTCCTCGTCGTCATATCCAGAGGCAACTACTATATGCTCGACTAATCTAGGGTCACTATTAGGCTTGGACAATATTTGGGAATTCATAGACGCTATGGTACGCGTTAAACCGAAAAAGTCGCAGTGACTTACTGTAATTACTGACAAAGCAATACTTTCCATATTTCTTATTTTCTCCTAAGGCCAAGTCCCCTAGAATAGCGAACATAGCTCATTTTCAAAATTATTTACAATCATATTTTTTTAAATCTTAGGTGCGGAACAGGCGCGTTATTACATTGCCCAACACGCATGCACTCGCAAGCGCTATCGAATATCCCATGATTTTTCGAAACATCCGAAAATTTGCCCCGAGGTTTGTAACCATGTTAGATGAAAGACTCCCGGGTGTTCTATAATATGATCCCAAGACTTCTGGCACCGTCATGCAGGTTAGCTCTCTATTTTGAGAAAAGATTTTAAGCCAATAAGCATAATCTTGTCGTCTACGAATGGATGGCATATCACGGCAGCCTAATAATTCATTGCGAACAATTGCCATACTGGTTGGAATCTCATTACGCAAATGCATCTTAAAATTATTAATTGAGGCTGACGGACGGCGTGTACCAACCTTTTCTCCACTGACGTGGATCACATCGTAGTAACACACCACAATATCTGCCCCTTGTCTATTCATTAAATCGATTTGAAGCTCTAGTTTCCTCGGATGCCAAACATCGTCCGAGTCCAAGAATGCAAAAACGTTACCCTTGGCTTTCTTCAAAAGAGCATTGCGTGCATATCCGGCTCCTTTATTTTTAAGACCGGTATGCACGGAAATTCTCTCATTTTCAGAAGCCATTTTGGCCAAAATTTCCGAACTCCGGTCTTGTGATGCGTCATCGTACACCAGAATTTCGTACACCTGTACAGTTTGCGCAAGTACCGAGGAAAGACATCTTTCAATTGTTGCCTCAGAATTGTAACAGGGAACAATCACGGAAATTTTGTTATTTCCGCTCTGCATGCCCTATACGCGCAATAGAGGGATTCATGGTCTTATTTCACCAGCACCAGCTTAATCAAAAGCTGTCGCTGGACACTCCTACCAAAAATATCCAGCAATTCATCCGGTTTGCTTTTTTTGATTGCATCGGCTTTTTCGTTTCAACCCTTTATCCGGATTTTCTTGCAAGAATCAAAGCTAATAGATGTCGGCAATGGCGACAGCCAGGGCGGAGCACAAATCAGCGGAGCATTCGTCATATCTGGTTGGGATACAGTGCCACGGCCTGACTCCGCAGACCATGCTCTTCGCTCGTTAAGAGTTTTGATGCGGTGCCTGCCATATTGTGGGATCGTCCTACGTTGTTACGGCCGAGGATGCACGCCCGAACCGTTTTGTCTCGCGGGCGTATAGGATCCGGCCGGCATCGTGTCGGCGGGCGCTGCGAAACCAATATACTTGTTAATTGCTTGCGCACAGATGAAATCGTTACGTGTCTGACAGACACATAGGACCTGCTCGTCCGCACCTTATTGGCGTGGATTGAAAGCAATTTCGTATTTATGCCGCCTGCGCTACGTCTGATCATGTACACTTGCATATAGCCATCCCACTGAACCGTCTAAAACAATAGACAAAATCGGTTTCGGAGCCCAATCTGGTTTAAGTGACGACACCAGATCACGTACGGAAGTGAAACCATCTTCGAAACTTTGACACAAAAAAAAGCATAGTAGGAGAAAAAACTGCCAACCCGGCCCGAAAGCCCCATTTTGCGGGTGGCATTTTTTTTGCCGCCCATGAAAACCGAGCCCAAAAACGATCGACTGTCACCACCCTTGATGCAACAAGCTTCCGCAAAATAAAAATTTCCTGACTTTTGGTTAAATCAAATTTCTTAAGTACTTCCTCATAAAAAAAGATATCTCGTGAAATCAACCGGCGCCATACTTCAATGTTTTTACTTGCATTTACATTATTACCACTTGTTTGCAAGTCGTGTTGGCGATAAAAAATCGATATAAAATCGCCAAACTTAATGGGGCTTTGATATGCAGCGCACAATGGAATCCACCAATCCTCGTGAGCAAGCCTTGGATCGAGAGGGAAAATTTGATCAATTATTCTGCGGGTTGCCAGAAGTGTACCACCAAAAACAACCGGATGGACCAAAAGATAATCAAATGCGACAAACTTATCTCTTTTGAAACCCAGCCCTTTCATAACGTTCTTTTCGAGAACACCCTCGGGACCAAATCTCGAAAGATTTGTAAAGATCATATCACAATCGCCAATTTCCAAAAGGCAGCTCTCTATTCTTGAAGGGCAGCACACATCGTCTGCCCCCATAATTGCGATATATGCTCCGGTTGCCATCTCCACACTCTTATTAAATGCAGCCACTTTCCCGCGATTTTGCGAAAATTTGGAAATTTTTAATTCTTGGAATTCTAAACTTAGGGCTTTCAACTTTGCCCAGGTATTATCTGTACTTCCATCGTCAGTAACACACACCTCAACATTTCGATGCGATTGGAGAAAACAAGACCTCACACATTCTTCGATATATCGTTCCTCGTTATAAGCGGCTATAATAAAGCTAATTTTAATATTCGCATTGCTTATCATCGATTATTCTTTATCCTACTTTAACCCGAAATTATAACTCAATAAACTACGCTACAAAGCGTAGTAAATGCACTCAACTTACAAAATTTTTGTCTCAAAATTAAGTTTTTCCTCATTCCTCCGGTTCGGGATGACACCGAAATAAAACACTCGTAGCGCGGAACAAGATGCGTCTAAGCAAGTAAGACCAGACCAATCGCATTCACTTTAAAAGTCCATCAAGTAATCGCCAATCATCAGAAAGGTTAAGATGACTGTTATGCCATAGCATTGTAAAATTACCCCCGTAATACAACGCTCTAGACTTAAGGCGCGAAACCTTTTCCCATGTTTCCTCCCCATAACCTAACCCAAGATACCGATTAGAGATTACTGAAGTTTCCATCATTATTAGGGGTTTTTGTCGTAACTTAATTTTTTGACCTTGACGCCAGTCCCACATTTCAAAACTTCGCCCTGTCCCAAAACGAAAACCCGGCATATCTGCAAATCCACCTGTAGTATCATATTCGAACCCAACATCATTCAAGAGCTTGGGTGTAATACCGCTATCCCACCGCAGAAAATGCTGTCGATTTCCCAAAATCGGCATATCCAGTCTATTTTTCTTGCACGCTTCTACCAGACATGAACGCTCACGACGAAGGATTTCTAGATTGCGAAAGCTATTATAGCTTCCGTGCATGCCAATTTCATGACCGCGATGGGCTATATTTGTTAATAGACTACTTATGAATGGCTCATCTAGCGAATAGCAGCCATCAATTTCACCGGCGGAGTGCCCAGAAATGAAAAAAAAGGATCCTTTTATCCCCCGAGCTTCACAAAGGTTCATAATTGCGTCGAAACTGTTGTTAGGGTCTTTCGAGAAATCGCCGCTACGAGCCGCTGCGGCAGCTTCTACTCTTGAATACACTGTTGAAAGGGACCGCCGTTTAATTACATCGGCTGCGATTTTCCGTAGTAGTTTACTATTAGACTTTATTGTGGGATCATAGGGAATATCTACGTCGCAGGTGAATTTCACCCCGCCCTGCATTTGCCGTCGCCGCAAGCCGGGCCATAGCCTTTGCATAGCAGCCCACAGAACTTCGACATATTCGTCAAGGAGCGGGCGTTCAAGAAAACCCTCGCGTTTGGCCAGTGATGCGGCAGCAGGAAATCTATGGTGCTGATCGACTTCAGGTGCCGCTACTTCTTCGTAACGGGACAAAAGAAAAAACGCGGAGCCAAGGACATCCAAGCCAAGCCAGCATTCATCTAACGCCGTTCCAAAACTCTGCCAATACCCTCCGGTCGGATGCTCACGCCCGGCAATGATTGGAAGATCATCCTCAAGAAGAGGTACATCCCAAAATGATTCACGTGGCCTCCAATGCGGTAGTTTTTCTATTTGCAAGGATTCTGGTTTAAGCCAGGAGAGCGCCGTTCTTTCAAAAAATTGATCGGGCATCCTAAGCCGGGCCAAGCCAGCACAATCGGCCAATAACCAATCCGTTCTTTCGCAAGGTCTCAAATTGACCTCGAGCCCAAGCCAATCGCCAAAGATCACCTCAACTGCATAAGCACGCTCCGACGTTCTAAAAAGGGGGTGCTGAAGTACAAATGTCATGACTGCAGAGAATCTTTCAGCCCGCGAATAATATTCAAAATCCGTGAATTTGTCTTAAAGACCCTGTGATAAGGCGTCTGGGTCGCCCCAAACGCTCGGAAAAATCTTTCAATTGGCTCGATCATTGACCCTTCAAAATCGAAACTTTCCGTCACCGACGCCGAGAACTTAATCGCTTCCCACATAACGAAACTTGTGGCACCGCTCGTTCTAAGCGATGGATGACCACCGCCCATCAAATAATACGCGGAAGACTCATCCCATACGATATACACTCCAGCATGAGCCCGACCCTCAGAGTCCTCAGCAATAAAGATTTTTCGGCAATCCCGAGCTAAACAAGCATTATCTATCCGCCGCACCATATCCCGCTTGTAGGGAATGTCCTTTCCCTGACGCGAGAAAGTCAGCTCATTAAGTTCAAGAAACTCATCAATAGTTGGAGAAGATCTAAGGGTTAGGGAAAAGCGGCCCACCGCCTTACGAATCTCCCTTCGGATGTTGGAACTAAGGCCCTTCCAAATAAGATTTTCACTGTCAATATTTTCAAGTCGGTATGTATATCGCGTGGTTTGCTGAAAGCCGCTCCAATAAAATGGAATCCAATTCGTCAATCTAAAATTCCAATTCTGGTCAAAATAATGAAACCTCGGAAGCTGTTTGATCAACGAACAAAATAGTTTTTTTTCAAATTCCAGTCTCTTTTGCTCGCGCCTGATATTGGGGGCCAGCCATGGTCCGGAAAACTGCGTAAGAGGAGGCTGCGAAATAAAATTGAACACCATACGCTGTCGCATTACATAAGGCATGGCTGCGATAACGCGCCCATTTTCCGTTACCAACGCTACGTCCCACTGGCCTGGGGCAACCGCATCCAACCACCAGTCACGGCAAAATATTGGCACTGACGCATCCAAAAGACAGTGGTCTCGATAGCGTAGCTTATTATTAGATTCAGCCAACGTAATCATCTATAAAAAGGCACCCAAGTCACGTTGACATCAATTGCGTTAGGCTTGTGTCTCTACGTGGAGAAATCTCCAGCCATGCACAGAGGTTTTGAATTCCACTCTTGGTAAGTTCCTCGTAGTGAAGACAGAACACATTTCCTCTAGGAAACAGATGGATATCTTGTTCAATCTGCTTTTGTAAAAGCCGGATCTGTTCTCTGCACATTTCTTCTTCGCTCAAACTTTCAATTTTCTCATAGTTTTTTGGTCGAATGCTCCAGATCTTATTTCTTGGCACACCAATAGAATGGCGCACTTTCAGCATGGACGACACGACATCTTTCTCATTCCGTTTTATATAAATGAGTCGTGCATTTGGGAATGCCTCGACGATCAGCCGCAATCTTTGTCCAGCGTTGAGGTTCTTAAATAGTAGGGGTTTCCCAAAGTAACTCGATGGGCCAAGCACCTCGTTGCGTATTTGTTCGATTATCCTGCGATCAATTTCATTATGATCGACGAAATGTTGGTCTCTTGGTAGCCAACGGTACCAAAATTCTCCACATTCACTCGGAGAGTGCGCACCGGGTGTGGTACCAAATCTTGACGTGAAACAATCGTGTGGTTTCCCTCTGAAAACCTTCTCACTCAACCACAAACCAAAAAAAAGATCGCGGTTGAAACGGCAAGCGATGTTATCAATATAGAGAACATTCAGTGAGTTTGTAAGCGCTTGATAAAGGAACGTTGAACCAGTTCTCGGCGCCCCAATAATAAAGATTGGATCCGGCGCGCGCTCGATGTTAGCTCTCACCCTCCTCTGCAAAAATTTTGAGATAAGTTTAAAAAACGGAGATATCAGCTTAAGCAGGCCTTTATTCAGCAATGAGATAAAATATTTCATTGAAAACCTGCCTCATAGGGCCCAATCTTTTTCAAAACACGAGCCGGGCAGCCACCAATAATCTGATCACCGTCACTAAAGGATTTAGTAACCACCGCTCCAGCCGCAACTACCGTATGATCGCCTAATTCCACTTCAGGCAAAATGATTGCGCCAGCGCCCACCCAGCAGTCGTTACCAATCCTAATTGGTTCCGCTCTTACATATGAGTTGTAGTCCAGAACATCGTGGTTCATTGAGATTATGGAAACGTTTGGGCCAATCCATACATTTTGCCCCAGCTCAATTCCATTGCGAGC
>PR_CR_10_Liq_1_inCRDRAFT_1001612_pt1 | contig 12430 bp, 30 predicted proteins | sample PRCRCaboRojoPR_3_FD_10241 | JGI IMG/M metagenome (IMG submission 10241) | reverse complement strand
ATGGAGAAAGTTTTCCGGGAGAAACAGAGTTTGATTTATCTAGATGGGAAGAGGAAGATATTGCTACCTCAAAAAATATTTTTAGTTTACTTCCTTTGTTTGTTTCTTCTTTATTCCACCGAAAAATGGAAGAGAGAATCTATTCTAATGTTGTTCTAGCTCATTTGGGAGAATAATGAATAAACCTATCACGAAAATGAAAAGCATTAAATCTTCTTTACTGAAAAAAATGGATGTTGAAGAAATCATGAAATTCATAAATCATTATCATTTTTATGAGAATGGTGAAGGTGAAAAGGTTTTTGAAACGAAATACGGTAATGTTGTTGTTTTTTCTGATGAAGAAGCAATTTATGCTGATTGGGAATGATTTTTATGGATTATGATGAACAAGAGTATGATTTGTGGTTAGATGATGTAGCTCACGAAATGTTTGTTTTGTTAGGTGAAGAACTTAATGAGTTTGGTGATATTGATTACCTAAATTATTTTTTGGAAGGTTTTGAACCTGAAATGGTCGTGAGGGAAATTTATGAGTCTGGCGAAATATAGTGTTTTAGCTGTTTTTTCTGGAGATGGAAGAATTTCTGAAGTTTCTGCAAACCAAGAGATTCTTGATGATTTACTATCTAGAAATAACGTTCGTGTTTTAGGTTATAGCGAGCATTTGTTTTACGAGTTTTTAGAAAGGAAATTGTATCGTGTCGTTCGGTGATGATATTGATGACATTGGTTTTGATTTAGGTGAAGAAGAAAGTTTAGCAGTTTTGACGTTTGTGTTCATAAATGATTTTGGGCAACAGGTAAAAATAAGGAAAGAAATTCCTTCTATTGATGTTTACCCATCCATTTATATTGAGCAGGATGATAAAACTGTGCATTCTAAGTTTTTGGGGTATGGACCTGATGGTAAAAAATACTTTAAGTATGTTGCGAACTATAGGAAAGAAGCTTTTCGTGGGGCGTTATACCCGTTCCTTGATAATGATTGGTACATTATTTACGACTCAGAAGAATCTCTCTAATAATTCTCATTAAATTTAGGTTTATAGTTACTACCATGATTCAATTACTAGTTCAATTTCTTATAGCCGTTTTTTACGTAGCGTTTTTTTCAAGGAAAGGATTTTCTGTTCATGAATTAGTGAAGTTCGATTTCTCTATTTTGATGGTTTCAGCGTTCGTTAGTTACTTTTTGATGGGAGTTATTTCATGAATCCGTTGTCGAAACTTACTGAAAATGATTTGCGAGAAATGTTGGAAGTTACAAAAAAAGAACTTTTTTCTAATCCGGAAGATTTAAACTTGAAAAACCAAAAACAAAGTATTGAAGAAGAAATTGCTTACGTTCAGCATTTTGGTAATAGTAGAAAGCGTCGTGGTTATAGGTAAGAAAAATGGAAAGTATTGAAAAACAAATTCATGCTTTAGAGAAAGAAATGGAGAACCTCGAAAGTTCTGGAGAGTATGAGGCTGTCATGGAGTTGATGGATAAAATTTATGAACTGGAAAAAGAGAGGGACAAAATCGAGTACGAACAGAATAGTGTTTAGGAAAGTACTAACTTCTGTTTTTTTGTTTTCTGTAGCTACCTTTTTATTTTTAAATGTTTCTTATTCAAGTCAGAAAGATTTAAATTTGGTTTTACTTGAGGTACCTAAACCAAACGTACTTGTTTTAGATTATGTTCTTGTTGATAGAATTAGTTTTTATAATCCTGTAGTTAGGCAAACTGACTCTACTCCAGAACAATCATCTTGTGGACCTACACAAAGTAAACAGGTTGCTTTAAGTAGAGATTTGTTTTTTAATGATGATGGTGAAAAGTTTTTGTGCGGAAAAAAAGTTACGATTTATACAGAACGAGGTGAAGTATTTAAAGACTACGTTGTTAATGACACAATGAATGTTCGTTTTGAGAAAACTGTTGATATTATGCTTTCTCACGAAAATGAAAATGAAGCTTTTGAGTTAGGTATTACGTCTGGGCATATTGTTTTTCACTGAATAAAATGAAAGGATGATTTTGTGATTAGGTTTTTTGTTTCTTTCTTGATGGTGTTTGGTTTTGCTTTCGCGCAAAATTCTGGTGTTCAGAGGGACACGGATGACTTTACTGGGGAAACGTCGTGCATGCAAAGTATTCGTGAAGATGATTACGCGATTGTTCTTGCGAACTTTAATGAAGACCCTGATAGTGTTTCTTGGTTCATTTTTATTGAAGATAATTATGAAGTTCCCTTCACCCCATTTGGTTCTTCCTCTACGGAAAGTGTTATGGTTAAGTACGAAGGAGAAATTCGTGATTTGGAATACTTCTCGGTTGACACAAGTGTATTGAGGAATGGTAACCTAGAACAAATTGTTTTGCTTCCTATGAGCGCCAGTTACATGCAAAGCATTCTTTTTTCTGAAGGTCCTGTGGATGTTCGTCTTGATGGCGATAATTACAATTTTGATTTTCGGTTTTCTGAAGAAACACGACTTTTGTTCCGAACAGAATTTTTTATGGAGTGCCTTCCTTCTGGGGTGAGTGGTTAAAAACCACTCACTTTTTTCTCATGTTCATGATGTAAAATGTTTTTGGAGGCAAGAATGATTGTTGACAAAAACAAAAATATTTCGGTTATGTCTTCGGGAATAGAATCTTCCGAAGGCATGTCTATTGATGAAAACAGTTTACAACATATTATGGGGATCCTAACGAACCTTTATTCTGACCCTAATATGGCAGTAATTCGTGAGTATAGTACGAATGCTTATGATTCCCATGTTGAGGCTGGAAAAGAAAATACTCCCATTGAAGTTCATTTACCTAACGTGTTTGAACCTGTTTTCAAAATAAAAGATTTTGGTGTTGGTTTATCGAAAGAGGAAGTGTATTTTCTTTATGGTAAATACGGAAGTTCCACCAAAAGAAATTCCAACGCTTTTGTAGGTCAGTTGGGTTTAGGGTCGAAAAGTGCTTTAACATTAACGAACCAATTTAATTTGGTTGCAACGAAAAACGGCACAAAAAACATTTTTAATATTTATTTGGATGAGTATGGTTTACCTAACATTAGTTTAGTAAAAAGTTTTTTGGTTGATGAAGTGAATGGTGTTGAAGTCATTATTCCAATTGAAGATGTGGATGATTTTCTTTCTAAAGCAAAGTTTTTTTACCGGTTTTTTCCTGGCGAAATTTCTTTTGTTGGTTTAGAGGACAAAACGTTTTGTGAATTGAATGTTTTTCTTGATGTTAACGAGAAAATAAAAGTTATTGAGGGAAACGACCATGTTGTTGTTATGGGTGGTGTTCCTTATCGAGCAAACGAATTTTTTAAGGATAAGTTTCGTTTCTCTAGGTTTCGTTTTTTAATTTATGCAGATATTGGTGAGGTGAATTTTACCCCGAGTAGGGAAGAGCTTCATTACACACAAAAAACTATTGATTTTCTTTTGGGTAAAGAAAAAGAAATTATGGAGAACCTTCTTCCTTCTTTAAGAAAAAAAATCTCGTTGAGTGAAAACTATTTTTCTGCGCAGGAAAACCAATTTTATTTGAAGGATTCTTTGTTTTCTGACTTGATTGATGACAACAAAGAAAAGTTGTTTTTTGATGGTGTTTCTTTACCTTATTTTTTCAAAACGAAAATAGGTTTTTATTTTTTGGATAAACAAAAGAATTTTGTTCGTTTACCTATTTTTTCTACGAATCATTTTGCTTTTCAAAATCATTTGAATCGTTTTGTGGTTTTGTTTGGTAAAGCTAAAGATTTTAATAGTGATTACAAACAAAAATTTAAGTTGTGGATTGAGGAAAATCCTGGTTTTGATTCCGTCATTTATTTTTCTAAACAGGATGATGTTTTTACTAGGTTTCCTGAGTTGAAGGTTATTTTTTCCGGCCAAAAAATCCTTGATTACGAAAAAGATTTTAGTAAGTACAAGCTAAAAAACAAAAACAAAAATCGTTATGCAACAAAAAAAGTGCATTTTTATCAAGATAAGTTAGTGTTTCAAGAGAAACAAATTACTGAAAAAGAAAATGTTTTAATGGTTTCTAAAGAGGAAGCTTATAAGGTTTTTGGTTTTTGTTCTCCTTTAAAAAGAAAAATAATAAGTGAGTATGATGTTTATGCAGTAACTAAAAAACATTGGGGGAAAGTTCAAGGATTGTATTCAGTGAAAACTTTGGGGGAGGTTTTGGATTCTATTTTTTGGGGTGTTAAGGAACGTATTTCAAAAGACATTCTTAAAAACCCTTCTTTTGTAGAATCACTAAATGAATTAAGGGTTGATGTCATGAAACAAATGGATGTTCCTAATGATGTTGATTGGGTTTCTTTCCTTTCTTTTTTTCGGGAAAGTGATTCTGAGTTCCTTAATTTGTTGTTTTCGGTTTTGGATACACCTGAGTTTTTTCATCATGAAGTGAAGACTTATGTTGATGAATTAATGAAAGAAAACGAGAAGGATTTTCTTTCTTTACAAAATAAACTTGTTGGTAAGTACCCGATGCTGAAAAAAACGCCGGAAATAAAAGATTACGAAAATTATGTTAGGAGAAATCATGGTTTATAACGTTACAAATTCTTTTGATGGTGAAGGTAGTGTCGTCACGATTTTTGATGATGATGGGGGCGTCCATACGTTTTCTAGTGGTTCTCCCATTTTTGAGGATATTGTTTCTTCTTTAACTCAAGAAAATTTTGGTAGGGTTCGTTTTTTGGTTCGTCGTGGGGAAAGAATCAAGAATGAGTTTTTGTCTTTGTCGGATGAACTTTCTATTCGTGGTAATGACGTTTATTTTGGCGACCAAAAACTTTATGGTAAATTAACGCAAACCGTCATAGATTTTTATGATAATGGTTGGGATATGTCGTACTTGGTGAAGTTCATCAAAAAAATCATGAGTAACCCTAGTTTTAATAGTCGTGAACAACTTTATGATTTTCTTGATTTGTATGATTTTGTGATTAATGAGGATGGTAACTTTATTGCTTATAAGGGAGTAAATAAGAATTTTACTTCTGTTCATGCTGGTTATGGTGTTGTGGATGGGTTCGAGTACGAGTTTGATCATTTGCCGAATGGTGTTGGTTCTGTTGTTTCTATCCCTCGTAGTTTGGTTGATGATAATGTGAATCATGGTTGTTCTTATGGTTTGCATGTAGGTAGTTGGGATTACGCTACAAAATTTTCTAAGGGTGCTACGTTAACGGTTGAGGTAAATCCTGCAAATGTTGTTTCGGTACCTCATGATGTTTCCCATCAAAAAATTCGTGTTTCTGAGTATAAGGTTTTGGATAGGGCTGAACATGAATTGAGTCAGGGTGAGGTTTTTGTTGATGTAAAAGAAAATATGTTGTACGAAATGAAAACGTACGTAGATAATCATTTTAATCTTGCGGATTTTGTTTCTTCTTCTTATAACGAAATTTATTCTTGGGTTGTTGGTTCTTATAGTTTTACGGATGAGGAGAAGTTTGTTTTGGATGAACTTAATGAAATGCAGAACACAAAAAACATTTTTGGTTATCACGTCAATAATCTCATGAATCTAATTTAAGGTGGTGTTATATTATGTTTACAGAAGAAGAAAAGTTGAAGTCGCAGGTTAATCGTTTTCGTTATCGAGCTATTCAAGTGATTGAGGCTAAAAACATTTCTGAGTTTGCGGATGCAATGAATGAATTGAAGAGGGAGGTTTCAGAAACGAATTTTTATTACCCTAAAAACCAGAATCCGTTGACACAAAAATGACACGGTGCTAAACTAAAATTATCATGAACCAGAAAAAAGAAATTAAAGATTTAGAGTTCCGTTACGAAATTCTTGAGGAGCGGTTTAACCGCTTACGTGAAGAATACGAAAATTTGAGGCAGTTAGTTAAAGAACACATTGTTTCTGAGCACGAAGTTTATAAAAGGATTCAGGAGGCAAAAACAAAATGAGTGTTTTCTTTTTTATTCTGGTTTCTGCATTAATTTACTTTTCTATAACGTATGCATTTGATTTTGTTGGTGAGAATTTGTCGTTAATGATGGAAAAAGAAAACATGGATGATGTTTTTCATCAGCATGATTTGGCTTTCGAGAGAGATTACATAACGAATAAGGATTCAGAAATTTGAGACTTTCACAACAGGAACTTTACGGTTTGATTTTTCTTTTAGAAAATTTGGAGGGTTATAATGCCGTCCAGCTAGAGGAAGAAGATTATTTTCCTTACGACCACAATTTAAATCTTTTGAAAGAGAGAGAACTTGTGGATTATTTTTTGAATAAATTTAATGATTTAGCTGATTCTCGTGAGGTTTCTAGTTTATTGATTGGAGAGAGTGATGATTAATGCTTCTGAGGCTAGACAAATGACGGACGATTCAGTGAAACCCATTCTTTCACGTACCCTTCAAAATGTTGAGGAACTTATTTTTAGTAGTTCGAGGATGGGATTTTATGAGGTTGAAATTCACGAAGTTCCTCACGTTGTGAAGTCTACTTTGAAAGATATTCTTTATGACCAGGGTTATCATGTTGAGCACAAAATGAATTCTCTTTTGGTGAGTTGGTATTAAGGTGTTTTTTAGGAACAAAAATAGTATTCTAAAAAAATTCGGTGTTAAAGAAAAAGATTTTACTGAAATTGTTGATAGTAACCCTAGTTTGCGAGGAATGATTCTTGGTTACGTGGCTGAAAAAAAGTTTCAAGACCAGTTTCTTCATGTTCCTGGTGTTGAAGAAGTAAAAAAGGATGATGACCACGATCGTTCTCGTAAGGGTGATAGGAGAATCCGTTATTTCGGTAAAGAGTTTTTGATTGAAGTGAAAAGTATTCAGTCGAATTCCGTAAAGAAAAATCCTGACGGTACGTACGTAGGTAAAGCGCAAGTTGATGCGAGTGATAGTAGGAACGTTGTGTTTCCTGATGGGTCTGAATTAAAAACAACGTGTTTGCTTAGGGATGAGTTTGATATTCTTGCTGTAAATTTGTTTGCTTTTACAGGTAAGTGGGATTTTGTTTTTATTAAGAACAAAGATTTGCCGCAAAACAAATTTAGGAAGTATTCTGAGTATCAACAGAGTCATCTTTTACCTACATCAATTCCTGTGACTTACCCAAGTGAAAAACCTTTTGAAAATGATTTGCGTGTAGTGCTTAATTCTTATTTTTGAGGATAATGAATTGAAACGTATTCGTGTTGTTTCTAACGCAGAAAATTACCCTTCTGAAGATTTGCAGAGGTTAAGAAGTATTTTTAAGGGTAAAGGTTATGACGTTGATTATCATGAGTGTGTTTTGCTTTGGGAGAGGTTTTCTGGTTATTATGAATCTCAGTGGTTAAGCATGAGTCGTTATACGAATGAGCAAATTTTTAATAATCTTTATGATTTTTGGATTGAGGTGAAAGAATGACATTTGCAGAATCTGATGATTTGATGTACCGTCTAGAAAACATGTATGAGGAAGTAATTCAAGGTGCTAATAAAGGAAATTTTGCTTCTTCGTTAGCGACTTTTGTTGAGCATTACGTTAAAATTATGGAGCATTTGAAAGTTAATACAGATGATGTTGTAAGTAGTTACAAAACTGAATTTGATCATGTTGAACATGCAGTTATTGATATGTTGAATGAAAAGCTTGATAATTCAGATAGTGAAGAAATTGTTATTTCTCGTGAAGAGGCTGAAGAAGCAGTTTATATCTTGAATATTTTTGGTGATAAGTATTATTCTCTAACGAATCTTCTTTAAGGAGGGGACATAAATGTATGATTATGACGTTGGGCCAGGATGGAATGATTTGGTAGTTCCCCTTATTGATTTTGTGGAGAGTCATGGTGGTAAAGTCACAAGTGTAAGAGAGAGGTTCGGTTCTTTACGTTTTTCTTATGAGGAACCTGAAGATGCAGACCCAAATGTTTGGAATGATTTTGAGAAGATGGTTTTTGCCGCTGAAAAAAAATCAGAAACTGTTTGTGAATACACAGGAAAACCAGGTGAAATTCGTAGTGTAAAAGGTTGGTTTAAGTGTGTTTCTGACGACATGTACAAGAAATTAACTAGTGTAAAGCAGGAGTTTTAGTATGAATCATGAGTTGCGTTTAGATGTTATTTCTTGTTTGTATAGTATTACGCATTTAGCGAAACAAATTGATTTACCTGATGATGATGAGTTCATGAAAGTCACGAATTACGCTTATAAATCTTTTACGGAAGAAGAAAACATTACTGAAAAAGATATTTTGACTGCAATGGGATCTATTGCTTCTTTTCAGTATTTAATCAATAAAATTAATGATGGTGAGAATGAATATTTGAATCTTCAATTTAGGTTTTTTGAATCTACATATAAGTCTTTGGAAAGTCTTGTTTCGTAAGGTATTGACTTTTTTTGTTTAGAAGGTAGTATATTCGCGTGGCGGGTTGGTGGAGCGGTTTAACACACTCGTCTTGAAAACGAGCATTCTCGAAAGGGAATCGCAGGTTCGAATCCTGCACCCGCCGCCAATTTTTTAAGGAGGTTGTTTGATGAAAGTAAAAAAGTATAATGAAGAGCAATTAAAGAAAAAAATTGAGCATTTGAAGAGTATGCAAGGAACATCTCTTGAAAAAAGTTCTGATAGGCGTTATGTTAAAGCTTACGAGCAACAATTAAGGGAGTTGGTGAGTAATAATGATTGATACTGCGTATGGTGTTGTTCAGGAAGATGTGGAAAGTCTTGAGTTAGGTGAGTTGGTTGTTACGGATGATGGTGTTGAGTTAGAGGTTGTTTCTGTTGACCCGTTACGTTTTGAGGTTGCTCCTGAGGAAGCTGAAGATTGGGGAGAGTAAATTCACATCATTCTCATAATTTGTTGTTGTAGTATTATTGTGTAGTTGAAGCGGGGTAGAGCAGTTTGGTAGCTCGTCAGGCCCATAACCTGAAGGTCGTAGGTTCAAATCCTACCCCCGCACCCATTATGCGCTCATAGCTCAATAGGTGAGAGCTTCAGGCTTATATCCTGACGGTTTCCGGTTCGAGTCCGGATGGGCGTACCAGTAGTGACCCTTCGTCTAATGGCAGGACATTCGGTTTTGGTCCGGACGGTCGGGGTTCGAATCCCTGAGGGTCAACCACATTTCGTGGCGGAGAGAGGACTATTGGTTTGTTCTACGTGTCTCATAAGCACGTTTCTGCTGGTTCGATTCCAGCCTCCGCAACCAAAAACATAAGCAGGTTTTAGCCTGCTTTTTTGCGTCCGGGTTAGCCAAGTGGTTAAGGCATCAGATTGTGGTTCTGACATTCACGGGTTCGATTCCCGTACCCGGTCCCATTTTACAAGGCCTGTTAGCTCAGCGGATTAGAGCACCGCTCTTCTAAAGCGGGTGTCGTTGGTTCGATTCCAACACGGGCCACCACGCATGAGGCCATGGTGTTTAACGGTAGCATGTCGGTCTTCCAAACCGAAGGTAAGGATTCGAATTCCTTTGGCCTCTCCAATTTTTAATTCATAAAAAGGTTCTTTTAGAGGTTGAAAAATGTCCGAAAATAACAGCAGTGAAAAACAACTTACAGAAGCCTTAGAAGAACTAACAGAAGCACTAAACGAATCTTTAGATACGTACGATAATGAATCTATGGAATGGTGGGATAACCTTTCTTATGATGATAAATGCATGGCTTTTTATGTTGTAACAAAAAAAATTATGGATGCTGAATTGAAGGGTTCCTCTTACCGTGGTGTGCTTTACAGTGAGTTTGGTTTTGGTTCTGACATGTACTCCATTGGTATGAAATCTGGATTTTTTGATTTGCATAACATGTTGGCTGAGTATTTTAGACAAAAAAAGTAAGATAAACCTGAATAGTTTTATTAGAGCTAAAAAACGAGTTGAGGGTAATTACAAGGTAGGTTATTAATATATTTCGATTCTGATATCCCGCCCCCCAAAAAAACCGCTAGACAAAAAAGTAAAAGTATGTTAAAAGTAAGTAAATTAAGGAAAGGAAAGAATTACCGTGTCGAAAATTAGAGAACTTGTTCGTGAAGCTCACGTTTCTGCTGAGAACCACCCAGTGAATCAACAGTTCATTAATGGAAGTATTAGTGATGAAGCTTATAACCTTTATGTTTATCAACGTAGTTTGATTATGCGTTTTTTGGACGGTTTTTTGCCCGAAAAATTTGCTCGTTACGAAAAGTTCGAAAAAGACCTTCCAGAAAATCATGGTCTTCCTGTTTTGCAGGCAACACAAGATTACTTGAATTATTTGGAAGGTGTTGAGGAAGAAAACATGATTGCTCATATTTACGTGAATTATATGGGTGATGCTCATGGTGGACAAATCATTCGTCATAACAACCCAAACAGGTCTAACCACCATCTGGATTTTGATGGTTTTCGTTCTGAGTTCCTTAATTACGTTAGGGGACAAATGAAAGGTAAGGATGAAGATTTAGCGGAGCAAGCCAATAACGCTTTTAATTTTATTGAGTGTATTCTTGATGATGTTCAGGATATGGTGAGTGATGCTGACACTTAAAGAAATTTATGGTGAGATGAAAAATATTCTTTCTGGATTTTCTCAATCTCATGAAGTGTTAAATAAGTACCCGTGGGATAATGATTTGTATTACTCTGATTTGTTTCGTTGGGCTCATGTAGAGTTTTACCAGTATAGGACAGCAGATATTGTTCATTGTGTTGTTATGCCTCACCCTCATGATGCAGCTGGTATTTTTGGTTTTGACGTTATTGAGATTAATGGGAATCGCACAGGTTTGTTTATTGATGTGACTCCCACTGTTGGTGATTACGTTCATTTGACGGATAAAGAGTTGGGTGAACCGAGAGAACTTCCTGAGTGGGCTGCTTTTTCTCCTAGTTTTATTGCTGTGAAACCTTTTGATGATGGTCCTGAGGAAGGTTTAAATATTATGAGGAAGTATTTGGGTACGCTACAAAAAAATTTTGGTGAACCGAAAGAGGTTCTTGAAGCTCAACAATCGTATTGTGAGATGCAGAGAAGCAACGAGAAAACATTTAAAATGTTGCAGGCTCATGTGGGTACCGAAATGGCTGAAGAATTTATGACGACCGTTATGTTTCCAGACGTTATTTGAGGAGTTTATTGTGGATTACTTTTTGTTTGGTGTTTTGTCGGCATTGTTGGTTTACTTGAATTACTTGATTTATGTTTTGCGTGTTGAGTTAAAGGAAGTTAAGGATCTTGCTAATGATTTGATGGTTACGTTGAATAGGATTTCGAGAGGTAATTACTAACTAGGACCGGTAGCTTAATGGTAAAAGCGGCGTGCTCATAACACGAGGAGTCTCGGTTCAAATCCGAGCCGGTCCACCAAAAAAAATTCCTAGCCAGTATGATATAATTTTTTGATTCTTTTTTTGGGAGAGGAGTTATGAATTGGAAATCAATGCTGGCAACTGTTTATGCTTTAATTTGTGTGTTTGATTTTTTGGTTGTTCCTAGTTGGCGTGGAATTACGGATTTGTTTGATGAAGATATTTATGTTAGTGTAGAAAAACTTTCTCAGTTAGAGTCGGGTGTTCAGATTGCTCTTATTCAAGCTGAAACGTATCAACATGAGCCGTTTACTTTAAAAGGTGGTGGTTTATTCCATCTTTCGTTTGGTGCTCTTTTGACTGGTTCTGCTGTTGTTGGAAGAAAGAAAGAAAATGAAGTTTAGGCGTGTAGCTCAGAGGTAGAGCGTTCCCTTTACACGGGAAATGTCGTGGGTTCGATTCCCTCCATGCCTACCACCTTGGGGACTTAGCTCAGTGGGAGAGCGTCTGCTTTGCAAGCAGAGGGTCATCAGTTCGAATCTGATAGTCTCCACCAGTTCTAATCATTCTCATGAAGAGGTGGTTTAGAATCATTATTGACAAAGCGGAAAGACGCTTGACCGAGGACAGGTTCGGGTTGCGGGTACATTGTGACCGCGAGTTGGGGGCTGCTCCCCCATCCTGGGTGAACAGGTTGTTTTAGGGAGGTTCGATTCCTTTCTCACCCTTCTCATTTTGAGCGGTGTTACTTTCTGAGCATAAGGAGGTTAAACCATGGATGACTATAATGAGGGTGTATTCGCTGGTGTTATTGGTACTCTCGAATCACAAGGTTTTTCTGGTGAGCACCTGAAAGAACTTCTTGAAGGTGTTTTGGTTAACCAAATGAATTGGTCTAGTGAAATGGTTTCCTCAGCAATTCAGGAAGTGGAGTGGGTTTTTTATGAAGAAGAATAAGTTTTTTAAGTGGCGGAAAAATAAGTCCTTGACAGAAAAAATCCGCAAAGGTAAAATTAAAACCGTGAAAACGTAAGTTTGTGGAATGGTGTGCGCCACATAAAAAGACAACCTTCATTATTTTGTGGAGTGTTTGCGCCACATAAAAAGACAAACTTTATTATTGAGGGTTTTATTCCCCTCAGAACCAATTGGTTCA
>PR_CR_10_Liq_1_inCRDRAFT_1001611_pt1 | contig 12438 bp, 6 predicted proteins | sample PRCRCaboRojoPR_3_FD_10241 | JGI IMG/M metagenome (IMG submission 10241) | reverse complement strand
CCGCCGCAAATGCGGAGGGCTTGGTCTTGACGGAGGACGGGGCCGCAGGCCCCCAACAGGAAAGAAGGGATGTCAGCCCGCTAGGGCTGGCCGATGATACGCAAGGGATGGAAGCCGCATGGCCGAGACCGCCAAAGGCGGCCTCGGTTCACGACAGCCCGGTGCGGTGCTACCGCGCGCGCTAAACTCACTCTTCGTAGACGCTTCCGCTATTCCGCAGAAACAAGTTCATCTTGTCTATTTCTCTCACGCTCGAAACATGATTGAGTAATGCAATATTGCCTTTGTGCGCGGCATCGATCAAATCTCGTAGCAGCTCCGCATTCGTCAGGCTTACACCGCTCAATGAGGCTCTGGCTTCAGCGACCTCATCGCGGGGTGTCTGCACCAAATAGCTGTGCATTTTGCCAATGAGGCCAACCACGATATCGGAAATCTGTATCCCAGGCTCCGACTTGGAGTCAGCAAACCTGTAGTGCGTCGCTGGAACTCCGTTGGACGAAATTTTCATTGCTTGAATTTCGTCGCGAATGGAATCTTCCATGTCGAGGATGTGGCTGGAATACTTGAAAAGTGCGATTCGGGTCAGATAAAATACATCGAAGCTTTCGATCAGAAGATGAGGCGTAAATCCCTCGATGAAGTCGAGGCTTGGAAGATTGCGCCCTGCTTGCAGCATGCCCTTGAGCATATTCGCGTTAAATTCGGGCAAAACACCTTCGCTTTGCTCCAACAGCCTGAGAAGGTCATCGAGAAAAGGCTTTCGGTTTTCCGGCGCGAGATCTGGATAGCTATAGCGGTAGAATATGCTTGTGGTGTCTAGCAGATTGGCTCGGAGCAGCGTGGCTAGGTCGGCCTTTAGCGCCGCGTGGACTTCGATCAATCGCGGTTCGCCTAACCTGTAAAGGATTGAGTCCATGATATCGACGAGTGACCAGTACAGGGGGTCGAGCGCATGATAGTGGACCACTAAATCGCTATCGAAGATCCATCGTAGGAACGTGGTTAGCTTTTCGGACTTGAGCAAGTCCAGAAACTCGCCTTTGGCAACATGCTTGAGTTTTATTTCGTCCGCGCTCTTTTGGATTCGCATCGCGTCGCGTAACGCCTGAATATCAAGTGTGCGTGGCGCGCCGTCGTGGACTACTCCGCCTAAAACAAAGACAACTGGTTCCGCGACGTTTAATCCGTGCGCGTCAAGACGGAGCTTTTTAATATTGTTCGTTTCGTCATGGTAAAATGTGTAAACGTCATCAATTTTTGACAGACCGTGCATTTTTCTGTGTGCGTCGCGCACTTCATCGATGTCAATCAAAGGTTTTCCTCCTACTCGCAATCGTAACCGAGACTAAGTAAGCGGCGCTATATTGATGGGTCTTTTTCCACCGATTTTCGAGCAATCTCAATGTTTACGAAATCGTACCAAGCTGTATGGGCAAGGCGGTCAGCATCCAAAATTCATGATAGCCCGCCCCGTCGAAGTCTGACGGAGACGGGCGCGCCTTAAATCAGGATCAATCGCTCTTCTTGCTCGGGCGGGTGATGACGCCTTTGTCTTCGTGAGCATCGAGCAACATCCGAACATACTCGCGTGTGCTGGTCGTCGCATGCCCCAAGCCAGGCCAGGCAAAGGGAAAGCTCATGCAAGTCCCGTTCAGTTCCAGCTCCACACCGAGCAGCTCTGCAACTGCCAAGGCCGCCTCAGGGTCTTTGAAGTCAGGCCAAAGGTCTTCGTCCAGAACGATGCAGGCATCGCCATCATCATCGACATAAATCTCGGCGAGCAATGCACCAAGCCGCTCTGCGGGTGTCGCTGCATCCTCAAGCAAAGCAGTGCGCAAGAGCAATGAAATGCTATCCTCGTCGAGCGTCAGCGTTGGCCTTGAATCTACCACCTTAATCCTCGGCTCGGGTCGTTGCCGCGCCGTCGAAACTTCAATAGGCTTGGGGTCCGTATCGGAGCCTTCGGGCCAATCCTGTGACGCGATGATGTCGATGGGCGAAGCCCCGCAATAAGGGCAGTGCCAAAGGCTTTGCGTAAGCTGTTCGCCCGTGATATTGCCGTCGCAGTGCAGGCAATACCACGTGGCAGAACGCCTCCCGAACAGGGGATGAACCACGACCCCTTCGGCATCGGGTTTGGTGGAGCGTCTCGGCCAGTCGGTAGAAATCCCTGCCCGAACCTTGGCCGCCTCTTCATCTGCAATCGCCAGTGCGGCATCGAAAAAGTCGTTCTCGCGCACAGGGCTGGTGTCAGCATGCGGTTTCTCGATTTCCACAATGGGCTGAGAAAACTGTGCTTCGCCAAGAAGGATGCGCCATCCCTCGCCTTCCAACCGAATGTCACCGAAGGACTCAAAGACGCGATACGTGTGATCGCCGATCTTTCCTTGCCTGATGGGTTCATTGACGGGACGGGAAATACTCTTGTCGATGAAGCTTTCTTTTTCACCCGAACCTGGATGAGATTGGCGAACAAACGCCTCGGCCTGTGTTAGTTGCTCGACGCTCGGGAACCAACCCCGCTTTGCCTTGGATGCCAGTTGCGTCCAGTTCGGAAAGCCCAACTCGGCAGCAACTGCATTGAGCGCTTCGTGTTGAGCAATTCGATTGGCCCGCGCATATCGCTTTGCGAGCGTCTTGAGTGTGTAGATTTCGTTTTTCTTTGTCATGATTCCATTTCCAAAATGGGATCCGACTAGGTGCCCGCTACTAACCAGATCCCACAATTGGGCTGGAGTCTTCATTTTTGAAGGAAAGTGCTGCGTAGCTTTGCGTGGCGGGCACACCGGCATGCACTGAAGGCCAACTTCAGCGTGCAGGATTCTGTAAGCCTCGTCAAGTTGTTACCGAAAGTTGTCCGACGCGGAGTCTGATCTTGGCGCAGGACGGGGTCGCAGTCCCCAACAGGAAAGACGTGCTGGAGCATCAGGTCGGGTGATTGTGCACAAGGTATGGAAGCTGCAGGGCCGAGACCGATGATCTTGCTCTATATGCTGTACTGGTCCGATCCGCTATGCCAATATGTTGGAAATGTAGGGTTATTTCGAAGAGTCGGAACTACCGTGAGCAAATCAAGGAAGCAAACAGATAAAGTCAGGGCGTCCCGTGCTGGGCACACCTTCCACGAACGCTGGGCGGCCAGGCGCGCGCTTCAACTCGTTTTCCCGAAGGACAACCTCTTCGCGATTGTTATCGAAGGTCTATCTCCGAACGAAAGCCTTGAGCTCGGCCAAGAAGCAGAGGACATCGCTGACCTGATCCTCTTCTACGGCGATGGGGATACGTTCGGAACGTGCTCGGCTCAGCAAATTCTCCAATTCAAATATAAAGTGGCAACCGAGCCGGTTACGTCGTCATACCTTAAAAAGACTATAAAGAAGTTTGCCGCAACACTACGCCAGTATCAGGAGGGCGCTTCCAAAGAAGAAATCGAAAAAAAGCTGTCTTTTGGCTTTGTGACGAATGCGAAGTTTTCCTCGAACCTTTGGAATGCGATTTCGTGTCTAAAGTCAGGAGGAGAACCAGAAACCGACGAAGCCAAAAAGCAACTCAATTATCTTGAGGCCTGGTGCAAAGAGGAGAAGATCGAGGCGGGCATTCTGTTTCCGCTAGTAGAGTTTCGCGCCGCGACAAGTGATCTGCCCGCCCAAAATAGTTACCTGCGCCGAACGGTTAGTGACTGGTCGGCCGATTCCGAAGGGCGAGCAAAGATGCGGCTATTCGCGCTCGTTGAACTTGTCCGCGAAAAAGCCCAGATCGAAGGCCAAGGCAATAACTCTATTCGGCGTGAAGACGTGCTCGACGCGCTTGAATGCGATGAGGATCAACTGTTTCCGGCCGATACTAGGTTTGTCGACGTTGGAGATGTAGTCGAGCGCACTGCACTAAAGGATGTCACGAGCAAGGTCATCAGTTCTGACGTTCCGGTATTTCTGTACGCTGACGGTGGTGTAGGAAAGACTGTATTCATTCAGAGCTTGGCTGCACACCTTTCCGACACCTTTGAAGCAGTCGTGTTCGATTGTTTCGGCGGCGGTGCGTATCGCTCAGAATCTCAGGCGCGTCATCTGCCAGGTGTCGGGCTCTTGCAGATCGTAAATGAACTCGCATCGCGTGGTTTGTGCGATCCGCTGCTTCCCACTGACGCCGACCAATATGGCCTGATATCAGTCGCGCGAAAACGCCTCAGGCAAGCTAGCGAAACGGTAAAGGAGCAGTCTTCCCTGCACGGCATAGCGCTTGTGATCGATGCTGCAGACAACGCACAGTTGGAGGCAAACGATCGGAACGAACCGGCATTTCCAAGGCTTCTGCTGGACTCTCTGAGTACAGAGCCCATCGACGGCGTAAAGCTCATACTCACCGCCCGCCCCCACCGCATGGAAAAGGTGATTGGCAGGAGCAAAGTAGAGCGCGTTGAGCTTCAGCCCTTCTCCCAAGATGAAACACGCAGGTTCATCAATACGAGGCGCGAAAAGGTCTCGGACATCGAGTTCTCAACCGCATTTGCGCGTTCACGCGGCAATGCCCGTGTTCTTGAATATCTTGTCGAGAGCTGGGAAGAGAACATCCTAGGGGACGGTCCCAAAACCGAGATAACGGCAGAAGAGCTGATCGCACAGAGGTGCGAAAATATTTTCGACGATCTTCACACGGCAGGGTGGCCGGAATCCGAGGTTCGAGAGTTCTTTGCCGCCCTTTCCTTGCTTCCGCCGCCCATTCCGTTAGACGAGCTAGCGCGCGCTCTTGGTTGGTCGAATTCACAAGTGAACAGCGCTGCGTCTGATCTTGCTCCTATGCTTGAACTCGTGAAACACGGCGCGATATTTCGGGACGAACCGACCGAAACCTACATTAAAGAGCACTATGCCAACGAGAGCACCGCTCAGCAGTCGATAGCGCAGCGGCTTCAAGATCGCCAGGACTCTTCACTCTATGCGGCTGAGGCGCTTCCCCACCTTCTTGTTTTGATTGGTGATAGCGATAGAGCCTATCAGCTGGCTGAGTCCGACAGGTATCCAAAAGCAATCGGGTCAGACTATGGCCGTCGCAGACTGAAGCTTGCGCGCCTGCACGCAGCATTTTCGCTTTCCACACGCGAGCAGGACTTGGATCGCGTTCTGACCCTTGCCATGCAGCTCTCTCAGGTTGCTTCGGCCAATGCGAGGGGCGATCAATTCATTCGACGCTCTCCAGCGTTCGCGACGATCCTCGGAGATAACGACGCAACGCGCCGTCTGTTTAATGATCGGTCGGGCTGGCGCGGCGCACGTGACGCGCGGTTGGCCGTGGCCTACAGCTTTTCGGATGATCTTGATGACGCGCGCATTCATCAAAACAGGGCCATAGGCTGGATAAACTGGTACCTGCAAAACGATGATGAGAAAAAGCGGTTTAGCAATTCGGGCCCTGGGGCATCTGACATTGCAGCAGTGATGTTTGTGAGCCTTCTGAAAAATGAATTTCAGTTTCTCAATCGGAACATTCAGATTTGGAACCTGAGGTTTGCGCTTTCCGTTGTGGGTGAACTGGTCTCGCTTTGCGCACAGCATGAAGTCTCCAATGGGAGCCAAGTCTTACAGAACCTCGTGCAATTCGCTGCATCACGACGGTGTCTATCACTTGTTCTCCAGATTGGTCTTATATCTAACGAATATGGGCTCACAGAAATGCAGCTCAAAGCCCTGGCACGGGCAGCAAGCACGCTTTCGGTGAAGTACAAGAAAAAGTTTCCCGCAGAAAGTTCCGATTATGAGATGGCTGTCCAGGAAGAGATCGCAAACGCTGCGATGACCTCCATCATAGTAAATTCCAGACAATCGGCCAAAAGGATCCTCGGCCTCTACACTCACCGCAGGCCATCGGGTTACGACTACGGAGAACGGCACGGTATGAACCGCGTGTGGATACCGGCATTGTCTTCTTGCCTATCGGCATGGGCTAGCGGTACCCCGTTGACCTATCATCACTTGATGCCGGAAGGTGTAGAGATTGGACGACCGGCGAGATCGGTAGACAGTCGGTCCGCTTTGAACAACTACCTTGACAGCCTTACGGTCGATAGTGCCCAAGGAGGGAGGAAGAAAAAGGGTAAGCAAGAAACGCGCAAGCAATTTTCGCCCCATGAAAGAGAGGAGATCGTCGAGGGCATCGAGCGCATATTGCAACTGGTCAAGCCGATTGAGACTGCCCTTCTCTCAAAGGTACCCGTCTCGAACAGTACAATTGATGAATTGCTAAAAATTTGGAAGACGGCGCTTAGACCGGATATCCACTGGCGGGCTGAACGAGGCAGCGACAACGTCACGCGCCACGTCGGCTTGGGGCTCATAAAAGTCCTGCTCCGCACCTCGCAATCTGTTGAAGAAGCCGAGGCCGAGCGTCTCATCGAAATCATATCAGAGAACCGATTCAGTCTGACCGATAGGCTTGGCGTTCTTGCTCTTATCTCTCATCGCTCAAACTTAAGCGATGTCGCGGGAGAGTATGCGAAGACTCTTTCCACGGAAATTCGCCAAGACGAGTATGTAGAGCAACGTGGCGAGCATTGCAGAGCGCTGGCAGGGTCACTCGTCCCGATGAGTTTGGCTGAAGCGCGGGAGTACTACAAACAGGGGCTGGCCCAACTCGACCAAATGGGCGGAGATGATTTCGATCTGATATACTCTGCCCTTCGCTACGCCGCCGAACAGCCTGGGGGTTACATCAGCCCTGAACTTTCGCATCGGCTCATGAATTTGTGTCAGACGATCTTTCAGCATGAGCCATCGAAGTTCGGGTGGACGCTCTTTGGTCAGGCTGCTGCGACCTCTATGGGCTATCCGGCGGTCTATAAACTAGTCCGCTGGGACGATCAGGATGTTGTTGACTACTCCTACGGCCTTCCTCAGCTTGCCTGTTACCTCGCTAAGGCGGATCGCTTGGATGCCCGCCGAGCGGCGATTCTTCTTACGGTCTGTGAAGATCACGGTTGGCACGAATGGCAAGTTGGCAAAGGGCTTGGCGATCTGCTTTCGGTGGCAAAGCCTCGTTGGCGACAGGCGATCTTCTCAGTCGTGTCGGGCAAACTGGAATCGGAGCACACTTTTGGCGCTTGGGAAACGCTCTGGGAGAGCCTTCTTGATTGCGTGAAAGCATTTGAAGAAATTGACGATAACGACCTGAAAGAGCACTTGAAGGCATTGCGCGATACCGCGCGTCGCAAACGCGAGCTTGAAAACGCCAAACGGAACTACGGAGGAAGCTCGCGCAGCCAACGCCATCTACTCGGGGAAAAGGGCCGTGACGAGCAGGCCTTGGAAGACGCTTTTTCCGCGATTCTGGCGCGGATTGATCCTGCGGTTGCGCTCTCTCTCGATGAAGCATTACAGGAAATTGAGCGAAGTGACGTGCTTCAATTCAGCCACAGGCAGCGCCTTTTCGAGGAAATATTGAAAAGTTGCCCGTACGACAAACGGGTCCTCTTCGTCAACGCTATCTGCGAGTCAACCGAGCTGGAGTTCGACCACGCGCTGAACCTGATAATCGAGTGCGTTGAGGCGTGGGGAGATTCTACGGCACATCTAAGAGAAAACATTCGTGAGGTAATCACCAGGCTTTTCGCATTCAAAGGTTCCGAGCTTTTTGACCTTAGGTACTCTGGAATTTCCCGACAAATCCATCGGTTGTACACGCTGTGTGGTGATCCGAGGTTTGTGCTCTTGTCAGTGCTGGAAACGGTAGCGAAAGAACGCATACAACTCGGGGGCGATGAATGGCTGCAGATCGCGACGAGCCTCTGTCGTCATGTCACTCCTTCAATCGCCCTGAAGGCATTTGAAGACCTGTTGGCCAGTTCTTCGGCGCAAATTGGCGACGAGATCGGTGAGGGGCAATATCGCCCCGACTTTGCCGGTGCCACAACCGAAGGTGACATGATTGCGGATATCATCTGGCATTTATTGGGTGATGACGATGCCTTTGTCAGGTGGAGTGCGGCAAGAAGCATCAAGGGCATGCTCGACCTTGGCCTTGTCGATGATGTCGAACGCCTGTTTGATCGTTTCGATTTGGCGGAAACGGGATCGCTCGCCTCCGAGGATCATCACTTTGCGTACCTGAATGCACAACAGTGGCTCTTGATGGGGCTGACGCGCGCAGCGTTGCATCATGCGGACAAACTCGCTCCCCTGAAACCGCGCCTTGAGAGCCTTTCGAAGCGGTCAGATATCCACGCCATCAACAAGCTGCATCTGGCACGTTGTCTGACAGAAATAGAGGGAACGAAGCACCTGAGCCCTGATCTTGCCGCGCTTTGGAAAGAGATTAATACTCCACCACATGGTGTGATTGAGCGAAACGGCTGGCCTGAAAACAAAGCTCGCGTCAGAGACTTCGGCTTTGATTATGAGTTCAACAAGTACGAGGTTTCCAGTCTAGCGCGGCTTTTCGGGATGTCTGACAATGAGGCGAGCGACAAAATTGCTGACGAGGTTTCAAAACGTTGGCCAAGTGTAACAGGTATGTCGGATTTCCCCGGTGCTGTGCGTTATCGGAGCGACTCAAATGATCGATTCGAGAGCTACCGCGAGCATATTCAGAGACATGCGCTCATTTCCGCTGCAACCACACTTGCGAAATCGCGTCCCGTGGTTCGTTCGAGCTACGATTCAGAAGAGCGGAGCCCCTGGCAAGAGTGGCTCAGGGAAAACGATGTGTCGTTTGACGACGGCTCGTGGCTGGCTGACCATAAAGATGAGGTTCCGGCGCAAGCGCGCGAAGACCTCTTGGGAAAACGTATCGGAAACCAGGAAACCCTCGTCGAACGAGATGCACTTCTGAAGAAGATCGGGTTCCTGCAAAGCTCTGAAATCGGCTTCCTCCCACTGTACGGACACTGGAAATCCAGAGATGGGGTCTACGTGCGCTTTGTGTCGGCCTTGATCAAACAGAGGGGAGCTGTCGGTCAGTGTGCAGAGTTGTCAAAGGTTGCAGATCACGACCTTTGGTTGCCGATGCTCTCATCAGATGGGTTTTTGGACCGTTTCAGTGAAGACAGGCCATTCACTCCTATCATTTGGGAGCCTGAGACGTACCCCGTTGGTATTGATGCGGGCGATGAATGGGCCACAAGAGGTACAATAGCACGGCCAAGATTGGGAAAAGCGATCAGCAGAATGCTTGGCCTTGCCGCCGACGTAGAGTGCAAGCACTGGTATAATCGCGATGGAAGACTGGTCCTAAAGAATGAGGTCTGGGGGGAGTGGAGGCCTGACCCCGATGTCCACAACCACCGCAGTCAGGATGAGGGCGCGATACTGTGGGTTGAAAATACATCGCTTGATGCAGCGCTAAAGTCCTGCAAGCAAAGCCTCGTCTGCCATCTTAGCTTCTCGAAGTACAAATCAAGTCGAGATTATGATGACGCATCTGGCGTCAGGGCAATATACGTTGGTCTGAAGAGTAGCGGCAAGCCTACCCGCTTTTGGCATGCCAAGAAGGCATCAAAAACCCGATATTAACGAAGGGCGGCGAAAGGTCCTCTGATCGTTGTTCATCTTCGACAAGATGGCAGCATCCAAACGGCGCACGGTTAATCAGGGATGCAAGGGGCACGAAGGCTCCTGCTCGATGGGATGGTTCCAAGGACAGGGTAGCGCGAAAGCTCCCTTCCTGGTCTCGATGAAATCGTCTCCATGAAATGGTCATGGGGGTATCGGGGGAGCAGGAACGCGCCCCTGATTGGTGATGCAACGGCCATACGGTGCGAGTGGGTTTCAAGGGGCGCGATAGCCCTTTGATCGATGGGTGCAGGGAGAGCGAAGTCTCCCGCGAGTGATTGAACGGTGATACGTTCTACTGGCTCTGGATGGGCTCAATGCCCGACAGAGCCACGGCCTGGGGGATGCAACGGGGGCGCGCAGCGAGCCCCCTTGCCAAGATGGTTTTGTACTACAAAACACATCTTGCGGTTTGACCTTATGGCTGCACTTAAGGCTTTGTACTACAAAGATTGTTGCGGCGCACCAAAGCGTCATTTCTTGCTGAAGGTGGCCGTGATTTCGGCAGAACTTATTGGTCGCTAGATTCCGCATTAGCGCATTCGTCCTTCACGATATTGAAGAGAATGCGCTCGATAGACGGCAACTCACTAACCACTTGTTCACGATTGCGGAGAGTCGCTATCGTGCGGGCAAACTGCACATACCCCGAAGGGAGTCCACCACCTTCAGGAGCGGACAAGAAGTATCTGGTCATACAATTGCTGACATCCTCTCGGCCTTGCTGCTGGTATCCATCGAAAATGCGAGCAAGAGCGGCGTTGACCGTCGTAGACTTTGCTGCCTCGTCCATCGCTTCATAGTCCGCGAAGGCAGTCGTTTGCGCGACGGCAACTTGTGCCATGCCCATGAACATTGCCAAGAACACGAATGGAAAGCGCATCTATCCACCTGCCGCTAAGCTTGTCAGACGTGGCTCAATCTTCTCTTTCAGAAGCGCGACAAGCTCGGGATCGCCCCGCTCGTACTCATCGGGGATGTAGAGCGTGATGATCCTGTTATAGGCAGGGCGCGGCTTGTACTTCTTCCTGATGCGTTCGCGGTGGTGGGCCTCCATCGCGAAGATCAGATCGGCACTCGCGACAAGCTCCTGCGTCAGCGGGGTCGGTGCTTCCGAATCCGTGCCCGCCGACACGGCCTCGATGCCAGGGAAATCCCTGAACACGTCTTCGGCGGTCGGGCTTCTGAGCTTGTTGGCTGTGCAAACGAACAGGACTTTCATGGGCGGGAGTATAGCACCCTCTGCTGCACTGCGGAATCCCGTTTCCTATTCCTCGCCAATGTCTGCGACTCTAACCAGTTCGACCTCGTAATCGGGGTCAAATACCTGAAGGTCCATTCGGCGTTTGACGCTGGCCTGTAGACCGTTCAGGGTCAGGTGTCCGCGCAGTGTGAGCGGTTCATCCTCGATCTTGATCAGCCGATACAGGCGCGTTTCCATCAGTGATCGGGTTGCGACCAGGAATCCCGAAAAACCAAACGGTATGAGCACGCCCGTACTCGATAGAGCCGCCGATCTTTCGGGGAAGGTATCAATATCGGGGTCTATCGCAATATTGCTCACCGTGTCGGCGACCAAAAGCGCGTTGCTGTCTTCAAGCGGGGTCATCTCGATAATCGCATAAGCCGTCTCGAATTCACCCCTCGGCGGTTCAAGATATTCCTGCGGCACACTGCCAAACCCTGGTGGCAATGGTGGATGCGGCGCTGGTCTCATCGGACGCAGATAGGCCTGATATCGCCCGATCAACGGGGACAGATCAGTTCGGCGGTCTTGAGATTGGGTCAATAACCGCGCGAATGCGACGGCGCTTTCCTCGATGGCCTTCGGCGCAACATCGTCAAGATAGTCAGCGACAGCGGCGATAAACTCGTCTTTCTGTTCGCCTTGCGCTTTCAGGAAGCGATCAACCTTTTTCCCGCCACCCTGCTCGGTAGTGGGTAGTCCCGTCTTTGCGGCAATCTGATCGGAGATCGTTTTCGGGCTTATTTTGTGCCGTTCCTTATGCGCGCGCAAACGCTCACGCAACTCGTTGCGCTGTTCGATTGAGAAGCTTGAGGACTTGCCGCTCATCTCCGTGTCCAATTCGTGTCCATAGGCATTTCGGTGATCCTGCCCGATATCGAAGACCAGCGCGAGAGCGCAGGTCAACGAAAGGATCGAACACCATGAATCCCTATGAACAGCACGCGAAGCAAGTCGGTCAGAACGGCGGAACCGTTCCGACCAACGGCATGGCCCATCAACAAAAAGAACGCGTCGATGCTGCCGTGAACAGCGGCAAGCAAGGCAAGTGACGCTTCGGGGCGAGGCGGAGACTTTCGCCTCGCCCAACCTTCCAACCCGCATTTTCAACCTAGCGAGCAAAGAGATGAACCGAGGCCAAAATCCAAATGGTGGATCACCGACCGCAGCCCTGCTGCTTGGCGTCTCGTTCTTCGCGGTCGCCAGCTACTGGCCGCAGGTCATGGGCGGCACGCCCGATGCGGCGGATGATCTTTACACGGGCTTCTTCAAGCTGATGGGGGGCGTTGCCATGCTCGGTGGCCTTGGCGGCTACTACAAAGCTTGGCAACAGCGCGAGAAGCGAAAGGCCAGCGAACAAACGTCCGGCACATTCGGCGAAGCCGCGTTCGCAACGCTCGAAGAGTGCGAGAACGCAGGCCTGCTCGATCCGAAAGGGCTGTATCTCGGCCTGCTCGACGGCCAGCCCCTCTTCTACAAAGGCAAGGCGCATCTGCTGCTTGTCGCGCCAGCGCGTCAGGGCAAAGGCATCGGCATCGTGACACCGAACATGGAGCACTATGACGGCTCCGCTGTTGTCACCGATCCGAAGGGTGAACTGGCCGCAATGACGGCAGCGCACCGCCGCGAACGGCTCGGTCAGGATGTGGC
>PR_CR_10_Liq_1_inCRDRAFT_1001610_pt1 | contig 12440 bp, 12 predicted proteins | sample PRCRCaboRojoPR_3_FD_10241 | JGI IMG/M metagenome (IMG submission 10241) | reverse complement strand
CCCGTGACCGCGTCCGCGGCACGATGACTGGGGGTCCCGTCGCCATCGGTGCCGGGACAACGAAGACCGGTTGCGACGGCGGGGCGGGCGACGCCCCGCGCGTTGCAAGACCCCGTGAAAACGGCGGCGCCACGGCATGTCCGGGTGGGCGATGGTAGCGGAGGTGCGTTTCGGGCGACGAACACATGGGCCGGATGTGCGCACGCCAAATATCGACGCTCTGGCGCAGTGGGGGACACTCTTTTCACGCTACTATTCCTCGCCCTTCTGCGGACCGAGCCGCGCCATGCTCATGACGGGTCTCGACAATCACCAGACGGGCATGGGCACGCTGGTCGAAACCGTGACGCCCGCGCAGAGCGAACTGCCCGGCTATTCCATGGTCTGGGATGACGATCAGGCGACGATCGCAACCCTTCTGTCGGAGGCCGGGTATCAGACCTACGTGACCGGGAAATGGGGCATCGGCGCGAAGGGCGCGAACCTGCCCGACCGCTTCGGCTTCGACCGGTCCTACGTGATGGATTCGACGGGCGGCAGCAACTACGACCATACCCACTATCTGCCCGGCTATCCGGAAGTGTCCTGGTACGAGGACGGCGAACCGATCCGCTTGCCTGAGGATTTCTACTCCTCCCGCAATCTTGTCGATCAGATGATCCGCTACATCGACGAAGGGGATGCCGATCAGCCCTTCTTCGGCTTCCTATCGCTTCAGGCGATCCACATCCCCGTGCAGGCCCCGGCGGAGTTCATCGACAATTACAACGGTGTCTTCGATGCTGGATGGGACGTCTTGCGCGAGGAGCGCTGGCAGCGCACGATCGAGCTTGGCCTCGTGCCAGGGACCACGACGCTGGCGCCCGTGCACGAAGACCACCGCGCCTGGGATGACCTTTCACCCGAGGAACAGGCCATCGCCGCGCGCGAGATGCAGGTGAATGCCGGCATGATCGAAGCGGCGGATTTCCACATCGGTCGTCTTCTGGATCACCTCGGGGCGACCGGACAGCTTGAAAACACCATCGTCGTCGTGACCTCCGACAACGGCCCGGATTCCGCCGTCACGTCGCTCGGAAACCCGATCGCCAATCTTCTTCTCGACGGAATCCATCGTCTCGAAGGGATCGACACATCGCCGGAAAACATGGGGCTCCCCGGCAGTCTGACCGCCATCGGCCCGGAATGGGCCTCGGTCTCTGCGTCCCCGTTCAACCTCTACAAATTCTATTCAAGCGAAGGCGGGCTGCGAGTGCCGCTGGTGGTTGCGGGTCCCGGGGGCGCGGCGCGCGGCCCTCTGGACGCCCCGGTGCATGTCTCCGACCTGATGCCGACCCTGCTGGAAGCAGCCGGTGTGGCCTATGACGCGGGCGCACTTTATGGGCGCAGTATCCTGCCCGTGCTTGCTGGCGAAACGGACGAAACCCGCGGCCCCGACGAGGTCTTTGGCGGAGAGGTCAGCGGCAATGCGTCGCTCTATCGCGGCAACTGGAAACTCGTTCGAACCGCATTGCCCCGGGGCGATTTCACCTGGCGGCTTTTCGACCTCTCGGTCGATCCGGGCGAAACCACCGATCTGTCGGGCGAAAATCCGGAGCTGTTTGCGGAAATGCGGGCCGAGTACGAGGCTTATGCCGCCGAGAACGGCGTGCTCGATCTCGGACGCGACGAGTTTGCCACGGCGCAATTGGCTTCGAACCTGACCGAGCGGGTGATCGGCAAATACTGGCCTTACCTCGCTGGCCTCATCGTGGCGTTTCTCGCTGGCCTCTATGTCCTCTTCCGGGTTGTCCGGATGATGGTCCGCCGCCCGGCCCACTGATCCTCGAACCCATGCGTGCCCCGCTTCAGGGGCACTTTCCCCAATCCCTGACTTCGGAGACCTGTCATGAACTGGATCGTAATTACACTTCTCGTCCTGGCCCTTCTGGCCATCCTCACCTACCTTTACCTCCCCGCTTTCCTGCGCCTTCTGGGTATCCACCGTCACTACACCGTCCCCGATTTCGACATGAAGGGACGGCGGGCGCTGATGATCTGCACCAATCACGATCGGCTCGACCCCCTAAAGCGGGATACCGGCGCCTTCGGGTCGGAATTCACCGTGCCCTATTACGTCTTCGTCAACGCCGGCATGGAGGTCGACATGGCCTCCCCGAAGGGCGGCAAGATCCCGATCCAGCCGTGGTCCTGGTCCTGGCCGCTCGCCTGTCACGAAGACAAGCGGTTCATGAAGGACAAGAAGGCCATGCATGACCTCAAGAACTCCAAGGCGGTCTCCGATCTCGACCCGAACGACTATGACGTGATCTTCATGGCCGGAGGCTGGGGCGTGGCCTACGACCTGATGCAGAGCGAGGCGATGAACGACTTCATCACCCGCGCCAACGCGGCGGGCAAGATCCTCGGCTCGGTCTGCCACGGCGCGCTCGGGCTCTGCGGCGCCAAGGGGCTCGACGGTGAGCCGCTGGTCAAGGGCCGCCGTGTCACCGGTGTGACCAACAACCAGATCAACACTTTCGGCATCGCCGTCACGCCGAAGCACCCCGAGGAAGAACTGCGCAAGCTGGGCGCGATCTACGAATGCCAGCATGCGTTCCGTGACCCGTTCGCGACGCACACCACGATCGACGGCAACCTGATCACTGGCCAGAACCAGAACAGCGGCTACGAGACGGCGCATCGCATCCTCGAGAAAATGGCGACCCAGCGCAATGTCTGACGCTGATCGGCACCACCGGGGGTCCATGGCAATGCCGCGCCATGGGCTCCATCCCCACCTTGCCTGGGGACCTGTGCACCGGGCCTCCTTCGGGCTGATCTACGGCTCGATCCTCGTCCTGAGCCTTTTGATGGCCATGGACGAGGTCCGCGACGGCCCCTTTGAGGCCGCCATCGTCCTGTTCGGTTCGGTGCTGGCGGTGACGCTGGCCAAGATCTTCGCCGAGGTGTTGTCTCACTCGATGGAGACGGGCGAGCGTATCCTGACCCGGAAGGCCTTCGGCGCTGCCTGGTCGCACAGCCATTCGACCCTGCTGGTCGCCAATGTGCCGACGGCGATCTTCATCCTGGCCGGGCTGGGCGTGTTCAGCGTGGAGACGGCCACTGCGGTGGCGCAAGCGTTTTGCGTCTTCGTTCTTGTCGTGCTCGGCGCACGCGTCGGATGGGTCATCAACCACAGCTGGTGGCTGCCCATCGCCGGGGCGCTCTTTGCGGGGAGCGTGGGTGTTGGACTGGCCGCGATGAAATACGCGATTCACTGAAGAAAGCGGAGCGTCAAAATGGGCCATAGAGCTAAATTGCTTGCCGGTATTGGTGCCGTGACCGCAACGATTGCGGCCGTGGCTGCCCTGGCGCTCTCGTCGAACGCCGTGCCGTCGGCCACAGGTACGCGGGCCTGCGCTTTGGGTGAGGCCCAGCTCGGCGGCTTCGTCGACATCCCCGGCGGCGGCTTCGTCATGGGGGTCGATCCCGTCTTCCCGGAAGAAGGCCCGCCGCGGCGCGTGCTGGTTTCGCCCTTCCGGTTGCAGGCCCATGACGTGACCAACAGCCAATTCGCCGCCTTCGTGACGGAGACGGGCTATGTCACTGAGGCCGAGTTGAACAGCGGCTCAGCCCAGGTCCACGAAAGCGACACGCCGGAGGTCGTCCAGTCGTGGTGGTCCCTGGACCGGGATGCCACCTGGCGCACGCCGGATGGCGTGGGCTCGGACCTCACGGGCCGCGATCTGCACCCCGTCATTCATGTCACATTGAACGACGCGCGGGCCTACGCGGCCTGGGCCGGCGGGCGCATTCCGACCGAGGTCGAATGGGAATATGCCGCCAGCCGGGGGCTCTTCGATCCGATGGACCCCGAATCCGGTGTCCGCGCCCCCGATGGCACCGCCCGCGCCAATATCTGGACGGGCATCTTCCCGGTCATCAACTCCAGGCGCGACGGCTTCGCCGGCACCGCGCCCGTCGGCTGTTACGAGCCGGGGCTGACAGGTGCCTACGACATGATCGGCAATGTCTGGGAATGGACCGAGAGCCCCTTCGCCCCATCCGTGCCGCGCTTCACGATCAAGGGCGGATCATACCTCTGCAGCGAGGACTACTGCCAACGCTACCGCGTCGCTGCACGCGAAAGCTTCGAAGTCGATTTCAGCACCGCCCATATCGGTTTTCGCATCGTGCAACGCATGGAGCACACGGATGCACCGGGGTGACCTGAAGCCCGGCGGGATAAAACTCCATGCCGCCCGACAGAGGAGCTTCGCCGATGTCAGTTGATCGGGCGCAACGGCTCTTCCTGCTTGCAATGGGAGTCGGCCTCCTTCCCGTGGCCCTGTCCTATGGCGGGATACCGGAGAAAAGCCTGCCCTTGCTCTACGGCATCAGCGCCCCCGACCTTCCCACTCGGCATGTCTTCCGGGCAGTCATGGGGCTTTACCTCGGGATGATCTGTTTCTGGCTGGCCGGTGTGGTCCTGCCGCGGATGCGGCGTGCAGCCCTGTGGACTGTGCTTGTCTTCGTGACCGGCATCGCCCTTGGCCGGGTGCTGAGCCTCGGCCTCGACGGGTGGCCTTCCTCGATCCTGGTCTTCTACCTTGTCGCCGAAATCGCGCTTGCCCTGACATGCCTGGCGCTTCTCACCAGGTCGCCGGACCGGGCGACCGAGGGGCGCGCGTGATGGCCGGACGCGCTGGGTCCGTGACGTGCCTTCGGCCTCGTTCGGCATCGAGGAAGAGGCCTTCCGCACGATCCACCGAACCGCCTTTTGGGAGACCCGTGATATGACTCTGCGCACCGCTCTTTTTCTTTGCCTGTCCCTTGCGACCCTTGCGGGATGCGCCGGTAAACCCGAGGAATTCGTCGCTCCCAACGATCAGATCGGCGCGGCCGAGGTGCAACGCATCTATCTAGCCACCGACCGCATCCTTGCGCCGAACCTGTCGGGGACCACGCAACGCGGCGGCGCCCTGTCGTTCGCCCGGTTCGACATCACAATCCCGCCGGGGCATCGGCCGGGCGAGGTGGAGTTCTCGGCGGCAGATCCCGATCCCGCCCGTAGCTTCACCGTCGCAGACGCGCGCGGCGTGCAGACGCTTGCCGACCTTGCCCGCAACGTACTTCGCGAGGCTGGGCCATCGGGTCGACCGATAGACAGTACGGTCGTTTATGTGCACGGCTTCAACACGGCGATGGAATATGCCGTCTATCGTCATGCGCAGATCGCCCATGATTACGGTTTGCAGGGTCCGCAGGTCACCTTCGCCTGGCCCTCGATCGAACGCACGGTCGGCTACGTGCGCGACAAGGACAGCATCCTGATCGCACGCGATCATCTCGAAGAATTGCTGGTCGGGCTGACACGCGGCAACCAGAATGTCTTCGTTTTCGGGCACTCCATGGGCACGCAGCTTGTGGTCGAAACGCTGCGGCAATTGTCGATCACGGGACAGCGGGACGTTCTGAGCCGGATCGGTGGTGTCATTCTGGTGTCGCCCGATATCGACCTCGATCTGTTCGAAGCCCAGCACGAGCGCATCGACCCGTTGCCCAATCCCTTCGTGGTCATGACCTCCGAGAGCGACTATGCGCTGCGCTTCTCATCGCTTCTGACAGCGCAACCGGAACGGCTCGGCTCGGCGCGGGACCGCGGCCGGCTCGCGGCGCTCGATCTGCTGGTGCTCGATCTAACTGGCTTGCCGAATGCGCGAAACCACTTCCTTGCCGCAACATCACCTGTCGTCATCGATATCGTGACCAGCGCCCGCGCCGACGTTCTGTCGGACAGGTTTCCACGAACCGGGATCATCGATGTGGCGGCGTTGCAGGCGGCCCGGGCGGATGAGGAGCCCGCGTCGTCCGTGAAACGTTAGATTGACAGCCATGTATGTGAATCGAAGATTGCCACGCATGAAGCATGACCTCGCCACGCCCGGGGAAAAAGCGTCCTGAACCACGAGCGCGACATCGTTTCTGCAGCGGGGCGGCAGGATCTCGACGAGAAATCCGCTGCGTGTCAGAAGAAGATCGGGATGTTGCGGGCAATGATATCGCCAGGTTCGATGCAGCCGGTCGGCGATGCCTACCATGACGAACGTAAGCGCCTCGCTGCCGACGCAGTCAAAGGCAGAACCAGGATCGAGAACCGGCTAGCCGCAATTGAACGTGAGATTGCCCGGCTCGTTGACGCGATATGCGACGGTTCAGCTGTCATTCAGCAACTAGAACCCAAGATGCTAGCGCTTCAAGGTGAGAAGACAGAACTCCGCGCAGAATTGGAAGTGGCACCGGAGCCACCTGAAGTCATCTCACTGCACCCGGCGACTCTCAAACGATACGAGGAACAACTCGCAGATCTCCAGGCCGCTCTCGCCAAGGGCGTCCGGTCTGGCGACACCGAAGCGGCTCACGCCATGCGCGAACTCGTCGATTCTGTCACCGTGTCCCGCGATCTACCCCGCAAGGGCGGCGTCGAGGTCGAGATTGCTGGACGCCTCAACCACCTGCTTGGCCCAATGGCCTTCCCGCAAGGTGTGAAAGGAGTGTGGGGTGCGATGGTAGCGGAGGAGGGACTTGAACCCCCGACACAAGGATTATGATTCCTCTGCTCTAACCAACTGAGCTACTCCGCCAAGAGCGAGGCGGTAGGTAAGCGAAGCGCGCGGGGGCGTCAAGTGGGTTGGCGCCGGAAAATCGGTGCCGCGCGGCACCGGTCGGCGAATGGCGGAAAGGGTGGTGCCGGGGGGCACAAGGACGCGCGGCGCGCCCCGGTGCCGCCCCCTGCCGCGGGCGGGCCGGTGCGACGCCGCGCTTCATCCGAGCGTTTTGCTCAACATTGACATTCTTGGGCGCCTTGGTCACGGTGCATCCGCTTGCGCGATCGCTGCCAGGCGGCGCCGGTCCGCAGAGTCAGGATATCCGATATCAGCCCGGGGCACCCAACGAAGATGCACTTCACGACCGAATGCCGCGCGTCGTCTGCGCACCGGCCGTGCCGCAGGACCGGCACGCCGACGGGCCGAGAGGGCGCTGGCCGGTCATGATGGGGGCGGACGCGACACCGCGGCAGCGCCGGATATCGGCGGACCGCGTCATGGTGGTGATTGCATCGCTGCTGGCGCTGATCTGTGTCCTGCCGCATCTGGGCGTGCTCTTCGCGGCCCTCGGCGGCACGGGCGAGACGCTTGCCCATCTGATGGACACGGTTCTGCCGCGCTACATGGCTGCGACGGCCACGCTGGTGGTGCTTGTCGGGATCGGCACCTTCTGCATCGGCACCGGCGCGGCCTGGCTCGTCATCATGACCGAGTTTCCCGGGCGGCGCCTGCTGGAAGTGGCGCTGGTCATACCGCTCGCCTTCCCGGCCTACGTGCTGGCCTATGCCTATACGCATCTCCTCGATCACCCGGGCATCGTGCAGTCGACGCTGCGCGAGGTGATGGGCTGGGGCCCGCGCGAGTACTGGTTTCCCGAGATCCGGTCGCTGGGCGGGGCGGCGGCGATGCTGACGCTGGTGCTCTATCCCTATGTCTACCTTCTGGCGCGCGCGGCCTTCGTCGCGCAGTCGGCCTCGACGTTCAACGCCGCGCGTGCGCTGGGGCAGTCGCCCTTCGGCGCGTTCCTGCGCGTATCGGTGCCCATGGCCCGCCCGGCGATCATGGCCGGTGTCCTGCTCGCTGCGATGGAGACCATCGCCGATTTCGGCACGGTGGCCTATTTCGGCGTGCAGACCCTTGCCACCGGCATCTACACGAGCTGGTTCACCATGGCCGACCGCGCCGCCGCGGCGCAGATCTCGCTCGGGCTGCTGGCCTTTGCGCTGCTGCTGGCCGGGCTCGAGCGGGCCAATCGCGGTCGGGCCCGCTACGACTACGGCCGGCGTGTCGAGACGATGTCCCGCATCGAGCTGCGCGGCGCGCGCGCGGGCGCGGCGATGGCGGCCTGCCTCGTCCCGGTTCTCTTCGGCGTGATCGTTCCGGTGGTCGCGCTGTCGGAGATGGCGATCGGCTCGGAACAGAACCTGTTCAGCGGGCGGTATATCGGGTTCATCGGCAATTCCCTGACGCTCGCGACCGCGACCGCGCTGGTGACGGTCGCGGCGGCCGTGATCGTGGGCAGCTACAACCGGATGCGGCCGGGCGTTCCCTCGTCCACGGTGCTTTACACGGCGCGCCTGGGCTACGCGGTGCCGGGCGGCGTGATCGCGGTCGGACTGCTGGTGCCCTTCGCGGCCTTCGACAACACGCTCGACGCCTGGATGCGGGATACCTTCGGCATCGCTACGGGCTTGCTTGTCACGGGCTCGATCTGGCTGCTCGTCGTCGCCTACATGATCCGCTTCCTCGCGGCCGCGATCGGCGCCTACGAGGGCGGGATCAGCGCCATCAGCGGGAATATCGACTCCGCGGCCCGGGTGCTTGGCCTGAACGCCTTCGGCCTGCTGCGCCGCGTGCATGTCCCGATCCTGACGCCCAGCTTGCTGACCGCCGCGCTGATCGTTTTCGTCGACGTGATGAAGGAGCTGCCGGCGACGCTGATCATGCGGCCCTTCAATTACGACACCCTCGCCGTTCAGGCCTACAGGCTGGCCTCGGACGAACGCCTCGACGGGGCGGCGGTGCCCAGCCTGGTGATCGTGGCCGTGGGGCTTCTGCCGGTCATCCTGCTCTGCCGGCAGGTCGCGCTGCATCGCAAGTAGCGCGGGCACGGAAAAAGGGCGCGGTCCGCATGGACCGCGCCCCCGCAAGGCCGTTTGGGGGCCGGGCTTACTCCCAGCCGACCTCGTTGAAGATCTGCTGCGCGGTGGCGACGTTGTCGGCGACCGCACCGAGATCGACGTCGTCGGGCTTGAACATGCCGAGCTGCGCGACGGACTCGCTGATCGCCACGCCCGGCACGGCCGGATACTCGTCATTGCCGGCCGAGAAGTACTGCTGCGCCTGGTCGGAGGCGAGATATTCGAGGAAGGCGACCGCGTTCTCGCGGTTCGGCGCATGCGCGGCCACGCCGCCGCCCGACAGGTTCATATGCGCGCCCTCGGCGTCCTGCGCGGGGAAGACCCAGCCGATCATGTCGGTGCTGTCCGACAGGCCTTCGACGTCTTTCCGCAGCGCGCGGGCGAAGTAGTAGGTGTTCGAGATCGAGATGTCGCATTCGCCCGAGACGAGACCGCGCAGCTGGTCGGTGTCGCCGCCCTGCGGATCGCGCGCGAAGTTGTTCACCACGCCCGCGGCCCAGTCGCGCGCGGCCTCTTCGCCGTGGTTCTCGATGATCGACGAGAGCAGCGTCTGCGAGTAGACGTTGGTGGACGAGCGGTGGCAGACCATGCCCTCATAGGCCGGGTCTGCGAGATCGACATAGCTCTGCGGCGGGTTCGCCACGTCGGCCTTGTCGTAGAAGATGATCCGCGCCCGCTGGCTGAAGCCGAACCACTGGTTGTCCTCGTCCTGGAGATAGGCCGGGATGCGCTGCTCCAGCACGTCGCTGTCCACGGATTGCAGGAGGTCCGCGTCCTTGGCGCGCTCGAGACGCGAGGTGTCGACCGTCAGCAGGATGTCGGCCGGGCTGTTGCGGCCCTCGGCCTGCATGCGGGCGATCAGCTCGTCCGCGTTGCCCTCGATCCGGTTGATCGTGATGCCGGTCATGTCCTCGAAATCGGAATACAGGCGCTCGTCGGTATCATAGTGGCGCGACGAGTAGAGGTTCAGTTCGCCATTGGCGAAGGCCGGGGCGGCGAGGCTGGCGATGGTGAGCGCCAGAACCGAGGTTCTTGTCGTCAGGGTCATGAGGATCTCCCGTGATTCATTCCTTAGTGTTTTTGTCTGATAACAGCCGGCACACAGATTTCAAGGAAAACCTGACTAATTTACTTTGGAAGTCTGCGGCCCCCGCGTGACGGCGGGGAACGGGGATACCGCAGGCGCGTCACGGCGGCCGGTCGTGGCCTGCGCGCCCCGGGAAGGCGGCGTTGGGCGAAACCGACTCGCCAACCCGAAACGGGATCGGGTAGGGAAGGGGCATGGACGAGTTGCACCGTGCCATCCGCCTGCTCTACACGGGCCGGAGCCAGAAGGCCCGGCGGTTCCGTTACGCGCTGATCACCTTCGACGCGGCCACGATCCTTTTCTTCATCTTCACCGCCGCGCTGCCCCAGACGGGGTGGGTGACGCTCGTGAACGCGGCGCTGGGCGTGGTGATCCTGCTGGATCTCTCGGCGCGGCTCTGGATTTCCGAGCATCGCCGGCGCGAACTGCTGCGGGTCTACACGCTGGCTGACATCGTCGTGGTGGCGTCGTTGCTTTTTGCGCCCTTCTTCAGCGGCGAACTGGCCTTCCTGCGGATCCTGCGCGGGCTGCGCCTGATCCACTCCTATCACCTGATCCGCGACCTGCGCCGCGAGAGCCGGTTCTTCCGCCTCCACGAAGGGGCGGTCTACGCGGCGGTGAACCTGTTCGTCTTCGTCTTCGTCACGACGTCCTTCGTGTTCGTCATGGCCTTCGAGGACCAGACCGGCCCCGCCGCCTATATCGACGCGCTCTACTTCACGGTCGCGACGCTGACCACCACCGGGTTCGGCGACATCACCATGACCACGCCGCAGGGCAAGCTGCTGTCGGTGTTCATCATGGTCGTGGGCGTCGCGCTTTTCGTGCAGCTCGCCCGGGCGATCTTCCAGCCGTCCAAGGTGCACTACAAATGCCCGGACTGCGGTCTCACCCGGCACGATCCGGACGCGATCCACTGCAAGCATTGCGGCGCGCCGCTCAAGATCGAGACCGAGGGCACCGACAGCGCCTGAGCCCGCCCGGTCAGAGGTTCTGGCGGTGCTCCAGCGCGATCAGCACGGCATGGGTGCGGTTCTTGGCGCCCAGTTTCTTCATGAGGTTGCGGACATGCATCTTCACCGTCTCGAGGCTGATGTCGAGCTGGATGGAGATTTCCTTGTTCGACATGCCCTCGCAGAGCCCCGCGAGCACGTCCCGCTCTTTCGGGGTCAGCGACCCGGGCAGGCCGTGCCGGTGCGCGGCGCCGTCGCTTTCGTCATGGAACCACGACGGCAGGAACGTCTCGCCCGACAGGACGAGGTTCACGGCATTGACCAACGTCCGTGGCGGAAGGGATTTCGGGATGAAGCCCCGCGCCCCCGAGGAAATCGCCGCCCGCACATTGGCCCGCGAGATATTGCCCGAGAGCAGGATCACGGGGTGGGGGGCGTTCATCCCGATCGCCCGCGTGACATCGTTGATGCCGCGGATTCCGGGCATGCCGTAATCGAGCAGGACGAGATCGAAAACGCCGTCCCGGCGGATCAGGCTGTCCATCTCGCCCAGCGACTTGCAGGTCGCGGCGGCGAAGCTGGCCTGGCGGTTGAGGTAAAGCGCCAGCATATCGCCCACAAGCGCATCGTCGTCGGCCACGAGCACGCGGGTGGGGGCGGCATCGAAGGGGCGGTCAAAGCTGTCGTCTTGATCGGACATAAAGAAATGCGTCCCCGGTCTACTGATATCACTTCTATGCTATGCAGGTTATTTATGTCTTTTTCCCGGTCGTAAACCGGCATTGTCATTCAATCATTATGACAGGCGCGCCCCGATTCCGCGCGGGGAACCGGGCGGACCGGCACCGCCACCCCACCCGATCGGGTCAGCGGGTACGTCCGAATGGGCTGTCACCATCCAAATGGTTTTGCAAACCATTCTATTGAAACGGTTTTTCGGCTCTCCGAACCAAGTTTTCGCCCGATTTCGCGGCGAGTGTGCGCCGCAAGGATCATTTAACCAGGACGGGGTGTCGTCATGAAACGGAACGAACAATCAAGCTTTGCGCGCAGCGAAAGCGGCGCGGTCACGGTCGACTGGGTCATTCTCACGGCGGTGTTGTGCGCGCTCGCGGTGATCATCGTGACCAGCGTATCCGACGTATCGGCCTCGCGCGCCGCGGATGCGGTCAGCATCGACGTCTTGAAGTAGGGCGCGGCGCCGGCCGCGTTCCGGTAAGCGCCCCTATCCGAAGGGAAAAATACACCCGAAGGATAGGGTTCTGATCGTTAACCAATTCTCTAAGATATCGAATGATTCTGTAGATCAATCTTTCTGGTCGCCGGCGGGTATTTCGAAACGAAAAGGAATCGATGGAATGTCGTTCAAGGATTTCTGGCGCCGCGAGGACGGCACCTCGTTGACCGAATACGTGATCATGCTGGGCGGGATCGCCGTGGCCGGGCTGGTGGCCGTGAACGGGTTTTCCGACACGGTGACCGAGGAATGGGAGGGCATCAGCGGAAGCATGGTCTGGTCGACCCCTTCCGTCGAGGCACCTGCCGCCGGTGGGGCTGGTGACGAGGACGACACGTCGGGCGGCAACGGCGGCGGCAACGGAAACAGCGACGACGACGACGATGATAACGGCGCCGGCAACGGCAACGGCAACAGCGACGACGACGACGA
>PR_CR_10_Liq_1_inCRDRAFT_1001608_pt1 | contig 12444 bp, 25 predicted proteins | sample PRCRCaboRojoPR_3_FD_10241 | JGI IMG/M metagenome (IMG submission 10241) | reverse complement strand
GATTTCATAGAGGAAATGCAGCAAACGCAGGCCCGATAACCTTTAATGCCAATGGCTCTGAAGCCATGCGCATCGACTCCAGCGGCAACTTGCTGGTTGGGACTACTAGCTCTGACGTTCTTCAAAATAACGATTCAGTAACAATTAGTGGCTCCTCAACAAGTCATTACAGGACTTCAACAAATAGGGCTGTTATATCTTTTCAGCACACGGGTGGTGACAAAGGCTCTATTGACGTTACAGCTACTGCCACTACCTACAACACCTCCTCAGACGTCCGCCTAAAGGAAAACATCACAGACGCCCCTCAAGGCAACGTAGACGCCCTACAGGTACGTTCGTTTGACTGGAAGGCTGACGGGTCACACCAAGAGTACGGCTTTATTGCTCAAGAGCTAGAGGCTGTAGCGCCATACGCTGTGTCTAAGGGTGAGACTGAGGAAGACATGTGGGGCGTTGACTACTCTAAGTTAGTGCCTATGTTAGTTAAAGAAATTCAAGACTTACGCGCTCGTGTTCAACAACTGGAGTCAGCATCATGATTACATGGACAATCGCACAACTCGAACGACAAACCGCTGACGGCGGCGTTATTGTGGCACATTGGCGCGTGAGCGCAGTGGACGGCAATTACAGCGCATCTGCTTATGGCACTGCGTCATTCGCGCCCGACCCTACAGCGCCTGACTTTATCCCTTACGATAACCTAACCGAGGCCGATGTTTTAGCCTGGGTTTATGAGTCAGTTGATAAAGACGCCATCGAAGAAAGTCTGACCCGGAAGATTGAGGCTAACAAAAACCCCGTCACTGCTACGGGATTGCCGTGGTGAGCATAATGCTCTGGCTAACGCTGATCGTCTTGCAGGGGATCGATGTGTGGTCGACCTGGTATGCACTTGAGCACGTGAACGGCGCCTATGAGAAAAATCCGATCATGCGATGGGCGTTTGCGCTGTGGGGCATTGTGCCGGCGCTGATTGGCGTTAAGGTGCTGGTGATGGCGGCGCTTTGGCTGCTAAATCCACCAGTCGAGGCTTTGACGCTGGTGGTGGTGATGTATTTATGGGTCGCATTTAACAATTTGCGAGTAATTGCCGACAACTGACTGTAATGTTTTCGTGGGTGGCGAAATGATACAATTCCCGAAACCGCCAAGGGCTCTGCAGGCAATGGACGAGACGACGAAACACGCAATCGACATGGCGAGCGTCGCGACGATGCTGGGCTCTATGGGCGCCATCCTGCCGCCGCTCGCTGCGCTATTTACGATAATCTGGACGGCCATACGCATTTATGAAACGCGCACCGTTCAGAAAATCCTCTTTGGCGACCAGGACGACTGATGGGTATCGTTGAGCTCATCTCCGGCATATTCAAACCGGCAGCGGAGCTGGTCGACGAGTTACACACGTCAACTGACGAACGTCTCAAGGCCAAAGCGCACTTGCTCGATGTGCAAGCCGCTGCGATGCAGCGCGTGTTTGAATACGAGCAGGCGACACTTGAGGCCAAATCCAAAATCATCCATGCCGAGGCGTCATCTAAGCACTGGCTGACCGCTAACTGGCGGCCGATCACGATGCTGACTTTCCTGGTGCTGGTGGTCGGCGATTCTCTGGGGTTTCTCCCTAACGACCTAAACGAAGAAGCCTGGCTCCTGTTAGAGATTGGCTTGGGTTCTTATTTGGTGGGCCGCAGCGGGGAAAAGATCGCGGAGACTCTCAAGCGTAATTGATTCGGGGGGAATCAATGAATCTTGTAGACTTTAAGGCCATCAGCCGATGGCTGGAATCTGACGAAGGGCTGCGGCTCAAACCCTACTACTGTACCGAGGGCAAGCTGACGATCGGCATCGGGCGCAATCTTGAGGCGACCGGCATCAGCCGGGCTGAGGCGCACTTCATGCTCGAAAACGACATTTGCCGGGTGATGAAAGAGCTCGACGAGATGCTACCTTTCTGGCGTGAGCTCTCGCCGGTACGCCAGGCAGCTATCGTCAACATGGCGTTCAACCTGGGCACGTTCGGGCTGACCAAGTTCACCAAAACCATCGCCCACCTAGAGGCCGCTGAATGGGTCAGTGCGGGCGATGAGATGCTACGCAGCCGATGGGCCGAGCAGGTGCCTAATCGCGCTCAGCGCATCGCTGAGGCCGTCAGGACCGATACATTCCCTGAGTGATGCTGTCGACGGCTGGCATCGGTAAGCAATACCACAGCCGCTACTATCACACTGGTAAGCCCTGCAAGAACGGCCATTACTCGCCGCGATTTACGTCTAACAAAAACTGTGTGATTTGTCTCGCTCTGGCGCAGATTGCGCTGCCGGATCACGAGCGACGCGCTAAGTACAAGCGCCACAATGAAGGCCGCGACCGGCGAGCGTATCAACGCGAGCGCTACCACAAAAATAAACAGCTCATTAACCGCCAGCGCTACGCGAGGCCGTCTATGCGGCGCAATGCGGTCATTGGCACGCGCAAATACAAGGCAGCAGTGCTGCGAGCGAATATCTGCCGCGATAACCACGAAGTGCAGCTTGAGATCGGGCGACTGTATGACCTGGCGCGGCTCATGACGTCACAAAAGCAGGTGCAATACTCGGTCGATCACATTGTGCCGCTGCAGGGTGAGATCGTTTGTGGTTTGCACGTTCCGTGGAATATGCAGGTCATCACGGCGGCCGAGAATTCAGCCAAGGGCAATACGTTCGAGCAATAAAAAAGCCGCGTGTCTCACGACAGGCGGCAAGCGGACCTTTATAGGAGTGCTCGGAGAGCGGTTACATTGTCGCTTTAATCTTGAGCGTTTTCAACCGAATCGTGCGCGCCTCTTTTGCCGGCGTGACCTTCTCTGGCTGCGCCTTGTAATGACGCACCGGCCATTCGACCCGGTAGGTCGGCGTCGTGCCAATGTGCGCATCGCCGATGGCGTCCATGATCTCAACCTGCAGTCGCTCAATCTCGTCATCGATCGCCGAGCGCTGGGCTTGCAGCTCGAGCAGGCGGTCGATCGTCTCGTCTTTGTCGCCTATGTCGCGCTCGGTCTTTTCATCGCTTGCAGGCGCTTGTGTGGCGTCTGAGACGGTTACCGGCGGGTAGTAATCCTCAGCCGCAGCACGCTCGAGGAATTCGTCGCAGAGCTCGTCAATGCGGGTCTGTATGGTCGGGCTCGCGGTGTAGATCGTGATGCGCCGCTCGATGCCGCGATGCAAAGAAATGAGCACACCAAACTGTGCGCCGGTCGCCATCATTTGCATTTGCAATTGGATTGGACCCCGATATAGGGGTGGCGTATCGGGCGCATAGTCGGCGGTGCATTTTACCTCGATCGGCACGTTCCCGATCAGCCGCACACTGGGTAACGATTCGCCGGTCTCAAGGTCGAGAATCTGGATCAGGTCGTTCGCTTCAACGTCGACCGGCACCGTGAGCTCGCTGATCGCATCACAGCTCACTTCATAGGTGTCAGTGCGGATCACCGGCGGCGTGAGGTCTGGGTCGGGGATGCCGAGTTCGTCGGCGGCCGATAGCGCGAGCGCAGGCTCGAGCAGATTGCCGACAATGCCAGGCTCGCCAATGTCTGAGAATGATACCGGCTGAGTTTTGGCGTCGATGCTGCGCCGCAATTCCTCATTGGGCGTGCTATAGGGGTGTCCGTCGCCGTATCGCCATAGATACAGCACTGGGATGCGCGAGCCGCTCATTTTGCGGTCGTCTGATAGTTTTCCAACCATTGTTGCTCTCCATTTGTTGTCGTCAAATTATTTGACAACGAGGAGACTATGCTCATACACTCGGGCTGTCAAATTTTTTGAGGGGTCGAGATGACCATTGAGCAAGCAATCGAGCGATTCGGAAGTGTCGCAAAACTGGCCGAGGCGTTAGGGGTTACGCGCCAGACCATCTACAACTGGCGCCGCTCCGGTGATTTTCCGCAGGTGCGCCAGATGCAGGCTGAGCTACTGCTGCGCGAGCGTGGCGATGGGTAAGTTTATCGATAACCTGACGCTGCTGTTTATAGGGCTAAAGCTCGCCGGGTTCATTGATTGGTCCTGGTGGCTGGTGTTGGCGCCGATGATCTTCACAGCCGGATGCGGGTTTTGGGTGGTGTTCTGGCCTAAATACAAGAAATACCGCCAGCAGGCTAAGTGGCGAGAAGCAGCGAGGGCAAAGCGTGAGCAAAACGAGCAGGAATAAGGGCGCTAGCGGCGAGCGCGAGCTGATCCTTGAGATCGAGGCGCTGACCGGGATTCGCTTGCAGCGCAACCTGGCGCAGACCTTTGGCGGTGGGCACGACCTGATCGGGCTCGATGATTGGGCGATCGAGTGCAAGCGCTACGCATCAATCAGTCAAGCAGATAAGCGCGCGTTTTGGGCACAGGCCGTCAGCCAAGCCAAGCGCGCCGACAAAATGCCGGCGGTGTGTTTCCGCGCCGACCGAGCAGAGTGGCGGGTGCTCGTGGTTTATCCGCTGCACCAAGAGCTGTACGACATTGAGGACTTTAGATGCTCTTGCGAGATTTCGCTGGAGCTTTTTTGTGGGCTGATTAGAGAGGCGTTATGAAAAGATTACCGCCAATTGAGGAGCTGCGACGGCTTTTTGACTACGATCCGGAGACGGGGGTTGTTACGAGAAAGGTTACTGTAGGCCGTCGAGCGAAAAAGGGAGATGTCGTTGGCAATAAAGACGCACTTGGATACCTTCACGTAGAGTTTAATGGCAAAAAACTAAAATTGCACAGGGTTTGCTATGCGCTTTATCACGGGCGAGATCCCTACCCGATGCAGTGCGATCATATAAATCACGATCGTGCAGATAATCGCATTTGCAATTTGAGGTTAGTTACACATCAAGAAAACGCAAGGAATCAGAAAAAAAGAAAAACCAACACATCTGGACATTGCGGCGTGCACTTTAAGAAGGAAAGACAAAAATGGCAAGCGAGAATATGCACTAACAAAAAGGAAAGGCATTTAGGATATTTTACAAACAAAGCCGAAGCCATCGCCGCACGCAAAGCCGCCGAGATCAAATACGGATTTCATGAAAACCACGGGTACGATCACGACGCGCCCGAGCAAGAGCCGCCGATTGAGATTAGCGACGAAGTGCGCCAGCTCAGTCTGCGGTTAATTCAACCCGTCGACGACGAGTCGACACCACAAGAGCAAAATCAGGAGTGCAAGGTATGAAATTATCTGAAATCACCAAAGCCGCGACGCGAAAGCCGCCGCGCACATTGATCTACGGGCCGGCTGGGGTCGGCAAAACGACGTTTGGCGCTGAGGCGCCCAAGCCTATATTCCTGCCGGTGGAGGACGGTTTGGGGCGTATCGAGGTCGATCACTTTCCGACGCCTGCGACCTATCTCGAGGCGCGCAGTGCGCTCGATGCGCTTATCAACGAAGATCACCAGTTCAAGACGCTGGTCGTCGACTCGCTCGACTGGCTAGAGCCGCTGATCTGGGCGCATACCTGCGAGGTCAACAAATGGACGTCGATCGAGCAGCCGGGCTATGGGCGTGGCTACGTTGAGGCGCTGAAGTATTGGCGCGAGTTCCTAGACCGAGTGAACTACCTGCGCGATCAAAAGCGCATGGCGACGGTGTTGATTGCTCACAGCCACGTGCGGCGGTTTGAAGCGCCAGATTCCGAGGCGTTCGATCGATTCGAGATCAAGCTACAGCGCAAGGCCGGCGACCTGGTATCTGAGCACTCAGATGCAATCTTTTTTGCGACAATGAAGTACACGACAGTCAAGGTCGAGGAGCGCGGTCGCGTTCGCACGCGCGGTCAGGGTGAGGGCGAGCGGGTCATGTATACCGAGGAGCGACCGACCTGGATAGCCAAAAACCGGTACGGGTTACCGGCTGAGATGCCGCTGTCATGGTCGGCGTTCATGGAGAAGTTTGCGTCGTGACATGGCGCAGTGGCAAGCACATCGATCAGGCCGAGCTGTTTCGCGACCTGGTTCTGATGTTTGAAGTATCGACCGGTTACGAGTTTGTGATTGGTCGGTTCTCAACGATGCTCGGTCAGATGGTGTTCACCACGCTGCCGGCATCACAAAAGCGGCTGGAGCTCTTGGGTCTCGACCCGTGGGCGCCAGATTTTTGGACTTATGCACCGAGGTTTAACGATGACATTTAACGCACAAGAATTTATGGACCAAACAGGAGGCGCGGGATTGGCCGCAGGCTGGAACGACGTCAAGGTGGACGGGGTTCTGCAGAAAACCAGCGCCAAGGGCAACTTACTCGTTCAGATCACGCTGAAAGGGCGCTCGGGCCAATGCTGGCTGAATTTGAATATCAACCATCCAAACCCCAAGGCCGACGAGATCGCGCGCCGTGAGCTCGCTGCGCTCATGATCGCCTGCGGCTGTAATAGCGTGCGCGACCCAGCCAACCCGGTCGAGCTGCAGGGCAAGTATTGCCAGGCGATGCTCGAGCAGGACGGCTCGTTCCTGCGCCCGGTAAGCTACAAGCCGATGACCGCCGCAGAGCCGACACCGGCGCCGGCGTTCAATCCGAGCGCGCCGATTCCTGACGACTCGATTCCTTTCTGAACTTAGGGTATGGATAGCGACCTAGTTAGGGTCGCCGAACAACTCGGACTCAAGCGGGCAGGCGCCGAATATAAAGGCGCCTGTCCTGTCTGTGGCGGTGATGATCGGTTTCACATAAAGCGCGGAACATCATCGAACATGCTGGCATATTGCCGGCGTGGGTGCCGATATTCGGAGATCATGCGTGAACTGGAAAAGCGAGGCATCGTCCAATCCGAGCCATATCAGCGACCAAAATACAAAAAAGACACGCTCGAGCTGGCTGATTTCTACATAGTCGCACTGACGTCGAGCGTTAAGCTCGGCGGTACACTGAGCGCTAAGGACCGAATCTCGATCTCGATCATGCTGAACAGCAATCTGATTGACGACGAGCGAAAACAGACAATTAGGGGGCTTTATGAGCAACTCCGGTGAGTTTGACGAGGTACAGCTCGCGCAGCTCGCATTTGAACGATCGCCGTTCGGCGAGATACCGATCGACCAACCCTGGGACTTACAGGTTGAGCAGCCAGAGTGGATGATCGACAAGCTGGTGCCAGCCAAGTCGATTGGCATGATCTACGGGCCAAGCAACTCGGGCAAGTCGCATTTGCTGTGTGACATATTGGTCGCGCAGGTGATGGGTTGCACTGAGTGGCAGGGTATACCGATCCAGCCGGGGCCGGTGGTGTTGTTTACTGAGTCGATCGGGCACATGAAAGCGCGCCTGCGCGCCTATATCGCCGAGCATGGCGGCGAGCCTGCCTACCCCATGTGGGTGCTGCCGAGCATGACGCTGGAGACGATCGATATTCGGTTTTTGATTATGTGGCTGGATATGCTGCCGCAGAAGGTCATCCATTTGGCGTTTGACACGGTGGCGACGTCATTTTCTTTTGAGGAAAACGACAATCGAGAGGCAAGCGCGCTGATACGGCGCCTTGAGGACGCGCTGGGCGCATTACACGAGAGAGGAGCTATCACATTGGTACACCACACTTCCAAGGCGTCAGAGGGGCGCTCAGCGCGTGGCGCTAGCGCTTTGATTGGCAATATCGATTGGTCAATCAACGTGCAGTGGGACAAAGAGACCGAGCAAACCATCGCCAGCTGGGAAAAGGACCGCTGGCGGCTGGTTGAGGAGTCGCCGCAGTGGGCTGGCAAGATGCGCCGGGTGGAAGTGGAGTTTACGAACGGGAGCGCGAGCATGGCGATCTTAGACTGGCAGTATTGGTCGCAAGAACTGCAGCAGGTGATGCGCGATCTTGAGCGCGATTCCAAAATGCGCGAGATCAAGCGCCAGGTTGATGAGATGATCGCGGGCGCCGGAGAGCGGCCGTCGGTCGCCAATGCCGGTTGTAAATTACCGCCAGGGGCAAATGTGATGACTTGGCCGAAGGCGTGGAGCTCGGAGGTTGAGACAATTCGGGCGTATATACGAGACAAATACGACACTGAAGGGGTGTTTAATCGCGCCGGTCGGGAGGTCGGATTTGCTGTTTTGGGCGTCAAATAATTGGACAAAATGAAAAGTGCGGACCACCTTTTTCCCTATATATATTAGGTGGTCCGCAGGTTATTTTTTTGGGGTCTTGATTTGATCGTATTACCTATCGGGACTGAAGATCCCGATTATAGGAAACCCGATAAATCAGTAAGACCCTCGAGGGGGTTGTCAGATGCGGACCTATGACACGAACACGCTGGCTGCGATCGAGGCGCTGAATGCGCACGTCGGCGAGGTGCTCTGGTATGAGTTCTGGCGGGATGAATACCGATCCGCTGGCGGGAATGTTGAGCAGGCGGCGGCGACCCTCGATCGGGTGGTGGCAGCGTTTCCGGATTCGCTGCGCTGGCGCCCGGTGACCAAGCCGGGGCGCTTGGCGGTTTGCAAGGTTGAGGTCATGCAAAAAATATTTGTCAAAAAATTTGACAAGGCACAGGGAGAGGCGTAATCTGTACTCATCGGCTGGGGACACAGCCATCAACAACGGAGAGCAGGACAATGGACGCATACACTAACTACGCAATTCAGGCACACGTTGAGAAGTTTCTGGCTAAGTTAAGCGATCGCGAGCGCGAGGCATTACAGCGCAAGTTTGCTGATAACCCACGCGGCGTGGCCGGAGCTCTAGCGGAGATCGCAACCAACATAGCAATGGAAAAGGCCGCATAAGCGGCCACAGGAGGCTCTGTGAGCGATTTTATTGTTGGGTCGGTAGGTGTGGGTGTGTTGCTTGCGTTTTTGGCTGTGGCGGGCGCTGAGGACGTCAGGGAGCAGGAGAGGCAGACGACTGAGTATTGCGAGATGGTCGAGCTCTGGAAATCTAGCGGCGGTGAGAATGGTTGGCCGGCGTATAAGAGTGAGGAGGTTTGTCAGTGAGGTACGGCTCTGTCTGCTCTGGGATTGAGGCGGCTACTGTGGCTTGGCATGGACTAGGCTGGGAGCCTGCCTTCTTCTCAGAAATAGAGAAGTTCCCTCGCGAGGTATTGGCGCACCATTACCCTGACGTGCCGCTACATGGCGACTTCACAACGATAGGAAAAAATCAGTATGGCTCAATTGACCTTCTTGTCGGAGGAACTCCCTGTCAATCCTTCTCAATCGCAGGACTTAGAAAGGGACTGGACGACGACCGTGGTAACTTGGCACTCGAGTTCATTAGGCTTGCTCAACGAGAGTTGCCCGAGTGGATCGTTTGGGAGAATGTCCCTGGCGTCCTGTCCAGTAACGGAGGACGGGACTTTGGCACCTTCCTCGGGGCGCTGGGGCAAATCGGGTATGGGTTCGCCTACCGAGTTCTTGACGCTCAATACTTCGGAGTGGCCCAAAGACGCCGACGTGTGTTTGTTGTCGGACACCTTGGAGACTGGCGACGTGCCGCAGCGGTACTTTTTGAGCGCGAAAGCCTGTCAGGGAATCCTGCGCCGAGCAGAGAGGCGAGGAAAGAAGCTGCCGGAAATGCTGGAGTCCGCACTTACAGCGGCAGCACAGAATCAACCGTAGCTGGTACGTTAGAGACGACCTGTCACGATTACAGCCGGGCAGATAGCTTTAATATGGTCGCATTCCAATCAACCGCCAACGCCTGCGATGCTGCTGCGGCTGGTCGTAATGTCAGCCCAACAATGCGGTGTGATGCGCCAGCAGTGGCATTTGATTTAAGGGGTCGGAATGGTGGCGCTATGCCGGAAGGTCCGCACGATACGGTTAGCATTCGTGCAGCTTCAGGTGGATCTTCTAGAAGCTACATAGCAAATACAAATGCGGTAAGGCGCTTAACGCCGGTCGAATGTGAACGCCTTCAGGGCTTCCCTGACAACTACACCAACATCAAAGACAACTGCCCAGACGGGCCTCGATATAAGGCACTGGGTAATTCGATGGCTGTACCTGTAATGAAATGGATCGGAACCAGAATAAAGGAGTTGGATGATGAGCAAGGTCTATGAATCTTTGCGCGACTACCGGCGCAACACGGCGGCGTATTGGCTGGCTAATGCGCGCAAGGCGTTTAGGCTGTCAAGGGAGCTGGACGGACCGTGTCATTACACCTGGCAGCGGATAGCGCTTAGGGAGATGCGGCTGTATGCCAAGTGGAAGGCGAGGGCTGAAAGGGCTGAGTGGTGATTAGTGCGAAATATCCGATGTCTTAATGCGGATTATGACGCACAAGTGATACATAAAGTGCCTATATGGCACATAAAGTGTCAAAAACGACACATTAACTGGCTATTGCGACACATAACGAGGATTTGCGACATGAAATTGACTATCGACCAGGTCGCCGAGGCGATGGAGCTGCGCGACAAGGGCGTATTTATGGGCAACGTGGCTGATCTGTTTGGTGTGTCGCCGTCGACTTTGATGCGGTATATCTATGGCGCCGAGCGCTATGGCTATAGTTTTTGGGAAACAGAGAGGCGCGAGAACAATGATGGGCTTAAGTTCCTGGTGCAGTGAATGCGGCAGCTATGGCACGCATGATGCGGGTTGTCCAAATGATGACGGCGCGGAGCCGGCGCCAGAGTACGGCGATGTTATCGATGCAGAATATGAGAGGGCGAGAGACAATGAGCGATTCCGTAAATAATCCGTACCATTACACGCAGGGCGACATTGAGTGTATTGATGCAATGTGCTCGATGTGTACGGCAGAGGAATTCCAGGGCTATCTACGGCTGGCTGCGGTCAAGTATCTGTGGCGCTGGCGAGACAAGGGCGGTGTCGAGGACTTGCGCAAGGCGCGCTGGTATATCGATCACCTGATTGGCCATGTCGTTATAGGCGATCAGTGAGACAGCACATTGTCATTTGCGGTCACTCGCGCGCAGGTACGACGCTGCTACACGAGGTCATGCGTCAGCAGCTCTCTGGCGCTGGCTGGCATTTCTACGATGAGGAGCGAACGTTTGAGGCGGCTGACCAAGCACACCGAAAGGTCGTGACTAAGCGACCGCTTGACGTGTTTAAGCATGAGCAGCTCAAGCGGTACGCCAGTGGAGTAGACCTGCGGGTCATACTGTGCATTCGCGACCCGCGAGCAATGCTCACGAGCTACCACCAGTCAGTGCCAAATGATTATTTCTATCATGCCGAGCACCAGTATCGTGTTAGCAAGCATGATGCTCGGCTGGTCAATCCCGGCTTACTGCCGGTTCATCATGCGCTGATGGCAATACACGCCGATCCTGACATACGCTCCGAGATTGCGCGGTATGAGGATACGCTCGGTCGATCGTACCGACCCGGCAGCACACCGGCTGGCATGGCGAGAGCGCTGAACGGGGACCGAGAGATCGATCGCTCACGGCTTGATGCGTGGCGAGATCACTGGCCGCGACTGGTCGATCAGTTCACGCGCTACCCTGAGCTATTCGATGTGATGCACCAGTATGGCTACTCGGTAGAAAATTTTGAGGGGGTGGGGGGTATACCGCCGGCGCCGAAACAATTGAAGGGGGTGGGGGGGTGCTGAACGTCAGCTCGAACATTGATGCAGTGCAGAAGAAGATGGCGCGCGTGTCTAAGAAACTGCGCTATGCGGAGAACGAGGCAATCAACCAATCAGCCAAGTATGCGGCTAAGGTTCAGCAATCTCGGGCCAAGGCGACGTTTGATAGGCCGACGCCGTATCTACTGGGCGGGATATACAATCCCAAGACCAAGCTAGGGTTTGTTGGTGTGTTTTCTACATTCCGCACGCTGCGCGCTGAGCTGATTCCAGGTGGACCGCGCGGTTCATTCCGTGAAGGCGGCAAGCGCATCAATGACACGCTGCGCCTGCAGTCTATGGGCGGCACGCGCACGCCAGATAAGCGCGCGCTAGTCGTTCCTGTGTCGCCGCAAGCAAAAAACAAATATGGGAACCTACCCAGAGGAAAAATAAAAAAATTATTAGCTACCCCTGGGGTGGTCTCGCTCGGAAGAAAAGACGGAGGCCTACCCCCCGGTATCTATCGAAGATTGAAGGGCGGCCGGCTGAAGATGCTGGTGGCTTACGAGCCGCAGGCCCGGTATCAGCGTATGTTTGACTATCACCGCATAGGGCGGCGGGCGTTTAGCCAGGTGATCGAGGACAGGACGCGCAAGGCTGTGGCTGAGGAGATGAAAAATCTGTGATGCTTTCGGCATTGTTGGCGGCATTGATGCGGGATGATCGCGATCGACGACGATCGGCGCATATGGGGGTACGTTCAAGGTACTTTGGCGACGTTTAAGTCGTGGGTGATTCGCGAGCGCGGTGTTTCAGTTGTGCGACCGGTTCCAAAACGGAACCAACTAATGGAAGGTGACAAAAATTGTCAGTTCATACACGCGGCAAGATAGTCTCAAGACAGGACTTAGCAGACACGTTTGGCGTGGCTGGGAGCACTGTTGACGGCTGGG
>PR_CR_10_Liq_1_inCRDRAFT_1001607_pt1 | contig 12447 bp, 11 predicted proteins | sample PRCRCaboRojoPR_3_FD_10241 | JGI IMG/M metagenome (IMG submission 10241) | reverse complement strand
CTTTTTGCCATTACCGCGGCAATCGTAGGCGGGGCTCGCAGGCCGATCGGAAACAATGATGTTCCAATCGTCTTCGGGGAACACCCGCGCTACCGCTTTGGCAGATTCTACTTCCTGCAAGGCTACTACATCCGCATCCAGGTTTACCGCAAAATCGCGCAAGCGGAAATAATCACTGTCATTACGGGGCACACAGCCTTCTCCGTTGTTTTCTGCCAGATGCTCCATATTCCAGGAAACAAAGCGTAGTTTAGAAGAACAGGAATTGAAGAAGCCTAGAAGGATGGCCAATCCGAAAATTGAAAGTATTCTGCTTATGGGAAAGGATGCCATGCGGTTTGCCATTTTATGCGGGTCAAATTTATTGCATTTGATGACCTGACCAATCACCTGCTTAGAAAGCATGGTTTATTTTTTTCCTTTTTTTCTAAATCCTACTCTTAAACCTTCTGCCTAAAGAAATAGACTATCATTCCCGCAAACACTTACATTTATAGAGAATTTTATCCAATTATTTTCATGAGGCGGCTAATTGTATTCCTAAGCACTTTAGTTATGGGCTTGGCCTATGGCCAAAATGCCCTGAATTTTGACGGTATTGATGACTATGTTCTCACCACCGGAAATGCACTTACCGGCAACAACCCACGCACCATAGAGGCCTGGATTCGCACCACCGCAAATACCGTGAATAACCAAAAGGTGATTTTAGACTGGGGTACTATGAATCAAGGGCGCAGATTTACGCTTAACATGTTGCAAAACAATTCAGTGCGGCTGGAGATTGGCGGCAGCGGAATATCTGGCAATCAGGCTATTAATGACGGGCAGTGGCATCACGTGGCGGCAGTGCTTGATGCCAGCGGGCAAATTAGCTTATATATTGATGGTGCGCTTAATACTAGCGGTAGTTTTGCTCAAACTGTTAACACGGCATCGGCTAACAATGTGACCATAGGCGTGCGCAATGATTTAACCAATCATTTTCAAGGAGATATTGACGAAGTTCGAATTTGGAATGGAGCTCGTACGGCCACACAAATTGCGGACCATTGGAACCGTTCATTTTGTGGCAACCCACCGCTTAGTTTAGTAGCATACTACCGCTTTAACCAAGGCACACCAGGAGATACCAATACCACCATTAATACCCTAACCGATTATTCATTAAACAACTTCACCGGCACCCTTACTAATTTTAGTTTGGCAGGAGCCTCTTCCAACTGGGTTACCGGGGCAAGTTTTAGCAACGGAATGGTTTACGGCAGTAGGCCGGTGGCTGCCTGTGAGCGCTACAGGTCTCCCTCTGGTAAAATCATTGATAGCTCAGGCACTTACCTGGATACTGTCACCTTTTCCTCAACTTGTGATTCAGTTCTCACCCTTTTTGTACAAATAGATACCCTAGATGTTAGTGTAACAAAAAGCCTCACTACGCTACAAGCCAACCAAATGGGTGCCGTTTACCAGTGGCTGAACTGTGACAATAATTACAGGCCAGTGGCCGGAGCCACTTCGCAAAGCTTTAACCCTCCTGTTCCTTCAGTTTATTACGCGGTTAAAATCACGCGCAACAGTTGCGTAGACACGTCTGTTTGTGTACGTTTAGAAAGTGGCATGAATACGCCTAATCTTAATTGGGAGAAAGCATTTCGCGCCTATCCTAATCCTAGCTCTGGCTTGCTCAATCTTAAGTATCCGGTTACCCCGATGGCTATAGTACATGTTTACGACCACCTCGGCCAAAAAGTACATCAGGCCATAGCCGGTAAAGGGCATTGTGTTTTGGAATTACAGCACTTACCGCGTGGAATTTATTCAGTGCAGTTGATTTCACCACAGTGGAAATTTTCAAGGTCGGTGATTTTACAGTAAAGGGGCCGCCTTCGTATACATGGGTGCTAAGGAGCAAATTAAATATGCGGTATTTCCTGCTACTATGCAACAAACACGACCCATAGCTGAACTCTAGCAGTTGCGTGAAATCTACTGCAGTCTTTACACTTGCGCTCGTTCAAAAAACTATTTTTAATAAACTTGCACCTTAAAGACTGTACTATGAAATCTGCGTGGCTCCTCTTGGCTTGTTGTTCGCTCACTTTGGCTTTTGCACAGAAAAAAGATTTGAAGCCAGATGTTTCTTTTCACCTCGAATCAGGCTACGGCTTTGGCTTCCCAACTGAGGTGGATTACTTTTCGCGCGGTATAGCCTTGGAGCAACGTGAGGCCTATCAGGTAGCAGGAGGCTTACAAATTGGTGCTGCGTTTGGAGTAACCCTACACAATGATTTCAGACTATTAGTGCATGGCCATTACCAGAGAAGTCCATTTAATGAAATGGGAGTTGAACCCTATGGAATCACCTCTACCCATCGCTTTGAAACTTATGCAATTAGCACCCTTATTCACTATCGTTTTACAGACATCAGTGAATCCTGGTACCCTTATTTCTCATTTGGTCCCAGTCTGTATTTGTCAGGAAGGGAGCACAGTACTATTAATGGAGGAAACTTTTTTGATGCCGACCCTAGTACCCTGTACCGTGAAATGACCACAGACTATGGGGTAACTATTGGAGGCCGTGCAACCCTAGGCCTGGAAAGACAACTCACCGAGCGTTTATGTCTTACCTTGGGGCTCCAGCTTAGAACCACCTTTTTACGACCTGCCTTTGGTGAAATAACCCTAATTGAAGAAGATGGGAAAAATACTACCAGCCAATATCCTAATGCCATGAAACAAGTAGAATATGTTGAAAGTATTAACTACAACAAACCCTTACGGCCCAGCCAACCAATCCCTACACGAGGGTATAACCTGGGCTATACCGGAGCAGATGTTGTTTTAGGGCTCGCCTATTATTTGCCTTAGCTAAGTTTACTTGAAAGCCTTCGTTCATTTGGGCTAGTAGTTAAAATACTCTTGCAGATTGGCCAATATTTTTTTCAACCTTAAATGATAGGGTTAGCAGAGAATAGAAGCAGGCCTATTTTGAAGAATACAATACTTTGCTCTAATGACGCCACATGGAATAGCCGCCATTCTTTAAATGCTGTATTAGATGCTGCTGAATTCTTATGGTTGGAATAAAAAAAGGGCGATCACCTGGACCGCCCTCTAGTATGGTACGAAAATTCAAACTATTAATTGATATCAAAACGATCCAGGCGCATAACCTTAGTCCAGGCTGCAGCAAAGTCATTTATAAACTTCTCTTCAGCGTCATTAGCGGCATATACTTCGGCAATAGCTCTTAGTTCAGAATTAGAGCCAAAAATCAAATCTACGCGTGTGGCCGTCCACTTTTGGTCGCCCGTTTTCCGGTCGCGACCTTCAAAAACATCTTTGTTTGCGTTCGCTGCTTTCCACTGGGTATTCATATCCAATAGATTCACAAAAAAGTCATTGCTCAATGTGCCTGGGCGATCGGTGAGCACACCGTGCTTATTACCATTGTAGTTAGCATTCAAGGCGCGCATTCCACCTACTAAAACGGTCATCTCTGGAGCCGTAAGGGTCAGCAACTGAGCTTTATCTACCAACAGTTGCTCAGCGCTTAGGGTATACTTGGTTTTTTCATAATTTCTAAAGCCGTCAGCCATAGGCTCTAAAACCGCCATAGATTCAGGGTCGGTCATTTCTTCGGTGGCGTCTGCCCTACCGGGTGTGAATGGCAAGGTAAGGCTGTGGCCCGCTTTTTTAGCCGCCTCCTCTACTCCCACATTACCGCCCAGTACAATCAGGTCGGCCATGGAAATTTGCTTGGAATCCTGATCTTTATTGAATTCTTCTTGGATTTCCTCGTAGATTTCCAACACTTTTTCTAGTTCATCAGGATTATTCACATCCCAGTTTCGTTGAGGCTCCAGGCGAATGCGACCGCCATTTGCACCACCTTTCCGGTCCGAGCCTCTGTAAGTTGAGGCTGAAGCCCAAGCGGTGCGTGCCAGTTCTGACGTGCTTAAACCGCTTTTGCGAATTTCATCCTTGAGCAATTTGATATCCTCCGCACCTACTAATTCATAGTCAACCTCAGGAATGGGATCTTGCCAGATGAAATCTTCTTCTGGAACTTCTGGCCCCATGTACAACGCTTTCGGACCCATGTCACGGTGCGTTAATTTGAACCAGGCTCGGGCAAAAGCCGCCTCAAACTCTTCGGGGTTTTCTAAAAATCTTCGTGAAATCTTTTCATAAGCCGGGTCAAAGCGTAAGGAAAGATCGGTAGTAAGCATGGTAGGACGGTGTTGCTTGGTTGAATCAAAAGCGTCAGGCACCATTACTTTAGGATCTTTAGCCACCCATTGATGGGCACCGCCCGGGCTTTTGGTTAGTTCCCAGTCTTCATTAAATAGAGCTTTAAAATAGCCATGGCTCCACTGTACAGGAGTGGCCGTCCAAATCACTTCCAAGCCAGAGGTAATGGCATCCGGACCTTTACCGCTGCCATAATTACTTTGCCAGCCCAAGCCTTGCTGCTCAATGCCAGCTGCTTCTGGCTCAGGGCCGAGATGCTTTCCGGGTGCAGCACCATGCGTTTTACCCAAGGTGTGTCCTCCCGCAATTAATGCTACTGTTTCTTCATCATTCATGCCCATCCGACCGAAAGTTTCTCTGATATCATGTGCAGCAAGCTTGGGATCTGGATTGCCGTTTGGTCCTTCGGGGTTCACATAAATAAGTCCCATTTGGACGGCAGCAAGTGGTTTTTGCAAATCACGATCACCGGAGTAGCGTTTATCGGCTAGCATTTGAGTTTCAGGTCCCCAGTACACATTGGTATTGGGTTCCCATGTATCTTCACGACCGCCAGAGAAACCTATAGTTTCAAAGCCCATGTCTTCCAGCGCCACATTACCCGTTAATATCATTAGGTCAGCCCATGATATTTTACGTCCGTATTTTTGTTTTATAGGCCACAATAATCTGCGAGCTTTATCCAAATTAGCGTTATCGGGCCAGCTATTTAAAGGGGCAAACCTTTGTTGCCCCTCACGGGACCCGCCACGTCCATCACCAGTTCGGTATGTTCCCGCACTGTGCCAGGCCATGCGTATAAAAAAGGGACCGTAGTGACCATAGTCGGCAGGCCACCAATCTTCAGACTGGGTCATCCGCGCGCGGATGTCGGCTTTTAATGCTTCATAGTCTAAACTGTTAAAGGCTTCGGCATAATCAAAATCTTCACCCATTGGGTCAGATAGTTCAGAGTGCTGCCTTAAAACACTTAAGTCTAAACGATTAGGCCACCATTCTTGCAGGCTCCTGGGCTCACGAGCAGCAGAAGGTTCAATTGATTCAGGTTGCGAGTTGGCGGCAGTGGCTTTAGAATTTGCTGCCTTGCCATGCATCACGGGGCATTTTCCAGCGGAACTAATATCTTGAGCAAAAAGACCACTGGTTAATAAAGCACTTACTAAAAGTAATTTATGTTTCATCATAGCTTGATTTTAACTGGTGTAAAATTATATAATTTCTTATCAGATAATTTATGCTATAGATAACCTCTATTAAAAGATGATTACTGTAAAGTCTGCCCGCTTGTAATTCATTTTCACGAAATATGAAGGGCGGTATTATTTATCCGATTCATCTTGTTAGTTTTTCATTTTCTTATGTTAAGCGGAGGCACTGGAGCCAGATCCTCCCCTTTCTCCAATGCCCTGCCTTCATGGGCGTGGTCATTTTCGTTAAGACTTCCTTCCTCTAAGCTCTTATCTGTTTTCTCAGGCATTTATACTATTTTCCATTTAACTGTCCGGGCTTGGCAGTGTTCAAAGCACTCTTAAATCATCGGCTTTAAGCCGATGGCGCTTCACCTTAATTTGTTAATTAAATGGTCAAGAACTATTTAGGGGCTTTTTGCCTATGTGGCATATTATAAAGACCTTGCAGGGCTCTAGGATTCAGCATGCTAGTTTATGTTTTCGAAAGGCTTAGGTAGGAGAAGAAAAAGGCCTAAGCTCTAAATTAAGTTACTATGAAATTTTCTGAGCTAGGTCTAAATGAGACCTTAATTGAGGCTATTGGCTACATGAATTATGAGGAGGCTACGCCCATTCAAAGCCAGGCCATTCCCCACATTTTAGAGGGCCATGATTTAATTGGTTGCGCGCAAACGGGTACCGGTAAAACAGCCGCCTTTACGCTGCCCGTTTTACATCGCATGGCGCAAAGCCCGGTAAAAGGGGTGAAAACCCTGGTGCTCTGCCCTACCCGTGAGTTGGCCACGCAAATTGATCAACTGGTTCAGGGCCTTTCGTATTTCACCAACTTAAGCTGCTACCCGGTGTATGGCGGTGGCACCGGCCCCGAGTGGGAAAAAGAACGAAGAGCTCTTAGTGATGGTGCCGATATGATTATTGCTACCCCTGGTAGGCTCATAGCGCACCTGAATAATGGCTACGTAAATTTTAAAAACGTACAGCATCTTATTTTAGATGAGGCCGACCGCATGTTGGACATTGGCTTTCATGATGACATTCTACGCATAATAAAAGAACTGCCCCAAAAGCGGCAAAGCTTACTGTTTAGCGCTACCATGGCTCCTAAAATAAGATCACTGGCCAAGAAAATTTTAGAAGAGCCTAAAGAGATTAACCTCGCTATGAGCAAGCCCGCAGAGGGTGTGACCCAAAAAGTGTATCTCACTTTTGAAGAGCAAAAAACACCTCTGGTACGGCATATTTTAAAGCAGCATGAAGATTTCAAAAGCATTATTGTTTTCTGCTCTACCAAAAAGAAAGTAGACCAACTGGCGCGCAATCTCAAAAACAAAGGCCACAATGTGGCTGGCATTTCTTCAGATTACGAGCAGGCTGAACGCGAGCAGGTGCTGTTGAATTTTAAATCACGAAAAACACGCATTGTAGTGGCTACCGATGTTTTGAGCCGCGGCATTGACATTAAAGATATTGACCTGGTGATTAACTACGATGTACCGGGTGATGCCGAAGATTACGTACACCGTGTAGGCCGCACTGCCCGGGCGGCATCTAAGGGTTTGGCCATTACCTTTGTGAGCGACAAGGAGATGGGCAAATTTGCGCGTATTGAGGAATTAATTGAACGCCAATTGGACAAATTAGCCCCACCGGAAGAGTTAGGGAAAGCACCGGAATGGCGTACACATGGCAAGTCTAAGCCAAAAGGAAAACACAATTACCGAAAGGGTAAAAAACCCAATCGTTTTAAAGGCAAAAAACAATCAAACCGCCCCAGGGGTTCTGCGCCCAACCAACCGTCAAGCCCCAAAGGTTAAATGCATAAGCAGTTAAAAGCATGAAGTTGAAATTTTTATTAATGACCCTGCCCTTCATAGGCTTTAGCCTGAGCAGCTTTGGGCAAGTGGCTACTGCCTACGGCACCCATGAAGATGCCATACGGGAAGTATTAAAGGAGGCCTACATTGACGGTGTTTTCAATGAGGGAAATCTCACCAACATTCAACAAGGCTTTGCCGATGAGTTTAAACTTTTTGGCTTAACGCCCGAAGGTGAAATTCAGGTAATTACCAAAAAAGACTGGTTGGAACGTGTACGTCAAAATCAAAGGGAGGGACGCTACCCAGCTACAGGTTCAGACTTTGTGCGCATGGAAATAAGAGATATTGATGTGGAACAAAATACCGCCATGGTAAAATTGAATTTTTACCGCGGTAATAAGCTGGAGTACATTGATTTTATAGGCCTCTACCACTGCCCTTCCGGCTGGAAAATTGTGAGCAAAACCTTTACTAAGGTGCAATAGCCAGAGGGTTATTCTGTTTTCAGAGCCCTTAGCCCAGCTTTAAGATATAAGTGTATTCTATACGAAGTTTGAAATCTATTTAAAACACTGATTAAGCCCTACCTTTGCCCGCTCTATGAAAAAAGGCCGCGCTCAGCTGAGTAAGCAAGACAAACTGATAATTATTTTAGGAGCGGTGGCTGCCATTGGGCCCCTGAGTATTGATATGTACCTGCCGGGTTTTTCGGCCATAGCCAAAGACCTGAACACAAGTATTAGCACAGTAAGCATTAGCCTCACCACTTATTTTGTGGGAATCTCTGTAGGCCAAATTGCTTACGGTCCCATATTGGATAAGTACGGCCGTAAAAGGCCCTTGCTCATTGGTTTTACTATTTACTTGCTGGCCGCTATTGGTTGCGCTATGGCTCCCAACATTGAGGTATTTATTGCCTTACGCTTACTCTTGGCTTTAGGCGGTTGTGTGGGTATGGTGGCCAGCCGGGCTATTATTCGCGATCGTTTTGAAAGCAATGAAATTGCCCGCGCTTTTTCATCTTTAATTTTGGTAATGGGGGTAGCGCCCATTATTGCCCCAACTTTGGGAGGAGAAATTATCAGTGCGCTAAACTGGCGCTTTATATTTTGGTTTTTAACGGGTTATAGTCTTTTACTTCTAATTTTAATTCAAGTATCCCTCCCCGAAAGTTTTGAAGGCAATCGCGGTGTTTCTCTGCGCCCCAGGCAGGTGGCCCTCAATTATTGGGAGGTATTAAAGAACCGACAGTTTCTGGTTTTTGGCGGAGCCGCTACCATTGGTTTGGCCGGCATGTTTACCTACATTTCAGGTTCTCCCTACGTTTTGATGGAAATTTTAGGTTTTGAAGAAAAACAGTTTGGCTGGTTATTTGGGTTAAACGCCAGTGGTTTTATTGCCGCAAGCCAGATAAATAAAGCCTTACTCAAAAAACGCAATAGTGAAAACGTATCGCGTTTTGTATCCTTTATAACCTTGGCCTCAACCCTTTCTTTAGGCCTACATGCGGCTATGGGCTTTCCTTCTACCTTTGGTTTTTTAGCCAGTTTATTTGTTTTTGTGGCTTCATTAGGTTTTATAAACCCCAACATGCAAGCGGTAGCACTGCAACCTTTTAAAGATAATGCGGGCGTAGCCTCGGCCCTTATTGGTAGTATTAGAATGTTGGGGGGCGCCATAGCCTCCAGTCTTATAGGCCTCCTGCATAATGACACGGCTTACCCCATGATCTTCTTAATGCTGGGTTGTGCCCTGGCTGTAGTTTTAATTTTACAACTCAGGCGTAGGCAGGCCTTCGCCCTTGATTTAAATTAACGTAGTGATTCCTTTTTCTTTAATCAAAGTTTTCAATGATCCTGGGCTTCAGCTAGCAGGCAATACCTCGGCCGTAGTGCTTTTAGAAAAGCCTTTGTCTACCGCCCAAATGCAAAGGCTGGCCAGTGACTTCAACCAGCCAGCTACCACCTTTTTACAACGCAGAGATGCTAAGAATTTTGAAGTACGTTGGTTTGCACCAGATGCAGAAATTGGTCTGTGTGGACATGGTTCGGCTGCAGCCATGGGCTATCTTTATGAGGAGTTTCAGCTAGAGAAAGCGCATTTTCACGCTAAGGGACAGCGAATTACCGGTGCTTGGGAGCGTGGCCATGAGGTGTCCATCTATCTGGACCACATTGAAATTATAGACCATAAACAGGGCTTTCCGGCTTTAGCCGATGCTCTAGGCGTGCCGGTGCGGGATTATTTTACTACTACCAATAAAGACATTGTGCTAATTGATTCTGAAGAGCTTTTGCAGCAGATGCGGCCCAACTTTTCGGCTTTAGCCCAATTAGAGCCATTTGGCTACACGGTAACGGCTCCTGGTCAAGAAGTTGACTTTGTAAGCCGGACCTTGGTACCCAAGGTGCAGCAATTAGAAGACCATGCCACCGGTTCTTCCCATGCTGTACTCACGCCATTTTGGAGTGAGCGTTTAGGAAAAAAACAGATGACTGCACGGCAGCTGAGCCCACGTGGTGGGGCGCTTACTTGTGAGATGGGTTTAAGCAAAGTGAAATTAAGTGGTCGTTTTCAGAAAGTGGCACAAGGCCAGCTTGCTGAGGATAACTAGCTAAGAGTAATGACCTAATTCATTAAGCAACTACCTTTAAACTTCCCCGTAGTTTTTAGCCATTTCCGGATGGTTTACCGTCTAACAAATCAGCCATGGCATTTTAAGCTTTACGGTTTAATAGTTTTCAGCCAATTTACCAATTACAGGGTTGCCGATTTGTCACCAGCCAAAAACCTTAAGCGCTAAAGCAAAAAAAAAGGAAAGGCATTAGCACTTTTAGGTGCATTTTCATGTTCTTTGAATTATAGTTGAAAATTACTGTGAGCGCTCAGTTACTCCATGCCTTTATAGATTTTTAAATCAGAAACCTGGATTTTGTCTTTTTCATCAGAACATAACAGAAATCTTGACGATGCAACCGGCAGCGAGGAGGAGCTAAGGCGCTACCTGCGTGAAGGAGAGCATCAAACCCAAGATTTTAAATTTAGGATTGATAGTAGTTTAAAAATTGCCAAGACTTTATCAGCTTTTGCCAATACAGACGGGGGGCGTTTGTTAATTGGGGTGAAAGATAACGGTAAGGTTACGGGAGTAGATCCTGAGGAAGAGTATTTTATGATTGAGGGTGCTGCTGATTTGTACTGCAAGCCGCCCGTACCTTTCAGCGCCAAGACTTTTGCCTATGAAGACAAGCTGGTTTTAGAAATTTCGATAGCGCCTTCGGCCGAAAGGCCCCATTTTGCCAAAGAAGAGGATGGGAAATTTTGGGCTTTTGTACGCCAGGATGATGAAAATTTTAGAGCTAATAAGCCTTTGCTGCGATTTTTAAGAGATAAAACGCCTAAAAGCAAACGCAAGAACCTGGTAGCTTATGGCCCAACAGAGCGGGCGCTTTTTGACCTGCTGAGCCGTGAGCAGGATACATCGGTGAGTAAATTTGCGCGCCTGGCTAAAATACCCATTTACCGCGCGGAAAGAACATTGGCTCTATTTCTTAAATGGGACATTATTGGCTGGAAAGCCACTGAGAAAGGTATTCGCTTTCATCTGGCGGAAGAGGAAACTAGAGATTTTTAAAAATATTTATCTCTTTAAGGCCTTGGTCTAGCCCTAAATACCAGTCTAGGTGTGGAGAAATTTCACCGCAACCACCCGCGTAGCTAATGCACTGGGTTTCATCATGGGTGTGGTAACAACGAGGACAACGCCCAGCATCTTCAAACATATTGAAATCCATTTGGCAGCTTTCGCAAATCCAATGCGCCTTGCCGTCAGGAGGCCAGTGACAATGCGGACAGGCGGTATTTTCTCCTATAGAACTCATTCTTCCAAAGCCCCTCGCCTCACCAGCGTTTTTCTGATATTATCCATTCTGCGCTTATTTACCCCCAAATCTGAATGCCCCACCCTGCTGGCCGAACGATAATGCACCACCTGCTCAATTTTTGGCAGGTAAAATTCAACATCGTCTACAAAGCCAAACACGGGAATTTTGAAGGTAGCGTGCACGTACTCCTCGCTTTGCTTCTCAATGTGCACCCGCTTCGTTTCTTGCAACAGCTCTAACAGCTTCTCGCGAAAGCGTTTGTGGCTAACACTGTAATGCCAGGGCTCCAAAAAATGTTGGGTATCACTGGGGTATTGGCTTACTATACAATTGGGCGACTCTGGGCACGGTTTTAATTTTTGATTTTCAATACCTACGTTCATGTGAATTTTTCTTTGGCAAGCGGTACTACTTAGTATGATACCAAAAAGGAGTAATAAGCGCCATGCTTTATGAGTATGAGCCATAAGCGAACTTTGTTTAAACAAAAATGCCATTTTTTTGATTTATTGCTTCTATTAAGATGTCCGGATAAATGGAAAACACCTTGCAGAAAGTTAAAACGGAGGTATTTACAGTGGCTGGAAAAAACGGCATACCTATGGCGGCTGACGCCACCTACATAAAGTCAGAAAAAGCCATGCCGGTGATTGTATATGCGCACGGCATTAATGGTTTTAAAGACTGGGGCGGTATGGATTTAATTGCCCAGGAATTTGCCCGCCAGGGATTTATTTTTGTAAAGTTCAATTTCAGTCATAACGGCACTACCCCTGCCCACCCCATGGAGTTTTACGATCTAAATGCCTATGAGAACGATAACTACCTCACCCGCCAGCAAGACCTTTCTTGCTTGATTTCATTTATTGAAGAAGAGTATCATGATTGGCCTGTGGACCATGATGCCTTGCATCTTTTGGGGCATAGCCGCGGGGGCATAGATGCCTTACTATTTGCCTCAGACGAGCGTATTGCCAGTCTAGTTACCTGGTCAGCACCGGCTACTGCCCAAACCCCATGGTCTAAATGGGATAGTGAGAAAATGGATTTATGGAAAAATGAAGGAGTTGTTTATTTAGAGAATAAGCGAACCCACCAAAAGTTACCCATAGGCTTTCAATTATATGAAGAATTTAAATCGCACAAAAACAACCTTTTAAATACTGAAAAAGCCGCGCGTGAAATGCAAAAGCCCTGGCTTATTGCCCATGGAGAAGATGATGAAGCCGTTTTTGTAAAAGAAGCCTATCAATTAAAAGAATGGCAACCTCAAGCTCAAGTGGCCTTGATAGAAAACAC
>PR_CR_10_Liq_1_inCRDRAFT_1001605_pt1 | contig 12452 bp, 13 predicted proteins | sample PRCRCaboRojoPR_3_FD_10241 | JGI IMG/M metagenome (IMG submission 10241) | reverse complement strand
CTGCAAATGGTCGCCCTGATGGTCTATGCCCAATGGAAACGGCCGGACCTGGCGCTGTTCAGCCGCATCTGGAAACCCGATTCCGAGATCATGGCGCGGGTGTTCAAGCTGGGCCTGCCCGTGGGCGGGGCGGCCCTGTCGGAAAGCGGGTTGTTCACGGGGTCGTCTATCATGATGGGCTGGATCGGCGAGGTGGAACTGGCCGCCCACGGCATCGCGCTGCAACTGACGGCGGTGATGTTCATGTTCCATGTCGGCATGTCCAACGCCGCGACGATCCGCATCGGCAGCCATTTCGGCCGCCGCGACGGGCCGGAAATGCGCCGCACGGCCGAGGCCTCGTATGCGCTCTCCATGGCGTTCGGCGTCTTTGCCATCGCAATTTTCTTGCTTTTGCCGGAGGCGCTCGTGTCGCTCTTCGTGGACCCGGACGAGCCGCAGCGCGGCGCGGTCATAGCGCTGGGCGCGGGCCTCGTGATGATCGCGGCGCTGTTCCAGTTCGTCGATGCGGGCCAGATCATCGCCCTGTCGAACCTGCGCGGCATGCAGGACACCAATATCCCGATGTGGCTGGCGGCGGTCAGCTATTGGGTCATAGGTCTGCCCGCGGGCTATGTGCTGGGTTTCCCGCTGGGGTACGGCGGGCCGGGCATCTGGTTCGGCATGACCCTGGGGCTGGCGGCGGCTGCGATCCTGCTGACCGTGCGGCTGTTGCGGCAACTGGCGCGGTATGACACGGCCCCCATGCAGCAGACCGGGGGCGCCTGACCCTCGGGTGCAACGGTTGCCGGGCTGGCAGGGATTGCGCCTTGCAAGAGGCCAGCCGCTTGGCCATTCTGGACCCATCAGACAGCACTGCACAATGCGAAGGGGGCCGGTTCCAGCATGGTATTCGAGGTTTTCGCGGTCGGTGCCGCCTTCATCTTTGGCTTGGCGGTGCGGCCNCTGGGACTGCCGCCGNTGGTGGGGTTCCTNGCNGCTGGCTTCGTCATCAACGCATTCGGACCACGATTTGGAATGCCGGCCCAGACGGGGCCGATCCTCGATTATCTGGCCAATCTGGGCGTTCTGCTGTTGCTGTTCACCGTGGGGCTCAAGCTCAAGCTGAGGCAGATCGGCGAACCGCAGGTGATCGGTGTGTCCCTGCTGCATTTCGCGCTGTCGGTCCTGCTGTTCACGCCGCTCGTCCGGCTGTTCTTCACGCCCGATTGGAATGTCGCGCTGCTGGTCGGCATCGCGCTTGCTTTTTCCTCGACCGTGCTGGCCGCCAAGATGCTGGACGCCAAGCGCGAAATGGGCAGCTTTCACGGCCGGACCGCCATCGGCATCCTGATCGTGCAGGATATCATCGCGCTGGTGGTCATCGCGGTTTTCGCGGGCAAGATGCCCGGGCCCTGGGCGCTTCTGGTCTTTGCCACGCCGCTGCTGCGCCCGGTCCTGCACAAGCTTCTGGACTGGGCCGGTCATGACGAGGTGCTGGTGCTGGCGGGGATGGCGCTGGCGCTGGTGATCGGCGGCTACGGGTTCGAGGTGATCGGGCTGAAAGGCGAGATCGGCGCGCTTGTCATGGGGCTGATGCTGTCCACCCATCCGCGGGCGGGCGAGCTGTCGAATTCGCTATGGTCCCTCAAGGAGGTGTTCCTCGTCGGGTTCTTCCTGTCCATCGGCATGTCGGGCCTGCCCGATTGGAATGCGGTGCTGTTCGCGCTGGTGCTCGGCGTCCTTCTGCCGCTCAAGGGCATCCTGTTTTTCTTCCTGCTGTTGGCATTCAAGCTGCGCGCCCGAACGGCCTTCCTTTCAGCGCTGTCGCTCACGGTCTACAGCGAATTCGGCCTGATCGTCGCCACGAGCATCCCCGCAGCGGAACCCTTCGTGGTGCCGCTGGCGATCGCGGTTTCGGTGTCCTTCCTGGTCGCCGCGCCGATCAATCACCTGGCGCATCCGCTGTTCGAACGGTTCAGCGACCGTCTGAAACCGTTTCAGCGGGTCACGCGCCACCCTGATGAACAGCCCACGGACCTTGGCGATGCGGATGTGCTGATCTTCGGGATGGGGCGGACCGGGTCCGCCGCCTACGAGGTCATGGCCGAACGCGGTCTCAATCCCATCGGGCTGGATGCCGACACTTACAAGGCCGCCGCCCATGCCGAGGCCGGACGCAATGTCGTCTTTGCCGATGCAGAGGACAGCAATTTCTGGGCAGGGGTCCAGTTGGGCCGGATCAAGGCCGCCGTTCTGGCCATGAATGACCTCGAGGCCAAGGTGATCGCCGCCCGCACCTTGCGGGCCAAGGGGTTCACCGGCCCGATCGTCAGCCATGCCCTGCATGACGAACACCTCAACCTGATCGAAGAGGCTGGCGCCGATTGCACCTACCTGACCATGCGAGAAGCCGGGCGGAGCCTGGCGATGAACGCGATGGAAGAGCTTTTGCCGAAGACCGCGCCGGGCGAATGATCGGCCGGCTTATTCCGCTGCGTCCTTGCCCTTCATCAGGCGGTCGGCCTTCTTGCGCACAAGCACCGAACGCAGGTCGTGCATGGCCAGCAGCAATTCGTCCGTGAAGGCCTCCAACTGCTCGTCGGTGGCCTTGGACTGCGCCCATTGCGTCGTCAGGTTCAGGTGGTCGATGGCGCGGTGAATGTCGTCCACCGTGCGCCGGGCAAGGGTTTCGGTCCGCTCCTCCATCCAGGACTGGATCACGGCGAGGTCCGCGTCGCTGAGCGTCCGGTCCCCTTGCGGCTTGATCTGCCCGTTGTTGATGTTGATGACCGCGATCTGGTCCATCTCGATCCGGCGTTGGCGGTTCTCGGTATCCACCTTGAACACGGCTGCCCCGTTTTCCTTGACCCGGAAATAATAGTCAGGAAGCTCTGCGCCCATCTCTGCCCCTTGTCACTCACCCGCCTCTGTCCGGCGTTGTCGAAAAACTAGCAGAGCGGGGCCGCGCGCGCCAGAATTTGCGTCGCCTGCGGCCCGGTGCTCAGCGCAGCCCGGCGCAAAACGCCTGTATCCGGCTGCACGCCTCGCGCAGCGCCTCATCCGAGGTCGCATAACTGACCCGGAAATTCGGGCTGAGCCCGAAGGCCGCGCCGAAGACCACGGCGACGCCGGTTTCCTCCAGCAGGGCCGTTGCGAAAGCTTCATCATCCACGATCTTGGCACCATTCGCGCTGGTCTTGCCGATGCAGCCCGCGATGGAGGGATAGACGTAGAAGGCGCCCTGGGGCATCGGGCATTCGATCCCCTCGGCCGCGTTCAGCATTTCGACCACCAGGTTGCGGCGGCGCACGAAGGCCTCGTTGTTGGCTGCGATGAAATCATGCGGGCCGTTCAGGGCCTCGACCGCCGCCCATTGGCTGATCGAGCAGGGGTTCGATGTGGATTGCGACTGCACCTTGCGCATCGCCGCGATCAGCGCCTCGGGCCCTGCCGCGTAGCCGATGCGCCAGCCGGTCATGCAATAGGCCTTGCTGACGCCGTTCACCGTCAGGGTTCGGTCATGAAGCCCCGGTTCGACCTGCGCGGGCGTGCAGAATGTAAAGTCGTCATAGGCCAGGTGTTCATACATGTCGTCGGTCATGACCCAGACATGCGGGTGTCGAATCAACACATCCGTTAGCGCCTTCAACTCGTCCCAGGAATAGCCCGCGCCGGTCGGGTTGGAGGGCGAGTTGAAGAGGAACCACTTGGTTCTCGGCGTGATCGCCGCCTCGAGCTGATCTGCGGTGATCTTGAACCCGGTTTCCAGCGCCGCCTCTACGGTGACCGGTGTGCCGCCCGCCAGCAGCACCATATCGGGGTAGCTGACCCAGTAGGGGGCGGGGATGATGACCTCGTCCTCGGGGTTCAGCGTGGCCATCAGGGCGTTATACAGCACCTGCTTGCCCCCCGACGACACCGAGACCTGCGACGGTGCATAATTCAGCCCGTTGTCGCGGGCGAACTTGGCGCAGATCGCCGCCTTGAGTTCGGGGATGCCGTCGACCGCGGTGTAGCGCGTCTTGCCCTCTTCGATCGCACGGATCCCGGCGGCGCGGATATGGGCGGGCGTGTCGAAATCCGGCTCGCCCGCGCCCAGAGCGATGATGTCGCGGCCTGCCGCGCGCAGCTCGGCCGCCTTGGTCGTCACCGCGATGGTGGGCGATGGTTTTACCCGCGCGAGTGTCGCGGAAAGGAAGGACATGGTCGGCCTCGGTTTTGTATTCCCCCGTGCGACGTGTCATAGGGGGGGCGAACCGGACAGACAAGTTCAGAGGACACCATGACCGAAGAAGAAAAGACCGAGTGGTTCAGCGAGGATACGGCCACCTTCGGGGATCGCCTTGCCGCGGCGCGCGAGGCCGCGTCGATGACCCAGAAGGACCTGGCCAAGAAGCTGGGCGTCAAGCTGGGCACGCTGCGCAACTGGGAGGATGACCTCAACGAACCGCGTGCCAACAAGCTTCAGATGGTGTCGGGCCTTCTGGGCGTGTCCCTGCGTTGGCTGCTCACCGGCGAAGGCGACGGCATCGACCTGCCCGAGGAAAACCACATCGAGGCCTCGGACCTGCGGGATATCCTGCTCGAGATGCGCAGCCTGCGCGCGCAGATGGTGCAATCGGGCGAAAAGCTGGCGCAACTGGAAAAGCGCCTGCGTGCCGTGCTGAGCGACGCCACATGAGCGAAGATATCGACACTCGCCGGAAGCGACTTTACATGCGGTCGATCCGGCGGGGCATCAAGGAGATGGACCTGATCCTGACCCGCTTTGCCGATGCCCACCTGGCGGAGATGGAGGCGACCGAGCTCGACCTCTACGACCGGCTTCTGTCAGAGAACGATCACGACCTGTATCAATGGGTCTCCGGGCAGGCCGCGCCGCCCGCGGTCTACGCGGGGATGATCGCCGGGATGTCCGAGGGGATGCGCCGCGCCTGACGGGACGATTTCGCGAATTTGCCGCGACTTAACCGATTATTCGGCAATTGCATGCCATGCCTTCGTCTGCAACGGCACAGAACGGAGGTGTTGCATGTCATTCCATACGGTTCCCGACACCGCGACGAACGGCCAGAAGCGGGCCTATGACGCCGGCTTCATGACCTCTTATCTCGAGGTTCTGATGCTGGTCGAACGGCTGCACCGCCTGCTGCTTGATGTCATCAAGGACGAGTTCGAACGCGTCGGCATCCTGGAGGTCAACGCGGTCCAGGCCCTGTTGATGTTCAACATCGGCGACAACGAGGTCACGGCGGGTGAGCTCAAGACGCGAGGATATTACCAGGGCTCGAATGTCAGCTACAACCTCAAGAAACTGGTGGAAATGGGTTACATGCACCACCAGCGATGCGAGATCGATCGCCGCTCGGTCCGGGTGCGGCTGACACAGAAAGGCCGCGACGTCCGCGATATCGTCGCAGGGCTGTTCGGTAACCATGCCAGTGGGCTTCAGGACAGGGACGTTCTGAGCATGGACGCGATCGACGAGATTACCACTGCTCTGCGCCGGGTCGAGCGCTATTGGTCCGACCAGATCCGTTACATCTACTAGTTCGTTTGGGCGTTATTCTGCCAGCGCGCCGATCGCCACGGCCTGCAATTCTCGCAGAAGCTTGCGCTGCATCGCCGCCTCGAAGGCCTCGAAGCCAAGTGCGCTTTCGACAAAGGCGCCGGGTCCGCGCAACACATAGGCCCGGTAATAGGCCACCAACTCCATGAAGGGTTCGTTGGTCGGGGCGTTCGGGTCGCCGATGATCAGCCCGTTGATGGTGATCCCCGGCGGGGCCGGGGGCACGTCGCGCGGGCGGATGCCGGCATTTGCCTTGCCGTCGCCGGACAGGTCGAGCGTGCGTTTCCAGCACTCGGACTGCTCCTCCAGCATGGCGATGCCGGTCTGCATGGCGGTGCCAAGCGCCGTTCCAGGGTGGGCCCGCACGCGGTGGGTCGTGCTGAGCGTTTCGATTACGTCCCGCAGCCGGTCCGGCCCGGTTATCGCTGTCCAGGGCACCAGAAGCCGCATATCACGTGGCCCGCTCCACTCGTAGACGGCCAACCTCACCGGGGTCTCCGGTTGCGCCAAGAGCCGGGCCTGCACCGCGGGTGCCGTCAGCGCCCCGGCCAGCCCGTCCAGTTGCAGCCGGTATTCCCGTTCATCGACGGATCCCGACACGTCCAGCCCCAGCGCGAGGGCTTGCCGGCATTGCGCCGCAGCCGATCCGGCCAGCAACGCCAGAAAGCCGGCCAGCACGATCCCTCGCCTCACCGTGCCTCGCCCAGCATGAGAACGCCCAGTTCCCGGATCAGCTTGGCGCGCATGGCGCGTTCGAAATCGTCGAACCCCTGCGCCACCTCGACAAATGAGGCCGGGCCCCGGATCACCTCGTTCAGGTAGTAGCGCACCAGGTCCAACTCGGCCTCGTATTCACCGCCATTGATCACCAGCCCATTGACCGTGACACCGTCGAAGGGAAAGGCGCCATAAGCCTCTGCGGGGCCGAAGCCTTCGTTGTTGATCCCGTCGCCGGAGACGTCCAGCGTCGCCGCCGCGCAGCTGGGCGCACGCCGCAGCAGTGTGGCGCCATAACCCAGCGCATAGCCCATCGCCGTAGGGAAATCTTCATGGCTGCGGCGGCTGTTTGCGACCTGCGCCGAAACCGCCTGCAAATCCGCCGGCGAGCGGATCAGCACCCAATCCTGCACAAGCACCTGCTTGAAGCGTCCCGACCATTCATAGATGGCCAGCGCCACCGGGTCGCCCGGCGCGAGGAAGGCCGCCTGCACTTGGGGGGCGACCAGCGCCGAAGCCAGCCCACCCCGTTGCAACGCATCTTCCGCCGCATCCACCGAGGAGGAGACGTCCAGCGCGAGGGCCAGCGCCAGCCGGCACGCCTCGACCGGGGCCGCGACGAACGTGGCCAGCGCGAAGAGCCCCGCCCTTACCAATGGCCGGAATTGTCCATGCTGGCCCATGGCTCGGCAGGGGCCTGAGCCTCACCGGCCTGCAACAGTTCAACCGAGATGTTGTCGGGGCTGCGCACAAAGGCCATGCGTCCGTCGCGAGGCGGGCGGTTGATCGTCACGCCATTGTCCATGAGGTGCTGGCACGTGGCATAGATGTCGTCCACCTCGTAGGCGAGGTGTCCGAAATGGCGGCTGTCATCGGGCAGCCCGTCGTCGCCGTCCCAGTTGAAGGTCAGCTCGACCGGGCAGTCTTCCTGACCCGGCGGGGCCATGAAAACCAACGTGAAACGGCCTCCTTCGTTTTCGAACCGGCGCGTTTCCTTCAGGCCCAGCAACTCGTAGAAAGCCATGGATTTTTCCAGGTCTTTCACTCTGACCATCGTGTGCAGATATTTCAGCGGCATGGGGTCTCCTTTCACTGTCTACGGGAAACGTAGCATGCCCGCCCGGTGTGAAAAGTCAGAAACGTGAACGCAGGAACAGCCCCATTGTCGTCGTAACGCTGTCATAAGAGGGCACCGAAGACTCGGTTTTCTGGTGGCGCAATGTCACGACCGGCTCAAACCCATAGACCTGCATGTTCGGAAAACCGGCTGAGAGTTTCAGGCTCTGCTGGCTGTCTTCCCGGCCGGACGGGTCCAGGGACACCGCGTCATGGATCTGCCAACGCTGTTCGGCCACGACACTAAGCGAAAGCGCGTCGGTAACCTGTCCGAAATCATAACCCAGGCTGACTGTTGCGCTGCGATAGTCCCGGTCCATCGCGTCAGAACGGGACCGGACCAGGCGGGCCGACAAGGACAAAACGTCCTCGTTCGCAAGGTCCAGTGCCCAGTGCCCGCGCAAGGTGGCGCGGTCGGCGGTTTCGCCGGTTGTATATCGCGCGCGCTCCAGGCCTGCCCCATAGGACAGGGTCATGGTCTCGGACAGCGGCATCTGTGCGCCGATGTCGCCGGACAGCCGATGCGCAGAGAGGCCGTCGGCATCGGCTTCCAGGATGTAGCGCAGGCTGGCCGAATAGGTTGTCTGGGTGCCTTCCGGCACCCATTGCCGCCCCAGGCCCAGGTAGGCCTGGCCATAGGACAGGGCCGCGCCGCTGACCTCTGGGGCGTCTTCGCGGGCCTCGGCGCTCATGATGTAGGTTTTGCCGAAAACCCCGGCCTCCAGCGAGGTGCGACTGCGCGCGCCCTGGGCCAACCGGTAGCGCAGGTCGGCGGACAGGCTCAACTCGATGCCGGACAGGGGCCGTTCGTCCGGCGGCACGATCCATTCTAGGTCGGAAAAGGCGTCCGGCAGGAAAGCGAAGGTGACATATTCGTTGGATGTGCCGTTGTTCACGTTGTCGCTGGGCGACATGCCGAAATCCAGGCTGATGGACAGGGGGTTGGCGCGCCGCACCTGAGAAAAAGCACGGGCGACGAACGCGTCTTCGCGCGGGGTGCGGGTATGGTTCGCGGCGCGACGCAGCCAGAATTGCGCCCTGGTCAGGCGATCAGCATTCGTCGCGATCTCGGCCACCGTCAATGCAGCGGCCAGTTTTTCCGACTCCGTCTGTGCGTTTTGCCATGCGAGGGTGGCGGCCATGTCCGCGGCCTCGGTGTCGCCCAAACCCTGTTCGGCACGGGCCAGCAGGATCAGAATGCCGATATCTTCCGGGTCGGCCTGAAGAAGCGCGCGGGTCACTTCGCGCAGGGCGCGGAACTGGCGCAGGCTGTAAAGGCGGGCGGCCAACTCTCGGCCTTCAGCGACCGAGATCCGCTCCTGGGCTTGGGCCGATTGCGGCACCGCCACCGGCCCGAGTGTGATGATGACGCCAGTTGCGACTGCTGCAAGAAGCCGCCACATCACGCCCTCTTATTGTTGCGTCGTGACGAAGACGCCGACTTCACGCGCCTGGTAGTCGCTCAGGAATTCGAAAGTCTGGGTTGTACTGACCGTGTCGGCCCCGGCCGGAATGCCCGAGGTCGGCGCGCCGATGAAGGCCGGAATATCGCCGCCGGCATTGGTCACCTCCTGCAACTCGCTGGCCGGGATGGAGTCGAAGCCGCTGGTGGTGCCGGTCTGGGTAATGGTCTGGGTTCCGACCACGACGCCCCCGACGATGATGTCCTGTTCGAACGTGTAGGTCCACTGGATCGTCTCGACCGTCGTCACCTGCACGTTTCCGGGCCCTTCAAGAACGGTGTAACCGCCGATTTCCTCGCCGTCGGGGCCGCCGAAGATGCCTTCGTAGCTGCCGGTATCGGCCACGCCGCCACTTACGGGGAGCGCGGTTGTGGCTTCGCCCCCTTCAAAGACGCCCTGGTCGGTGCTGAAACTGACAACGGCGAGGATCACGTCCGGCAGGTTGTCGACCACCGTTGTCCCGTCCTCGGCCAAGGCCACGTGGTTGGTGATGTCGCCTGCGATCGCACCCTGGATGCCCTCGATCGGGTCGAAGTCCAGAACGTCGAGGATCAGCGTCGCATCCCCCGCCGTCAGTTCGATCCCGCCGCCATTGTCGAAGGTTCGCGCGCCGCCATAGACGCCGCGATAGACATATTCGCCGATCCCGCTTGGCAGGCCGAAATCGCTGCGGTTGATATTGGCCCCGCCATAGCCGAACCCGAACCAGTCGCGGGAATTGGCCGCCGTCGCCTCCAGGTAATCACCGCGGACGAAAACGGCGTAGTGCTTGACCAGGCCGGTGGTGGCGGTCTGCCGGCTTTCGTAGACGCCGCTGGTGATGCCGTTGGCGTCGGTCGAGGTGGTGCCCGCGATATTGTCATAGCGCCCGTCGGGGCCGTCGAATGGCAGGTTGTTGATCACCAGCTCGTCATTCGCGGCGTCGTATTGCACCGCGTTCATCGTCAGCCCGCGGTCGGGGTCATAGAGAAACTGGTTGTTGACGTCGGTATTGGGGTCGTTCTCATCCAGCTGCTCGGAGCCGGTGCCGTCGGGCGAGTCCACCATGAAAGGGTTGGTGCCGTCGAGGCAGCCTGACAAGGCCGCAAGGCCCACAATGGCGATCGTAACCGGGTATCTCATGGCAATCTGTCCCAACAGGTCTCTGGTGTGGCGGCCGGTGACGGCTCTTTTTCACTCATAGTCAGGAAATCCAAAGGCCGAGTCAACGATATGCACGGGCTTTTCCACAGGATATCGGGGTTCCCGGTGCATTTTGGCGTAGATATAGTAAGCAGGTCACGACCCGACCCGAGAATCAGCAAGGAACCCCGCCATGCCCGTCACCCCAGACCAACAGGCCGAGATCGACGCCCTGCGCGGCGAGCCCAAACAGACCCTGCGCGCGGTGTCCGAAGGGATGGAGGCGCATCTATACAAGGCCGCCCCGGTGCTGGATCACGGCTTTGTCCGGGTGATCGACTACATGGGCGACGATGCCGCGATCTGCCAGGCGGCGCGGGTCTCTTACGGCAAGGGCACCAAGTCGGTCAGCAACGATGCGGGGCTGATCCGCTACCTGATGCGGCACTGGCACTCGACCCCGTTCGAGATGTGCGAGGTCAAGTTCCACGTCAAGCTGCCCGTCTTCGTGGCCCGCCAGTGGATCCGCCACCGCACCGCCAACGTGAACGAATATTCCGCCCGCTACTCGATCCTCGACCGGGAATTCTACATTCCCCGCCCCGAGGACCTGGCCGCCCAATCGACCGTGAACAACCAGGGCCGGGGCGAGGCCTGACCGGGGAAGAGGCCGCGCGGGTGCTGGACTATCTCAAGGGCGATGCGGCGCGGGCCTATGACCATTACGAGGAAATGATCTCGGACGAGGGGCAGCAGGGGCTGGCCCGTGAACTCGCCCGCATGAACCTGCCCGCCAATATCTACACCCAGTGGTACTGGAAGGTGGACCTGCACAACCTCTTCCACTTCCTGCGCCTGCGCGCCGATGCCCACGCCCAATACGAGATCCGCGTCTATGCCGAGGCGATCTGCGACATGGTCAAGGACTGGGTCCCGGCCGCCTACGGCGCCTTCGAGGACTACCGCATGGGGGGCGTGAATTTGAGCGCCCGCCAGCTGGACTGCATCCGAGCCATGCTAAAGGGCGAAGAGGTCACGCAGGAAAGTTCCGGCATGTCCAAGGGGGAATGGCGGGAGTTCATGGGGGTTCTGAACGACTTGGCTTAGAAACCGGCAAAATCGAGGCACTGGAGCTACTTAGTCAAAGATTTTTGGCGAACCTGGATAACCGGAACACATGGGGCGAGCGAGAAAGCACCATTATGTACCACAAGCGCTACAGCGCTATTTTCGTAGTGCCGAAGGCAAGATTTGGTACTCGGAAAGGGTTGATCAAGGCCGTTTCGGAAAGCCAGAGAAACGAAATACGAGATCTACATTCAAAGCGAGAGACTACTACACAGTCCTTGATGATGATGGCCTATCTGACCGAATTGAAAGGAACTTCCACGGTGAGATGGATGACTTTTTGGGCCAATTTCTTGCGGAGGTGCACCGTGCACTTGACGACGGTTCGGCACCCGTTGTCGAGGGGGAGTCACTCTCAAGTATCAGACGTGTAGTAATTCATTTAATTGCTCGAACCCCAGAATTTACGTCAGATTTTGATGAATTTGGAGTTGGAGAAGAGGTGCTGTCAAATGCCTTGGCGGACGCAATTGAAGCAAATCTTGATGCAACAGAAATCGAAAAAATAAGATCGGAACTCGAAGATCGGATTCGAGTGAGGAATTTTGGTCGCTCAATTAGAACACAGGCACAGGCAGGCCCGTTTTCTAGAATTGACGAAGCGCTCAAGGATTTCGATGTTCGGTTTGCTCAAAGCAAAGGTCAACACTCTTTTATTCTTTCAAGCTTGTCCGCGTATCGGATTGGAAATGGTGGCCATAACGGATTATCAAATCCAAGAACTGAGATATGGCTTCCAATTTCTCCAAAGCGCGCACTTGTCTTACTTAAAGATCCACAGAAAAAAATCCCCATGGTTGTTACTGAGCCTCGGGACCATATTCGGAAGGTCAATGAGTTTGCAGTATCCAATAGCAATGAGGTGGCCTCACATTCGGAAAAACTGCTTCTTTCGCTTCTGGGTTAAGAGGCGGGTTTTGGCGTGATGTTATGGATGTCATGGGATATCGCTTACGCCGCACGTCGCGCGGTCGCCAGGCCGCCCGGTCGGGCTGGCGATCTGGTGGGCTATGCGCCGCGCTCGACCCTTCTTTGGATGTGGCGGCCATAAAGCGCTCTGAACAACCGTTTGATCGCCACCCCGCGGCCTGTCGCCCGTGCGGCTTGATTTGAAATCCGTTTCCGGGCAACTTTATTGCGCAGACAAAAACTTGTGGGATAGGGACATGACTTTCTTGAAAAAATGCGCCTTGGGCGTAGCGATGGTGGCCGGTCTTTCGGGCTGCGAACTCGCGGTGATCGCGGCGGCGGAAGACAACGATGTCGAAGAGATTGGCCTGACCAGCTTTACCATGCCGGCGATGATGCTGCTCGACGTGCAGGGCGAACCCGCGGTGACCTATACAGGCACGCTG
>PR_CR_10_Liq_1_inCRDRAFT_1001604_pt1 | contig 12457 bp, 7 predicted proteins | sample PRCRCaboRojoPR_3_FD_10241 | JGI IMG/M metagenome (IMG submission 10241) | reverse complement strand
GCAGGGAAGGTATCGTTAACTGTTGAACGTTCTTGCTCGCAATGGATGGGGCTCGGTCCAAGCGCCGCTCTGGTGAATTGCTGCGTGATTCTCCTCTGGTACGCGGTGTGTGCTCGACCAAGGATTGAATATACCGTCACCGTTTTTTGTGCAGGACGTAGATCCGGTAACCTGCCGCGTTGGTCGCGGTGGCCGCTTGCCTGCCGTGCGCATGACCGCTCGCGCCAGGCGTCGGGGCTGCCCTCGTGACGGACCGGCAGCCGGCGGCGACAGCGCCGCTCCAGCCGAGTCTTGGTATGCCCTACACGCGGCTCTCCAGCTTCTACTTCTTCCACTTTGCAGCCCTGGGGGCCTTGGTGCCCTACTGGGGGCCGTACCTGCTGGAGCGCGGCTTCGCACCCGCCGCCATCGGCGCGCTGATGGCGATCCTCATGGGAACCAAGATCGTGGCGCCCAATGTCTGGGGCTGGCTCGCGGACCGCGCCGGCGAGCGCATGCCGAGCGTGCGGCTCGGTGCGCTGCTCGCGGTGCTGGGCCTGGTGCCGGTGTTCTGGGCCGATGGCTTCTGGACCATGGCCCTGGTGATGGCGGCCTTCAGCTTCTTCTGGAACGCGCCGTTGCCGCTGATGGAGGCGGTCACCTTCAACCACCTCGGCGCGCGGGCGAGCCGCTATGCCAGTGTGCGCGTCTGGGGCAGCGTCGGCTTCATCGTCACGGTGCTGCTGCTCGGCTGGTGGCAGGAATGGGCCGGCAGCGGCGTGGTGCCGCTGGCGGTGCTGGTGCTCTTCATCGGCGTCTGGGCGAGCTGCCTGGTGATCCCGGACCGCGATCAGGCGCCGGCCGAGCACGCGCACCTGTCATTGCGCCGCCTGTTGGCGCGCCCGGAGATCCTGGCCTTCCTCGCCGCCTGCCTCTTGATGCAGGCGAGCCACGGCGCCTACTACGCGTTTTATTCCATCCACCTGGAGGCCAACGGCTACAGCGATGCCGCCGTCGGTGCGCTCTGGGCGCTGGGTGTGGCCATCGAGGTGCTGGTGTTCATCAACATGCACCGGCTGCTCACGCGGTTCGGTGCCCGCCGGCTGCTGCTGGCGAGCCTGGCGCTGGCGGTGCTGCGCTGGCTGCTGATCGGTGCCTTCGTGGACATCATCGCCGTGCAGCTCCTCGCGCAGAGCCTGCACGCCGCCACCTTCGGCGCCTTCCACGCCGCCGCCATCCACCTGGCGCATCACTACTTTCCGGGACCCACCCAGGGCCGCGGCCAGGCGCTCTACAACAGCGTCAGCTTCGGCGTCGGCGGCGCCATGGGCAGCCTGATCGCCGGGTCGCTGTGGTCCCAGGCCGGGGCGCTGGTCACCTTTGCGGTGGCGTCCGGACTCGGGGGGCTGGGCTTTATCGCGGCGTTGCGGGTGGATCGGGGCGGGCGCCACTGATGGCGAGGCTCATGCTGTGCTGCCCACAGCCCCGCCCTGCATTACCGGCTTCGGCTTCAGCTTCGGCTTCGGCTTCGGCTTCGGCTTCGGCTTCGGCTTCGGCTTCCGAAGATCACGGGCATCAGCAACGGCGCTTTCGTCCGCTAGAATGCACGGCGCGCTGCGTTGCTTGCCGCGGCGCCGCCCTGCTCGGCGGGGCGCAGTCGTCTCCAAGCCGAGCCCCCTTCGCCGCCATGACCCAGACCTACCCCGTCCGCCCGGGCCGCCGCTATCCGCCCGGGGCGAGCATCAGCGACAAGGGCATCAACTTTTCGCTCTACAGCCGGCATGCCACCGGCGCGACGCTGCTGCTGTATGCGCCGGATGCCGACGCGCCCTTCCAGGTCGTCGCGCTGGACCCGGTGGCGAACCGCAGCTTCTTCAGCTGGCATGTGGAGGTGGTCGACCTGCCGCCCGGCACCCGCTACACCTGGCGCCTGGACGGGCCCTGGGACCCCCAGGGCCACGGCTGGCTGTACGACCCGCGGGCGGAGCTGCTGGACCCCTGGGCGCGGGCGCTGGACGTGAGTCACTGGGACCGTGCGAAGCGCTGTGGACAGGGCCCCAAGCCGGGCGACAGCATCCGCGGCGTGGTGCTGGCGGACCCCTACGACTGGGAGGGCGATGCGCCGCTGCCCATGCCCTCGCAGGACATGGTGATCTACGAGCTGCACGTGGGCGGCTTCACACGGCATCCGAGCGCCGGCGTGGCGCACCCCGGCAGCTTCAAGGGCGTGGTGGAGAAGATCGATCACTTGCAGCGCCTCGGCATCACCCACGTGGAGCTGATGCCGGTGATGGCCTTCGACCCCCAGGACGTGCCGCCGGCCACCGGCGCGGCCGGGCTCACCAATTTCTGGGGCTACAGCACCCATGGGTTCTTTGCGCCGCATCCGGGCTTCTGCACCGGCGAGCCCACGGAGCATCGGCGCGAATTCCGGGACATGGTCAAGGCCCTGCACCGCGCCGGCATCGGCGTGCTGCTGGACGTGGTGTTCAACCACACCGCCGAGGGCGGCCAGGGCGGCCCGGCCATCCACTTCAAGGGCCTCGGCAACGAGACCTTCTACATGCTGGACGCCGCCGACCGCAGCCGTTACCTGGACTTCACCGGCTGCGGCAACACGGTCAATGCCAATCATCCCTTCGTCGCGCGATACATCATCGACTGCCTGGAGTACTGGGTGCGGGAGATGCACGTGGACGGCTTCCGCTTCGACCTGGCCAGCGCCCTGGCGCGGGATGCCCATGGCGTGCCCATGGAGCACCCGCCGGTGCTCTGGGGGATCGAGCTCTCGGACGTGCTCGCGGGCACCAAGATCATCGCCGAGGCCTGGGACGCCGCGGGCCTCTATCACGTGGGCAGCTTCCCGGGCTACCGCTGGATGGAATGGAACGGCCGCTACCGCGACAACCTGCGCGCTGCCGTGCGCGGCGACCCGGGCCAGGTGGCGGAGCTGGCGACGCGCATCGCCGGCAGCAGCGACCTCTACCAGGGCAATCTGCGCCACCCCATCAACAGCATCAATTTCGTCACCTGTCACGACGGCTTCACGCTGGCGGACCTGGTGAGCTGTGAGCGCAAGCACAATGAAGCCAACCGGGAGGGCAATCGCGACGGCTGCGACCACAACCTGAGCTGGAACTGCGGCGCCGAAGGCGACACGGACGACGCGGTGATCCTTGCCCTGCGTCGCCGCCAGGCCAGGAATTTCCTGACCATCCTGATGCTGAGCCAGGGCATTCCGATGCTGACGGCGGGGGACGAGCTGCTGCGCACCGCCGATGGCAACAACAACACCTGGTGCCAGGACAACCCCACCGGCTGGCTGGACTGGTCCCTGGCCACGCAGAACGCGGACATGGTGCGGTTCACCGCCGGTCTCATTGCGCTTCGCAAGCGCCACCGCAGCCTGCGCCGCCGCCACTTCCTGGGGCACGACGACGTGCGCTGGCAAGCACTCGACGGCGGCCCGCCCGGCTGGGACGACGCCAAGTGCCGGGAGCTGGCCTTCACGCTGCGGGGCCGCACCGCAGACGAGCCGCCGCTGCACGTGCTGATGAACTTCGGCCCCAGGGCGCGGACCTGCCTCCTGCCCGAGCCCCCGGGCGAGCGGCAGTGGGCCATTGCCGTGGACACGGGCGCGGCCCCGCCGCGGGACCTGATCGCTCCCGCGGACCAGCGCACCATCGGTGCGCGGCGCTGGCGGCTCGGCGCCCACAGCGTGCTGGTGCTGGAAGGTGCTGCCGCGCAGCCAGCGGACAGCTCGCGGCTGCTGACCGGACCCGGCAGCACGCGGCGCTGAGCGCAGGCTCGCCAAGCCGGGCGCAGGCGCCCCAACGAGCACCCGCATGCAGCAAGGTCCCGCGAGCCGCCTGCCGGCAGGTGTCAGCAGATCCGGATGCGCACACAGCGGGCACGTGACAGTGCGCCCGGGTCGGCTCAGGACGCCGGCAAACTCGCCAATACCCCGTTGCATCGGGCACAATTCCCGGCTTGATCCCCGCGATCCGCTGCACCGATGCTCAACACCAACATCTCCCACGCCCTCGGCCTGCATCGGCACCAGCCACCGGGCAACCCGGCCCTGCTGATCGGCGCCGAGGCCCCCATCGGCGCCACACAGGCAGGCGGGGCCGCCCCGGGCATGGCCCAGCCGGCCCCTGCCGCGGCGCTCATAGCCGGCCGGCAAGCGGCTGGGGCAGCGCGGCACGACGCAGCCGAAGTGGCAGTCAGGGACTCGGCACCGAGCAAGGGTGAGACGGGTGGCAGGCGCACGTCGCAGCAGGTACCGAAGCAGGTACCAGGGAGCCGACGCTGATCGTGGGCGGTCGTTCTCCATGTCGCAGTGGACGCCGCCGTGAGCACTGACCACAGCGCCAACAACCCGTCCGCAACAGCGACGCAGTTGCCATCGGACCCGACCCTGGCCGCCCCCGCCAGCGACGCCGGCGGCGAGTTTCCGGACACGGCCGTCGGCACCCATCTGGTGCTCTACCAGACCGAGGACGGCGCGGTGGATCTGCGCTGGCATATCGATCCGGCGGACATCGCCCATGCGCGCGCGGGCTTCGGCAACCACCCGGCGCACCCGGTGCTGCGGCTGCATCGTGTCGGCAGCCATGGCGACGACCAGCTCATGGCCGATGCTGACCTGGGTGCCGACGCCGATGCCGAGGACGGCCACGCCCACTACGCCGGCGGCAATGCCGTCGGCCTGCTCCAGGCGGAGATCGGCCTCGCCGGCGACGACGGCGGCTGGCTGCTGATCGCCCGCTCCAATGGCCTGCCGGCGGCGGCGCCCGTCGGCGCGCGCTTCCTGAAGCCCGGCCGGTCGCCGACGCCGCCCGAGGCCACCGCGGCAGCAGCGCCCGCCCCCGCCGGCTCATCCGACGGCTCATCCGCCGCCGCATCCTCCGCCGCATTCTCCGAGGATGCAGCAGCAGGTGACGGTGATGAGGCTGCGCCACCGCCGCTGCCCCTGGCGCCCGAATTCCCGCTGGTGGAGCCGCCGCTGTCGGCGCGGGCACGCGCAGCATCACAGGCACCCGCCACGCAGCCGGAGCCGGAGCCGGACGCTGGTGTCGGCGTCACCGAGCCTGCCGCGGCGGAGGCACGGGCGCCCCACCGCGCTGCGGCCGACAACCCGGCCCTGCGCTCAGGCAGCGACCCGAGCCTCGGCCGCGCCGCGCCGGTCACGCAGCTGCCGGGCCCGGGGGCCGGGCTGCCGGGGACCCTGCGCGGGCCGGAGCCGCCGCCCGGCGGGGTGGTTCCAAGGCTCACGCCACGCCCGCCACCGCAGGCGACGGCACCGCCCACAGCGGCACCGGCTGAGCCCGTGGCGGGCAGTGGACCGTTACGCCCGCAGGTGGACGGGGCCACGCTCGCCGCGGAGCTGGTGGTGCACGGCACCGCGCCCCCGAATACCCTGCTGGACCTGGGCGGCCATCCCTACCGGGTCGGCCCGGGCGGGCGCTTCGTGCTGCACATCCCCATCGGCGACCATCAGGTCATCATGCGCCTGCTGGCGGCGCTGCCGCAGCTGCCGGTGGCGCCGCGCGACGACGGGATGACCTGAGTCGCGCACGAGCCCCGCCGCACCCGCCGGCAGGCAACCCGCTGCGGCGCGTATAATCCGCCCCTGATCACCCGCCAACCCCGCCCGCCGCTGTACCCGCCGGGCTCCGCCGTGGACACCCGAGCGCTCCGCGCCGCGAGCCGGCCGCCCGGCGTCGGTGCCAGCCAAGGATCGCCCTATGTTCATCGTCATGGCCAGCCCCGAGTGTGCTCCCGTCGCCAAGGCCGGTGGGCTCGGTGATTTCATCCACGGGCTGGGCCGCGAGCTGTCCATCCGCGGCAATGCCGTGGAGATCGTGCTGCCGAAGTACGACAGCCTGCGCTTCGACCGTATCCAGGACCTGCACAAGTGCCACACCTGACCTCTGGGTGCCCTTCTACGACAAGGCCATCCATTGCGACGTCGAATGCGGTGAGGTGGACGGGCTCAAGTGCTTTTTCATCGACGCCCACTCCGAGCACGGCTTCTTTAACCGCGGCAAGATCTACGGCGACGCCGACGACGCGGACCGCTTCGCCTTCTTCTCGCGGGCGGCGATGGAGCTCCTGTACAAGTCCGGCAAGCGCCCGGACATCATCCACTGCAACGACTGGCACACCGGGTTGATGCCGGTGCTGCTGTACGAGATCTACGCCGGGCTCGGCATGGACCAGATCCGCGTCTGCTACTCGCTGCACAACATGGGCCACCAGGGCTGGACCGGTGCGCACGTGCTGCACATGAACGGCCTGGACGCCGGCCGCCTCATGACACCGGAGCGCCTGCAGGACCCGGGCAACCCGGGTGCGGTGAACCTGATGAAGGGCGGCATCGTCTTCTCCAACTTCGTCACCACGGTGTCGCCGCGCTATGCCTGGGAGATCCAGCACACGGAGCAGGGCATGGGCCTTCAGGGCGTCTTGCAGACCCACGACCGCAAGTTCGGCGGCGTGCTGAACGGCATCGACTACAACACCTGGAACCCGGAGCTCGACACCCACCTGCCGGTCAACTACGGGCCGGACAGCCTGCCCGAAAAGGCCAAGTGCAAGGCGGCCCTGCGCGCCCGCACGGGCCTCGGCGACGTCTTCAAGCCCATCGTCGCAGTGGTGAGCCGGCTGGACAGGCAAAAGGGCGTTGAGCTGATCCGCCACGGCATCTACTACGCGCTGGAGCAGGGCTGCCAGTTCGTGCTGCTCGGCAGCGCACCGTCACCGGACGTGAGCGCGGACTTCTGGCGCATCAAGCACGAGATGGACGCGAGCCCTGACTGCCACCTCGAGCTCGGCTACGACGAGGACCTGGCGCACCTCATCTACGCCGGTGCCGACATGATGCTGATCCCGAGCGTCTACGAGCCCTGCGGGCTGACGCAGATGATCGCGATGAAATACGGCTGCGTGCCCATCGCCCGGCGCGTCGGCGGCCTCGCGGACACGGTGTTCGATGCCAACTACTCGGACCGGCCGTTCGAGGAGCGCAACGGCTATGTCTTCGACGACTACACCTATGCCGGACTGGAGTCGGCGCTGGGGCGCGCCATCGGGCTGTGGAAGCGCTTCCCGGAGTATTTCCGCCAGCTGCGGGTCAACGGTATGCGCCAGGACCGCTCTTGGAACGGCCCGGGGCAGCACTACCTCGACATCTACGACTACATTCGGGCCTGAGGACGGACGCCATCCACATCGAGCAGCTCGCCTATTGCGCCGATCCGCCCGCGCGCTTCGCCACCGTGGCCGCGGAGCCCTGGGCGATGCTCCTGGACAGCAACGCCGGGCGTGCCGCGGGCGGGCGCTGGGACATCATCACGCTGGCCCCCAGGGTGACCCTGCGCACCGTCGGCGCGCTGACGGAGGTCCGCAGCGGCAATCGCCGCAGCCTCTCGCCGGACGACCCGCTGGATCTGCTGCGCGAGGCCTTGGGCCGGCGGGTGGACGCCGGCGCCGCGGCGGAGCTCGGGCTGCCCTTCGTCGGCGGCGCCGTGGGCTGGCTCGGCTATGATCTGGGCCGGCGGTTCGAGCGGCTTGGGCTCCGCACATCGCTCACGCCCGGCGCACCGCAGCTCGCCATGGGCATTTACGACTGGGCGCTGCTGGTGGACCACCACAGTGGCACCAGCTGGCTGGTGGGCCGGGGCGACCCGGCGGACCCGCGCCGCCAGCGGCTGCGGCGGCTGGCCCAATGGCAGCCCGGGCGGCGCGCCCAGCAGCGGACTGACCAGCAGCGGAGCAAGGGCCCCAGCGGGGACTGGGGAACCGTGCCAAGCCAGGGCTTGCGGGTGACGGGGCCTTTGCTGAGCGACCTGGACCAAGCCCGCTACGCGCGGCGCTTCGCCGCAGTGCAGGACTACATCCGCGCCGGCGACTGCTACCAGGTCAACCTCGCCCGGCGTTGGTCCGCGCCCGTCGCCGGCGACCCCTGGAGCGCGTACGCCCGCCTGCGGCAGCTGAGCCCGGCGCCCTTCGCCGCTTATCTCAACACCCCGGGGATGCAGGTGCTCTCCGCATCGCCGGAGCGCTTTCTGTGGCTGCGCGACGCACAGGTGGAGACCCGGCCCATCAAGGGCACGGCGGCACGCCATCCGGACCCTGCGCGGGACCGCGCACTCGCCGATGCGCTCGCCGCGAGCGAGAAGGATCGCGCCGAGAACCTGATGATCGTGGACTTGCTGCGCAACGATCTCGGGCGCTGCTGCGAGACCGGCAGCGTGCGGGTGCCGGAGCTCTTCAAGGTGGAGTCCTATGCCGGCGTGCATCACCTGGTGAGCAGCGTCACCGGGCGTCTGCGTGCGGATGCCGACGCCGCCTCCCTGCTGCGGGCCTGCTTCCCCGGCGGGTCCATCACCGGCGCGCCCAAGATCCGCACCATGCAGATCATCGACGCGCTGGAAGGCGCCCCCCGTGGTGTCTATTGCGGCAGCATCGGCTATGTCGGCTACGACGGCGCCATGGACAACAACATCGCCATCCGCACCGCGACCGTCGCGGATGGCCGCCTCGACTTCCGCGCCGGCGGTGGCCTGGTGGCGGACTCCGACCGCGATGCGGAGTGGGCAGAGATTGGTCTCAAGGCGCGCGCCATGCTGGCGTTGGTGGCCGAGCTTGGTGCCGACACCGGCGCGGAGACCGCGCAAACCCGGCCCGCTGTCTCGCTGCGCGGCGACTCCGCCTGACCCGCCTGCGCCCGCCTGCGCCCGCCGGGGCGCGGGCGGCAGGGTAGGTCGGGTCAGCGCAGTGTGAGCGGACTTCGTGCCCAGGTACGCTCCTGACAGCCGGGTGATGCGGTCGCTGACCCGACCCACGCGCCCCCTATGGTCGGGTTACGCTGTCGCTGATCCGACCTACGCGGGGCGCTTGCTCGGCCCCAGGGACCCCAGGCGCGAGCGGCGTCAGTCCCCCCCGGCGGCGCCGGTTGCCACCTGCTCGCGGGCGGTGACGTAGAGTTCCACGCGGCGGTTGCGGCTGCGGCCTTCCGCCGTGGCATTGCTGGCGATGGGCCGGTCAGGCCCAACGCCCGCGGCGGTGAGGCGCGCCGGGTCCACGCCGCGCTCCACCAGGGCGGCCATCACCGCCTCTGCGCGCTGCTGCGACAGTGACTGGTTCAGGTCACGGCTGCCGACGCTGTCGGTGTGGCCCTCCACGCGCACCGTCAGCTCCGGGCGCTCGGCGAGCAGCTCGGCGGCGCGGTCGAGCGCCGGCAGGTCCCCCTCAGGCAGCGTCGCGCTGCCGCTCGCAAACCGCAGCCGGTCGCCGCCGAGGTTGACGACGATGCCGTCCTCCGTCACCTCGCCGCCGAGTGCCGCAGCGGTCTCGTTCAGGGCCTGCGCCTGTGCCGCGCTGTCACGGGCCTGAGCCAGGGCGTCTTCGGTGGCCGCCACCTCGCCACGGGCCGCGCCGAGCTGCGCCTCGGTCTCCGCAAGCTGCGCGTTCAGCCGCGCGATCTCCTCGTCCGCTCTTGCCTGGGCCGCGTCGCGCTGGCGGCGCACCACCTCCAGCTGTTGGCGCAGGGCCTCGCGCTCCTGCTCCTGACGGGCGTCGCCGGCGGCGATGCGGGTCTTAAGTGCCTCCAGGGCCTCGGCGTGCTCGCGCTCTAGGGCGGCGAGGCGCGCTTCGGCCGCCGCCGCCATGCCGTCGCGCTGGGACCGCACCACGTCGAGCTGCTGCTCCAGCGCATGCCGGTTCTGGTCCAGGCGCGCCTGGATCGCGGCGACGCGTCCTTCCAGGGCATCGATGGCGTCGTAGTGCTCGTCCGCCGGAACACGGGCGGCGAGCCTCTCCTTCGCGGCATCACGCTGGCCGCGCACCACCTCCAGCTGCTGGTGCAGCGCCTGGGTCTGCTGGGCAAGGCGCGCGCCCATGGCGGTAAAGTCGCGCTCGGCGGCATCCAGGGCGTCGTAGTAGGCATCCGCGGGGATGCGTGCGGCAAGCGCCGTCTCGGCGGTATCGCGCTGGGCGCGGACCACCTCCAGCTGCTGATGCAGGGCCTGGGTCTGCTGGCGCAGGCGGGCGCCCATGGCGATGAACTGCTCCTCGGCGGCGTCGAGCGCGTCGTAGTACTCGTCCTTCGGGATGGCGGCGACGGGCTGCTCGCCGGCCGCGTCCTGCGCCAGCGCCGCCTCGGCGGCCGCGTCGCGCTGGGTGCGCACCACCTCCAGCTGCTGTTGCAGGGCCTCGGTCTGCTGGTCGAGCCGTGCACCCATGGCGGTGAGCTGGCGCTCGGCCGCGTCCAGGGCATCGAAGTGCTCGTCCCGCGGCACACGCTCGGCGACCGCTTCCTCGGCTGTGTCGCGCTGCTCGCGCACCACCGCCAGCTGCTGCTTGAGGGCATGGGCCTGCTGGTCGAGGCGGGCGTTCAGCGCCCGGATCATGCGCTCGGCGGCGTCGAGGGCGTCGTAGTGCTCGTCCGCCGGCACCAGGGCCTGGATGGCGTCCGCGGCCTCGTCGCGCTGTTCGCGGACCACGTCCAGCTGCTGGCTCAGCGCATGCGTCTGCTGGTCGAGCCGGGCCTCGATGGCGCTGATCTGGCGCTCGGCGGCGGCAATGGCGTCGGCATGCTCGGCCGCCGCCACACGCGCTGCGGCCTCGGCTTCGGCCTCGTCACGCTGCTCGCGCACCACGTCCAGCTGTTGGTTGAGCGCGGTGCGCTGCTGATCGATGCGGGCCTGCATGGCGGTCAGGCGGTCCGCCGCAGCGTCCATGGCGTCGGCGTGCTCGTCCCGCAGGGCCTGGGCCACCGCGTCACGCTGCTGGCGCACCACGTCGAGCTGCTGCCCGAGCGCGGTGGTCTCCTGATCGAGACGGGCCTGCATGGCGACGATGCGCGCTTCGGCGTCGTCCAGGGCTTCTGCCGTCGCCCCCGCGTCCGCGGCCTCGGCGCGCTCGGCCTCGAGCGCCGCCCGCAGTGCGTCGACCTCGGCGGCCAGGGCCTCGGCATGGGCCTCGGCGGCGCCGCTGTCCTGTGCCACGGCAGCGGTCTCTGAATCCATGCCGTCGTCCGTCGCCTCAGGCGCTGCCGCGGCGTCTGTTGGGGGCTCGTCGTCGGTCTCGGTGGCTGCGACCTCAGCACCGTCGTCTGCTGGTGTCGCTGCGGTGGCGAGCTCGTCATCAGGCGCTGCCGCGGACTCGGGCGCCGCGGCGGGCGCCGCCGTCTCGGTCTGCGCAGGCGCGGATTGCGCGGGGGCCGCTGCCGTGGCCGTGGACGCGGCGGTGGCGACGGTCACCGACGCCGTCCGGCCGGCTTGGAGCTCGGCGCGGACAGCTTCGAGCGTGTCGGTGAGCTCCACGAGCCGCTGCTCGATCTCGGCGATCGTCATGCCGTCCGCGGCGGCGTCGGCATCCGCCCCCTGCGAGCGCAGCCAGCGACGCCAGCCCTGCCACTTGGGCGCAGCCGATGCGGCATCGCCACTCGGCCGCGCGGCGCCGGCGAACACCGATGCGAGGGCTCCATCGACCCCCAGCGTGGCGTCGATGGGGGAGACGGGACCGCGCATCGCCAACGCCTCCTCGGGCGTCATACCCGCCGGCGGCTGCCACCAGCGCCACAGACCCTGCCATTTCGGCAGCAGCTCGGCATCGGCGGGGGCCTCCCCGGTGGGCGCCGTGGTGCCGGCAAAGGTCGTCGCGAACATGTCGGTCTCACCGAGCACGGCGAGCATGGAGGCGGTGCCCTCGCTCGGCGCCGCCGGCGCGGCACTGTCGTCTGCGTCGACCGCGGCGGCGGTCTTCTCGGCCGCAGCGGTCCTGGGCTCGCCCGCGGCGTCGCCCGCAGGCGCATCGCCGTCAGGCGCCTCGGCGACCGCGACCTGCTCGGCGGCCGCGGCTTCGGCTTCAGCCGCCGCTTCGGCCTCGGCCTCGGCTTCGGCCGCGGCCAGCTGCTCGACGAACTGCTGGCGTTGCTCCAGGCTGGCAGGCGCCGCGCCCTCGGGCGCATAGGCCACCTGAACGACACCGCCCTGTGTGGGGTCGGGCGACAGCCGCCCGGGCAGGATGCCGCTCAGGGACGGATAGTCTCCCAACATGGTCTCGCCGTAGAGCGGCTTGTAGGTGCCCTTGTGGCAGGTGTCGCAGGCGGCCTTCGGGGCGTCACCCGTGGGGCCGAGCCGAGTGTCCGGATACAGCGGGAGCAGCGGGCTGAGGTGCTCGTTGTTGAGGTTGCGCACCATGCGGATGCCATGCCAGGCGGTGACGCGCTGCGGCGTGCTCTCCTCCCACAGGCCCATGGCGCGGGTCTGATGGCAGTAGGTGCAGTTCACGCCGAGCGACTCTGACATGTACATCATCAGGGCATAGGTGTACTCCGCCTGCTTGATGGAGCGGCGGTTCCCGTGCGGGAGCACCTCGGTGCCCTGAATGCGGATGTCGTTGTCCTGGTACAGGAAAGGCGTCAGCGGGTCAGAGGGCAGGGACGAGAAGCCGTTGTTGGCGACGC
>PR_CR_10_Liq_1_inCRDRAFT_1001603_pt1 | contig 12461 bp, 8 predicted proteins | sample PRCRCaboRojoPR_3_FD_10241 | JGI IMG/M metagenome (IMG submission 10241) | reverse complement strand
AACTTAAACAAAGACCACCAAAACATACTCAACGACCCTGACTACTGCCAAAAGGTTAAAGAGTACCAGGGAGCCACTAAGCTGAGTTTCGACTCTAGAGGACTGCCCCTTAAAAAAAGCAAAGTAGTGTACTCTGACTACTCACCAGGACTCTTAGTCAAGAAGATCCTTAAGAACTACACCACGCCTGTACTTCTAAACCACTTCGGAGGCATGAGCAAAGGAAAAACTCCTTATGACAACTTGCCTCAGTCAGTAAACATGTTCTTCGAACTCCAGCCTTCCTGGCACATCTACCACCAAATAGGTGTGAACTTTTTGTGCGAAGGGCAAATTTACAACCACATTCCAGGAAACTCTTGGCTTAACTACAAAGACGTAACTGCTAACACCATGAGGGAGTACTCCAAGTACTACGTTGGAAGGGAGCACTGCTTTGACCCCTGGAAAGTAATGCCTTACAGTTTAGACCTGACAATAGAAAGCGACTGCGAAGAGTTCACTAGAGAACTTGAAGAGAACCTTAACTCCAAAGAAATCAAGTGGATGACTAAAAAAAGCAGGTTTTCTCACAACGGACAAGGAGTCTTTGTAGTTGACCAGAAAAAAGCAAAAGAGCTGCTTAAAAACAAGTGCCCTTGGGAAGAAAAGTGGCAAGCCCAAAGGTACATACCTAACCCTATGCTTATAATGAACCGTAAGTTCGACTTTAGAGCTTACATGTTTATTGCAAGCATGGATCCTTTGGTGATCCTTTACCACGACGGCTTTGTTAAAATTAGTTTGGTTGAGTACGAAGCTGAGTCTTCAGACCTAGCTTCGCACCTAACCAATACCAAAATTGCTGAAAAAAGCCTCAAGAACAAAAACATAACTTCTGAAGAAACTAAAGCTTTGTTGGAAGACCAAAGTTGGAGTTTCGAACACTTCGAAAGTCACATGTTGAATCAGAACTTAATTTCTGAGAACTGGATGGACAACACTTTAAGGAAGCACATCAAAAAAGTAATGTTTCACTTGGTAAGGATGAACTTAGACAAACTACTTAGACACCCGCGCGTGTTTGAGCTGTTTGGACTGGACTTTTTAATAGACACAGACTTAAACATTTGGTACATCGAAACTAACTTAACGCCAAGCATCGGAAGTACTTCAGAAGAAAAAAAGAAAGTAAACACTAAGTTAGTGACTGACATCATTGACTTAGAGTACTCATTGCTGTACGGAGCTGACTTTGACTCTTTGTTGGAAAACACTAATTTCGAGTGGGTTTTTGATGGAAGGAAAGTAGGAGTTCAAAGGTACCATGGGCTTTTGGAAGAAGACTGTGTTTAACAAAAGATTCTTTTGATTTTACTTCTGTAGTTAGCTTGTACTTGGTCTTTTTGTTGCTGGATTTCTTCTTTGAAGTTTTGTTTTTCTTCCATTAAGTTGTTTTTTTGAGTTTCAAAAGTTTTTAAGTTTTGGTTGCATTTAGTTTCTAGAGACTTTATGGAAGATCTCATTTTAAGCAAAGCTTCTGAGTAGTTTTTGGAAGGAGGTGTTTCTCGGTACTTCATTGCTTGTAAGTTGCTTTTAAGAGAAGTTGTTTCTGAGAAGCACTTTTCATCTGACTTAAACTTACAGGTTTTTTGGGACTTAGTGTAGTTTTTAATAAAGTTCAGAATTTCTTGGTTGATCGAATTAAGTTCGGAGTTAAGTTTTTCTTCCATTATAAAACGAACAAATGGAGTGGTGGGAAGATGATGACGATATTTTCATGTCGGATGAAGAATTCGACGCACTAGAAGACTTTGAAGACGACCTTGACTTTGAAGACGGACTGGTCTTTAAGAACAGGGACGAATTAGCCCAAATGGGGCATAGTCTTTACTCAGACATGATCCACGACACTTCAAACAAGGGTGAAAAAGCCAGAATTGTTGAAAACTACCAAAAAAGCAACGAAAAATACACTGATAAACAGTTCCCTCCTGACTCTACAAGTCTTGTAAAGGACTGGGGGCTCCTAGACTTCCACACCCAAAAAGAATGGCGTAGGTTCGTATGGAAACGTTCTGACGAAATCTTTAAGCACCCCATTAAAGTATTTGACGAAATCAGTCCTAACGACATCAACCAAGGACAGCTAGGAGACTGTTACTTTTTGTCAACTCTGTCTGCCATAGCTGAGTTTCCTGGCAGAATCAAAAAGCTTTTTGACACTCAAGAGCACCAGCCTTCAGGATGCTACACTGTGAACATCTGTGACATGGGAGTTTGGTGTGATGTTGTAGTAGACGACTTCTTTCCCTGCACTCCTGACGGACAAGTAGCTTTTTCAGGTCCTGAGTACACTTCAGGAACTACTGAACTTTGGGTGCTTCTGCTAGAAAAAGCTTGGGCTAAGCGTTTTGGAAGTTACTGGGCAATAGACGCAGGACTTACTGAAGAAGCTTTGAAAGACCTCACAGGTGGACCTTGTTTTACCGTGAACTCAGACGAAGAAGACTTATGGGACAAAATCTACGACTCTAATAAAAAGAATTTTATTATAACGGCCGCAAGTGCAGGGGACGATGGATGCGGAGACATGGTGAACGATGTAGGACTTGTAGCACTGCACGCTTACGCTGTAATAGACGCGAGAGAAGTCAAAACCCGAGCTGGACTTGAAAGGATTCTAGAAATCAGGAACCCTTGGGGGGAACAAGAATGGACTGGGGACTGGTCAGACAAGTCTGACAAGTGGACTCCTGAACTCAAAAAGGAACTTGGCTGGGAGAACTCTGATGACGGAAGGTTCTGGATGCCCATCAAAGACTTTGTGAACTTTTTTTCTAACGTAACTATTTGCTGCGTGCACGACGACTACCAATACCAAGGAATCCAGAAGAACCAACCTCAAGACGGTTCGAGTATATTCAAGGTGTCCTTAGAAGAGGGAGGCATGACCTACTTCATGGTGACTCAAATGGATGCTAGAAGATTTGACGAGGACTGTGAGTACGACTACTCGCCCGTAAGAATAATCCTAGCTAGAGTTGAAGACGGCGAGTTGGTTTTTTTGAAAGGGTACGCCAACGCATTTGAAAGGGACGTTTGGATAAGTGAAGAAGTTGAGCCAGGCGAATACTTAGTTTATGTTCAGATCGACTGGATAGGTGACTTCACAGACCAGTTTGGGTTTTCAGTGTACTCAGGCTCTAAAGTTAAGCTTTCAGACGTGTCTTTCCAAGAAGTTAACTTTTTACAAAGAGTCTTCAGCGTTGAAACAGCTGAAAGCGAAGGAGCTAAAGTTAACCAGATAGGACCAGACATGTACTTTTACCAAGTGATGCATATCGGCGATGACGGAGAAGGCAACTTTATGGAAGGTTGCATTTATGACATTGTTGTAAACGACTCTAAGAATTCAAGACTAGAGCTGGACGTCATTCATAAGACTTTTGAAAACATGGAGTTGCTTGAACCCTATGAAGGCGACTCTTACTTTTTGAAGCTGGACAAAGGCGAGTCTAAGGTAGTCGTTAAGAGGCAAGTCAGCTTACTAGAAAGCAATAGGATTACTATGAGTTTAAGAAAAAAGATAATTCGAATTTAATTACTCAAAGTTTTTAAACGACTGTGCAAACCCTTCTATATGAGCTGGTTCGTCTTGGAGCTCAGTTACGTTTTTGAGCTCTGACTTAAGACTGAGGTTTTCTTGTCTTAATGAGTCAATTTGTTGTTCTTTGGACTCAATTGAGTTGTGTAAAAGCTTTACTTTAAGTTGCCATTTTTGCTGGACAGAGTCAAGTTCGTTTTGGAGTTGTTCAATTCTATCAGCTGAGTCTGAAGGGGGTTCTTTAGTTTGACTAAGCGAGTTTTCTAGTTCGAGTTCTTTGATTCTTCTGATGTAAGTGTCCCTTTCAGCTTTTTCTTGTTCACGTTCTAAGTGCATAAACTTGATTTGCTCATTCAGGTCGACAATGTCTTTTTCTTTTGCGTTTAAAGACTTCTTAAGTTCTTCAGAGTTTTTTTGGAGTTGTTTAAGGGAGTTTTCTAGTTGTTTTTTGGTTTTTTGGAGTTGTTGGTTGTCTTTTGTGAGTTCTTCAGTTTTTTTAGTTTTGCTTTCTGTGAGAGATTCTTGTTTGAGTTGTTTTAACTTGTTTTCTAGGGTGGCTGTTTTGTTTTCAAGGTCTTTTTTTTCTTTGTTTAGTTGTTTTATTCTGGACTTGGCGTTTTGGAGTTCTTTTTTAGGTTCCTCTGAGGATTCAAGTTCTTCTTTGAGTTTTTGGATGGTTTTTTCGTAGTTGTTTTTAAGGTTGTAGAGTTCAGTGTCTTTGTCTTGGATTTTTTGGTTTAATTGGGATATTTTGTCGATATAGTAGTTTTTAGTTGAGCTAAGGATTTCTTCTTTTTGCTTGAGTTGGAGTTCTAGGTTTTCTAAGTCTGACTTTGTTTGGGTTTGGCTTCTCCTTCTGGGAGCTATTGGTGGGGAGTTGTTTAAGCTTCTAGATATAGTTTCTCTTTGGTGCAGTTGATCTTTTAAATCTTTTAGTGTGCTTTCGTAGTTTTCCCTTATTGAGAGAACTACTTCTTCTTTTTTCCTGAGTTCGTTTTTTAAGTTTTTAATTTGGTACTCAAGGTTGGTAACTTTTTGGTTGTGGGGTTCTACAAGGATGCCTAAAGAGTTTTGCTTTGAAAGAGGAGGTTTAGTGGAAGTCTGGGTTTTAAGGGAGTTGTTTTCTTTTTGGAGTTTGGCTATTACTTGTTCCATGTGGTCGCAGCCTTGAAGGATCTCCACTACTTCTTTGTGGTATTTTTCGTTTTCGGTTTTGAGGTTCTTTTTTTCTTCCTTGAGTTTTTCTACTTTGACTTTGAAACAACTTGCTTCTTCAGAGTGGTACTCAATTAGTTTATTTAGTTCTTCGATTTTTTGGTCTTTGGTGTCTTCTGCTAGTTCTAGTTTCAGTTCAGTTTCTTGTTTTTGGAGTTCTTTAATTGTTTTTTGGAGTTCTAGGATTTCTTTGTCTTTTTGAGTTTGGGTTTCTTCAATGAGTTCTTGTTTCTGTTTTAGTTGAGTTTTAAGCTTGTTAATTTGTTCTTGATAAGACTCTTCATAGGACTTTAGTTGTTCGATAGAAGTGTTTTGGGTTTCAGTCTTTGTTTGTAGAGTTAGTATTTCTTGGGTTTTTTCTTCTAGTGTTTTTTCTAGTTCAGTTATTTTAGAGCTGGTTGATGAAGCTTCATTTAGTTGTTTTTCTAGAGTAGCGTTGATCCTTTCTAGTTCTTGAAGTTTTTCAATTAGTTGGGAGTCTTTTGAAGGAGCTATGGCAATTTGAGTTTGGAACTCTAGTTCAGAAATGGGTTTGGTTTCTAGTTTTTCTGAAAGTAACTGAATTTCAGCTTCGTACTGCTTTACTAACTGAGTAAGGCGTTCTTCTTTTCGGTTAATTGACTGTTGTCCTTGGAAACCACGGCCTAGGGGTTGTTTTTGGTTCCTGCGGGAAGAGACTTCTAGTGAACTTAGTCCAGATTCCTTTTCTTGGAGTTGAGTTTTCAAGGATTGGTTTTCAGTTAACAAAGCAGTTTTTTCTTCGTTGAGTTTTTTAAGGTCTTCAAAGACTGAGGGGAAGTAAGCAGCATACTGCTTTTTGATGTTTTCAATTTCTTCAAAGTGAGCTGAGTACTTGTCTTTGAGTTCTTTGTTTTTAGTTTTAGCTTTGCTGTACTTAGTTCTTAAGACTTCAAGTTGTTCGTAAAGGGTGTTGTTTTGTTCAATATACTTGTCAAAGGTAGTTTTGGAGTAGTTTTTGAAGTCCTGGAGTTCCTGGTCTCTTTTGGAAAGAAGTTCTGTGAGTCTTTTGTTTTCTTTTAAGTAGTGACTTTGTGGCTGCTTCTCAGGACTTAACTGCAAAGAACATATAGATTCTTCAAGGGTTTTGCGGTTTTTTTCGAATTCTCTGATGGCTTGCTGTATGTAAGGCTGATGTGGCATCTCAGACAACAACTGTGCACCTGTAGTTGTAAACTTTCTTAAGTTCTTGGAAAGGATTTTAAGTTTCTTGTGCAAGTCACTTGGTCTTTCAGCTGAATTTGTTCTGGAGTTACTTAAACCTTGTTTTATTTTTGAAATTGTTTTTTGGGCAGCTTCTCTTTCTTGGGCTATGAGTTCATTTTTGCTTTTGAGTTTTTCTTTGAGTCTTTGTATTTTTTGGGTTTTCTTTTCGTTTTTTTTGCGTATTTCTTCTAGTGAGTCTTTGATTTTTTCGAAGTCTAGTTGTTGGATATCAGAAAAACTGCAGGCAGACACAATGTCGTTAAACACTTGGTGGATCACTGGAAAAATAGCGTCGTAGTTGTACTCTGTAGCGGCTTCTAGTAATTTCTGTTTGCCCCACTCCACACTACCTACACTTGCAGCGTAACGGGAGTTTATTGGAGGCGAAAACCTTTTTTCTTCAGTAGAACTCAGCAGTGACAGGTACTGTCTTTCAAGGGAGGAGACTTTGTTTTGCAAGGAAGTTACTATGAACTCAACTTCTTCAGGCGCTAGACCGTATGGATTCTCTTGCATAAAAAATGGAAGCTGAAGAAGTAAACACTCTGTTCCGGGTGTGGAAAACCCTTATGCAGATGCTCCAGGACCGCCACTATGAAGTTAGCGAAGCCGACTTAGCTTACACTCGGGAGTCCTTTGGAGCTATGTTGGGGGAATCCAAAAGTAGGGAAAGACTCGTGCGAGTTGTGAACAAACAAGAAAACTTAGACGAAAAACTTATGGTTTTGTTCCCCGACGAAACCCGAATTACTGTGCCTATCATAGCCAATATAGCCCAGAAAATGCACAACGAAGCCATACAAAGAACAATTATGATCACAAAAGGGAACATTACCCCCACAGCCAAGAACGCAATAGTGGAAGTGAGTTCCCACTTCACAATAGAGTACTTCGAAGAAAAAGAACTACTAGTCAATATAACAGAGCACGAACTAGTGCCTAAGCACATCGTCATGACTGAAGAGGAAAAGCAGGCCCTGCTAACCAGGTACCGCGTCAAAGAAACACAGCTGCCCAAAATCCAAGTGACCGACCCCGTAGCTAGGTACTTCGGACTCTCACGAGGCCAAGTTTTCAAAATCATCAGAAACAGCGAAACTGCAGGCAAGTACGTAACTTACAGACTAGCAGTTTAAGTAATTCTTAGTTATGTGTTAGTAAAGTATGTTTTGGCAGCAGTACTGGTACCTGTCATACCAGTTGGTTCTCCAATTATCAAGGCTCTTGTCTATAAGTTTGTTTACATGCATTTTGTAATCTGTTTTTGAAAGACTAGGTGCAATTCTAGCCCTTAAGTCTTCTATTGTGTGCTCGTCGTAGTAAAAGCAAGGCAATGACTCCCCCACTCCGTTTTTAATCATTTCAAACAGCAAAACTACTTCTTCTGACCTCTTCATAAGAGCTCTGAACCCTTTCACACAGAGCTTTCTGAACTTCTGGAAGTCTGCAGACCTGTAGCCTCCTAAAACTTCTACAAACTCAGCAGTCAACTTAAAAGGCACGTCTTCAAACCGAATGTTTCCGCCTGGCGAGCAGTTTAGAATAAACCCAAAGTCTATGTGGACTAAGTGTCCTTCTTTGTCTAGTAAAATGTTTCCGTTGTGTCTATCTTTTATTTGCAAAACGTAGCACAACAAAGAGTACCCTGCTAAGCTTCTTAAAAAGTTGTGTTTTGCCCACTTGAAGCTTTTGGAGTCTTCAGGACCAAACTTAATTCTGAAGTAGTCAATTAAAGAATTCATATGCTCTGGAAGGGACTTTTTTATTGAGTCCAAAGATTGAGCGTCAGGTATGCACTCCACCACTCCACAGTTTTCCCCTGTAGCTAAGATTTCATAGGGTTTCAGAAACAAGTCTAGTTTGTTTTCGTAAAAAATCTGTCTGAACTTGTAAATGGCTTGCATAGCAAACTGTTCCTGGAGTAAGTCGTCTCCAGTTTTCACTATAACTCTAACTAAGTTCCAAGACTTAAGGTTCCCAAAAGGGGAGCGCTTCCTAACCCTAGCTGCTTGTTGCTGTGAACTTTCTTCTGGAGACTTTTCGTTGTACACATCTGCAACTAGTTCTTTTCTTTTGGGTTTTTTGGAAAAACCTTTTTTAGAGCCGTTTTTCTTAAGGAACCCTTCTAAGTTGGGCAGTGGTTTGTTTACTTCTTCTGTGAAGAACTCTTTTAAGCTTTCTGCATACTGGGTAGAGTCAGCAACCGAAAAGGAAAAAGACCCCGACCTTGAAAAGTTGTCATCGTATTCTTGGGACTTCATTTCTTCCATAGGCTCAAAGACTTCTAAAGAAACCAAGTAAGGGGCCTTTTCTTTAGTTTCGAAGACTTTAACTGAGTCAGGTGGAATGTGCAGCACAACATTGCTGCTAGTCCTCCCTGGAAAAGGAATGTATACACTTGCAGGCAAAAGCAAATTGAGTTTTTTAATTTCTCTAGTAACTATTTCTTTTTTGCGTTTAACTCCTAAAATCATGTCTGCGATTCGGGTGAGTCTTTCGAAAAACCAAATGCAACTCATGTAGTTGTCTCGCAAGCCCTTTTTAGGAAAAGAGTCAAAAAAGACTTCTGTGATTTTTGATAGTTGAACGTCAGAGTCAACTTCGTTGTACACTTTGATCTTTTCGCGCAAAGCTGCTTTTCTGGGGTCTTCTTCCATTCTAGGGTACCCTATGGACTCCCTACTGACCATTTCCACCAAGTGCATAAGTTCTCTAGTTTGGGAAGCTGAACTTGCAGAACTTAAAAACCAGTACACTTTGTGTGAGTACCGAATTGAGTTTTGACAAGAGTAAAAAAGGACTTTAAGTATTTCTTCAATGCCTTCTGGGTTTTCGCATATAATGAAGTTAACGAACTGGGGTACGTAGAACTCTAAGTCGTTCCTTACTATAGTGGATTGGGGATGCAAGGGAAGATCAGAAAACACTTCTATCGAAACTTCGTGCGAGTAAAGTTTAACTAAAGCCTTTATGGTTTTATCTTCAGTTCGCTTTCTCCTGATTATTTCTTTGAAGGCTTCCCACTTACTAACCCAAGTCTTTCTTTGTCTATTCTCGGTATTTCCCATAATATTTCTAAGATGGAGTCAAAGAAAGTAGTGGTATCTATCTGTGGAGGTTGAGCTTGGACAGTCAAAGCCAAGGCAGCCCAAGAAGCTCTTAGGGGAATCGGGCTCAACCAAAACCAAATAATTCTTGAACGCGCTAGGTCTCGAGTTGTGGAAGTTTTTATTCAAGAACAAAGTGGCAGAAAACTCATTTTTCATAAAGAAGGACCTAATATTTCTGCTCGGGAACTTTGTGAAGCTGTAAGGGCTTGCTTGGACTAAAAAGATTCCTTGAAGTGAAGGAGGGACTTAAACTTTGGTTCCTCTGGAGAAGAACAGGCAGTTTAGTCTTTAAGCATCTTTAAAGTTACTATTATTTTGTAAAAGGTGTTTGTGAATTTCGTCGTTATCTATAAGTTTTTCTTTGGGGTAGTCTAACTGTGGAGGAAGTTTTTGAACAATCCTCGACCCAATAAAGGCGATTAGTGCCATCAAGTTGAACGAAAAGGCAAAGTTAATGGGATAGCTATACCCACTTTCAGTAGTTAGTGCAAACACGTTTCCAAAAACAACTGGCGAGATTGACCTGGCAAACGACCCCACAGTTAAAAAAATTCCATTGAGTCTTCCGCGTTCCTTTGCAACAACACAGTTATTCGAAAGCACTATCATAGCACTCATGCAGAAGAAGTTGTTGAGCCACCAACAAATACTGCAAGCAATAACAGCTACCCAACTAAAAGTTGCACTGTACCTTAAAAAAGTACCCAAAGGAATTGCTAACAGCACTGGAACTGAGATTCCTATAGTGTACTGCTCAAACTTAAGAACTCCATACTTACCTACAAAGTAAGAGTGCATTCTTTTTTGGAACAACAAAAGAAAAGTCGAACTAATTCCTAGAGTGATTCCTATGTCTTCAGTTCTGAACTCAAAGCCCCCGTGTTCTTTTCTAGCCCAGCACCAAAGAGATATAAGTTCGTGGTAAGCTGTTGAATTAACGCACAGTAAAAAATAAACCACCAAGATCTTCAGCACAACAGGTTCTTTTGCTATGTCCCATATTGTTCTGGAGTCTTGACTAGTTTTTTGTTGGTCTGTTTTCAGAGTTTCGTCCAAAGTAAACACTACTAAAACTGTAGTGACTACTGCAACTCCACTAGCCACAAGGTTAGGAAGCAAATAAGGGAACTCCGCCAAAATACCCCCAGTTACTATTCCTGAACTCACTGGGTCAACCAAAATGCCGCCTACTACGTTGCCACTGATGTTTCCTGTTTGCCAAGACATTGCAAACCAAGCCATTGCTGAAGCTTGTTTGTCTGCTGGCATTGTTTCTGATAAAAGTGTTTTGCATACTAGTGATAGCGGAGTGAAAAATCCTGTTAAAAACCTAATGGACACTCCCCACCAGTAGTTCTGTGAAACTCCAAAAAGACCTGAAAACACTATAGTTGAAAACAGCCCTACTAGCATCACTGGCTTGCGTCCCCACTTGTCACAAATAACTCCGAAGATAGGAGAAGCTAGTGCCCTTCCCAACATAAGTGAAAACGTAAGGATTCCAACCCAGTAACCCGTAGCACTTCTAGAGTCTGACTTTCCAGTGTCCATGACAAACTTACTTGCGAAAGGAAACACCAAAGTGAAAACAAACGCATTACAAAAAACACTCAAATAAATTCCTAGCACTCGGAGTTTAAACCTAATACTTTCCATTTATTACTTGGAAACACTTAAATAAATTCTGAGTTTCTGGGGGAATGGTTGGAAACGTAAGAACGCCTGTCGTCTTCGCTTTGGAGCGAAGCGTTGAGGGATGGCCTGTTGCTAGTGTTGAAGTTCAGTTTTATCCCAGTTGAAGGAAAAGGCCTGATGTTTTTGCTAAGGGGCAAAGGCTTCCTTGGAGTGTTTCTGTTTGAGTAAGTGCTTCTTTTAGATATTTTGTGCATGTAAAAGTCTATTTGTTTCTTGTAAAGCTCGTTTTGTTGCGAAAGTTTGGCAATTTGCTGTTCATACTGCAGCTTTAGGTTCTCTAAGTACTCTGCTTTGTACTTGAGTGATTCGTTTTCATCAGTCATGTTTGCAAGTTTGAATTTAAGATCAACAAGGGTGCCTTCATACGCCTCGAGTTTGTTGTTGAGTTCCTGGATTTCTTCTTGTTGTTCTTTCTGCTTAGCTATAGCTAGGAACTTCTCCCCTATAGCTAAGTCTTTTTCCTTTTGCAGTTGCTTTATTTGGGATTCCATTTAATGTATTAGGCATTTTGCTGGCGAAAAAATAAAATGAAAACTTTGGTGTTCATAGCTTTGCTTGCAGCTGCAGTAAGTGCCCAGGGAACCAAGTGCAGGGCTCTGTGCCTAGCTGGCGGCCATGATAACGGGGCTTACCAGGCAGGGGCTATCGTAGGACTGATCCAAAACAGAAATGCCTACGAATTAGAGTGGGATGTTGTCACTGGAAATGGAGTAGGAGCTATCAACGCTATGATAGTTTCTCAGTACCCTAAAGGGCAAGAGTCCGATGCCGCAACTAGCCTTCTGGAGTTTTGGAACAACTTCCAGTACAAGCAGTTCTACGAAGATTGGTATGGGTGGTACATCACTGGACTTCTAGATGAATCTGGACTTTACAATTCCGCACCAATGAACCAAACCATCAATAGAATGTACGTAAAACAAGCTCAGAGGTTCCTTGGAGTAGGAGCTACTGACTTGAAGACTGGAAAGTACGCATTTTTCAACTCCAGTGGACAAACTACTCAAGCCATGAAGTACGGAGTTATGGCCAGTGCTGCCGACCCTGTATGGTTCCCTTACGTCAACTACACCGACCTCAAGTTAGTTTCCGGAACCGTAAAGTTCACTGTCGACATCGACAGAGCTGTGGATGCTTGTCACCAAATGGGGTACAGCAACCCTAACATCGAAATAGACACTATTTTGGTCAGCAACAAAAAGATCCAAAAGGTAAATGCTGCTACCTACACCTCAATTCCTTCTTTGAAGAGGTTCCTTGAAATAGCATCTTATGATGGCGTGATGCGTGTTTACAACGTAGCAATTGAAGAGTACCCTCAAGTGAACTTTAAAACCTTAATTGCACCTAGCAAGAAGTTGCCCGAAACGGAATTCCCATATGACTACTCTTACGCCCAGCTAAGAGAATCTTTGAACATCGGAATTGCAGATGCCAAAAACACCACCCAAGTACCCCAAAAAAGCCTAATAAGTCAGTAAGAATTTAAAATTATTCTATGGAAAGTAACTTGTTAATGTGCAAGTGGACCTTTAGATGTAATTTGCCTGAGTTTTTGATTTCAAAAAGGTTGTGTTTGGGTATGATAAAAGTGTCCCACTGGCTTAAGTGCTTACTAGTTTGGTTGAGTG
>PR_CR_10_Liq_1_inCRDRAFT_1001602_pt1 | contig 12461 bp, 10 predicted proteins | sample PRCRCaboRojoPR_3_FD_10241 | JGI IMG/M metagenome (IMG submission 10241) | reverse complement strand
CAGCTGGGTGAGGCGGGCGCTCAGCTCGGCATAATCCACCGCATCCTCGATGGCATCCGACTGCCCGGCGGCGGACGTATCCACTGTCAGCGCCAGGTCGAGCTGCAGGCGCTGACGGATGGCGCGCTCCCAGGCGTGCACCCCGATGACCGAGCGCAGGTTGAGGCCTTCAATCAAAACCGTATCCATGGGGGTGCGAGCATTCCACGTCGGCCGCCCAAGCACAACCGCGGCCACCCGGCGATGGCGCCGGCTTGACCGGCTCATCCCCAGCGGGTGGAATGCCGCCTATGCTTGCCCTGCTACTCATCCTCATTGCCTATCTGGCCGGTTCGCTATCCGCCGGGATCATCGTCGCCCGGGTACTGGGTCTGGGCGATCCGCGCCAGGATGGCAGCGGCAACCCCGCGACCAATCTGCTGCGGCTCGGCGGCCGGCGGGCCGCGGCGGTGACGCTGCTGGCCGACGCGATCAAGGGCGTCATCCCGGTGCTGCTGGCCCACGGCCTGGGCGTTGACGGCGCGGCACTGGCGGCCGTGGGTCTGGCCGCTTTCATGGGCCATCTCTATCCGGTTTTCTTTGGTTTTCAGGGCGGCAAGGGCATCGCCACGGGGCTGGGGGTGATGCTGGCCTGGGCCTGGCCGGTGGGGCTCATGGCGCTGGGCTGCTGGGTGCTGATGGCGGCGGTATTCCGGCTCTCATCGCTGGCCGCGCTGACAAGCTTTGCCCTGGCGCCGCTTGCCCTGCTGGCCACCGGCTACCCGGCGCTGGCCGCCGGGGGCGCCATCATGGCGCTTGTCACCGGCTGGCGACACCGGGGCAACATCCAGCGCATCGCCAAGGGCACCGAGCCGCGCATCGGCAAGCGCCAGACCTAGGCCCCGCCCGCCGCCGGCGTGGGCTGCGGCAATGCCTCACCCGGCGGCAAGAGCTCATCCATGGGCCAACGCGGTCTCACCTCGGTGGCGCCATCATCCCGCTCACCGGCAAGAAGCCGCCGATAGCCGGCATAAGCGATCATCGCGCCGTTGTCGGTGCAAAATGCCAGACGTGGATAGGCCACCGTCGCGCCCTGGGCGCTGGCCTCTTCGCGCAAGCGCTCGCGCAGCGCCTGATTGGCCCCCACGCCCCCGGCCACCACCAGGCACCGGGCACCGGTCTCGGCAAGGGCCCGGCGCACCTTAATGGCAAAGGTATCGACCACTGCATCCTGAAACGCCCGCGCGATGGCCGCTCGGGTGGCCGGCTCGGCATCGGCATGGGCCACGGTGTTGACCACCGCGGTTTTCAGTCCGCTAAAGCTGAAATCCAGTCCCGGCCGGTCGGTCATCGGCCGCGGAAAGACAAACCGGTCCGGGTCTCCGTCGCGGGCAAGCGCCTCGAGCTGCGGCCCGCCGGGATAGGGCAGGCCAAGCAGCTTGGCGGTCTTGTCAAACGCCTCACCGGCCGCGTCATCGAGGGATTCACCCAGCACCCGGTAGCGGCCGATATCCGCGACCTGCACCAGCATGGTGTGCCCGCCCGAGACCAGCAACGCCAGAAAAGGAAACGCCGGCGGCTCGGGCTCGAGCATGGGCGCGAGCAGGTGGCCTTCCATGTGGTGGACACCCAGCGACGGACAATCGAGCGCCCAGCCCAGGCTTCGTCCCACCGCCGTTCCCACCAGCAGCGCGCCGGCCAGCCCCGGGCCACGGGTGTAGGCGACCCCCCCCAGATCGGCGCGGCTCAGCCCGACCTCGTCCAGGCAGTCGTTGACCAGCGGCAGGACCCGACGGATGTGATCGCGCGAGGCAAGCTCGGGCACGACACCGCCATAAACGGCGTGGGTATCTACCTGGCTGTGCAGGCGATGGGTCAGCAGACCCTGCTCGTGACTGTAGAGCGCGATGCCGGTCTCATCGCAGGAGGTTTCGATGCCAAGGACGATCATCGTCGCGGGCCGTCCGTCTTTGTGATGGATCACTTTGCATTTGCGCCCGGCCGCGCTTAGACTACCGGGCTCGATTGGGCACAGCCCAGTCTACGTCGATTTCACTAACAGGGTAAGGTCAAGACTTTATGCCGAGCGTCAAGGTTCGCGAAAATGAGCCCTTCGAGGTGGCACTCCGCCGCTTCAAGCGGTCCTGCGAGAAGGCGGGGGTCCTCTCCGAGGTGCGCCGCCGCGAGCACTATGAAAAGCCCACCCAGGAGCGCAAGCGCAAACAGGCGGCAGCGGTCAAGCGCCATGCCAAGCGCCTGCAGCGCGAAAACCAGCGTGGCCAGCGCCTCTACTGACCCAAGCGCCGGTGAGCGAGCTTAAGACAGCGATTGCGGATGCCGTGAAAACGGCCATGAAAGCCGGCGAAAAGGACCGGCTTTCGACGCTGCGCATGGTCAGCGCCGCCATCAAGCAAAAAGAGGTCGACGAGCGCCGCAGCCTCGAAGACGCGGACGTGCTGGCCATTCTCGATAAGATGGTCAAACAGCGCCGGGAATCGCTCGAGCAGTACGAATCGGCCGGCCGCGACGATCTCGCAAGCGCCGAGCGGGCCGAAATCGCACTCATCGGCGAGTTTCTGCCCCAGCCGCTCACCGACGCCGAAATCGACGCTTTGATCGACGCCGCCATTGACGAGACCGGCGCCGAGAGCGTCCGTGACATGGGCAAGGTGATGGGCATCATCAAGCCCAAAGCCCAGGGCCGGGCCGACATGGGCGCGGTCAGCGGCCGGGTCAAAGAGAAGCTCGGTTAACCGCCACCGCCGGTCTGTTCGGCTCCTGATCATCCCGCCGATGCCGTAGAGTAGGGGCATGGCCGGGCGTATCCCAGACAGTTTCATCGACGAGCTTCTCGCGCGCATCGACATCGCCGAGTTGGTGGGCGAGCGTGTCCAGCTCAAGCGCTCGGGCAGCAACTACCACGGGCTTTGCCCCTTCCACGGCGAGAAGACCCCATCGTTTACCGTGAGCGCCGACAAGCAGTTCTACCACTGCTTTGGCTGCGGGGCCCATGGCAGCGCCATCCGGTTTCTCATGGAGTATGACCGGCTCGAGTTTCGTGAAGCGGTCGAGCAGCTCGCCACCCTCGCCGGCATGGAAATCCCCACCGAGGCCCGGGGCGGGGGCAATACCGAGGCGCAAAAGCCGCTCTATGCGGTCCTCGAGCAGGCCAGCAGTCACTATCAGCAATGGCTGCGCAACCACCCCGGCCGCCAGCGGGCGGTGGATTATCTGCAAACCCGCGGCATCAGCGGCGAGATCGCCCGGACCTACGGAATCGGCTTTGCCCCCCCAGGCTGGGACAACCTGCTGCGCGCCGTCGCCGACGCCGATCCGCTCAAGCGCGCCGGTCTTGTCGTCGAAAAAGACAACAGCCGCGGGTATGACCGCTTTCGTGACCGGATTATGTTCCCCATCCGCGACCGTCGCGGCCGCACCATCGGTTTTGGCGGTCGGGTCATCGACGAGGGCGAACCCAAATACCTCAACTCGCCGGAAACCCCGGTGTTTCAGAAGGGCCAGGAGCTCTACGGCCTCTACGAAGCCCTCCAGGCCGACCGCCACCCGCCCGAAATAGTGGTGGTCGAAGGCTATATGGATGTGGTGGCGCTCGCCCAGGCCGGCATCCACCGCGCCGTCGCCACCCTGGGAACCGCCACCTCGACACGGCAGGTCGAGCGGTTGTTTCGCGCAAGTGCGGATATCGTTTTCTGCTTTGATGGTGACGCGGCCGGGCTGCGGGCGGCCTGGCGGGCGCTCGAAAGCGCCCTGCCGGCCATGCGCCAGGGCAGACAGGTGCGGTTTTTATTCCTGCCCGAGGGCGACGACCCGGACAGTCTGGTGCAAAGAGAGGGGAAAGCCGGATTCGATCAACGGCTCACCGAGGCCACGCCGCTTTCGGACTATCTCATCGATCGCCTCACCCGCGAGGTGGACATGCAGAGCATGGACGGCCGGGCACGGTTGATCGAACAGGCCCTGCCGCTTTTGCAGAAACTCCCACCCGATGTCTACCGGCACATGCTCATCGAGCGGGTCGCCGGGCTGGCCCGGCTGGAGAGCGATTATCTCGAAGGCATCGTCGATGGCCGTGAGACGCTGACGCGCTCGCGTCAGGCCAGTGCCGCCGAGCCGGGCATTGACGGCAGCGCCGTGCGGCGGACACCGGTGCGCCTGGCCATTGCGCTGCTGCTCCAGCGCCCGGGGCTGGCCGCAGAGGTCGAGGATGTCGCCTCGCTGCGCGGCCTGGACGACCTGCCCGGCCTGCCGTTATTGGTGCAACTGCTTGAATTGGGCCGAAATGAACCCCAGATCACCCCCAGTGCGGTACTGGAGCGGTTTCGGGACAGTGAATACGAGGTTGCGCTTTGGAAGCTAGCCACCTGGGATCACATGGTGCCCGAGGCAGGGTTGGCCGACGAGTTTGCCGACGCCATGACCCGCGTGCGCCGGTTGTTGGCCGACCGCCGGCTTCAGTACCTCAACGAACGGCTCCAGGCCGGGGAACTTACCGCCGCCGAATGGGACGAATGGACACGATTGAAGCGCTAGAAAAAAGTGCTACCATAATCGGTTCAGCCCAAAAACAGGCTCCCGCCGAAAAACTCCGAGCATCAGCGACTTATGGCAAGCCAAGACCAGCAATCCCAGATTCGTGAACTCATCGCCCGCGGCAAGGAGCAGGGCTATCTGACCTATGCCGAGGTCAACGACCACCTACCCGACGATATCGTCGAGCCGGAGCAGATCGAAGACATCATCGGCATGATCAACGATATGGGCATCCCGGTTCACGAAACGGCGCCGGATGCGGATACGCTGCTGCTCAGCGATGGCGCGGTCTCGACCGACGAGGACGAGGCCGAAGAGGCTGCTGCTGCCCTCGCCGCGGTGGATGCGGAGTTTGGCCGCACCACCGATCCGGTGCGGATGTACATGCGCGAGATGGGCACGGTCGAGTTGCTTACCCGGGAGGGTGAGATCGAGCTGGCCAAGCGCATCGAGGATGGCCTCGACCAGGTGCTGCGGGCCCTGTCCGGCTATCCGGAGTCTTCCCGAACCATCGTTGCCCTGCATCACGGCATCCAGAACAGCGAACTGCGGTTAGCCGAGGTCGTCGCCGGTTTTCGCGATATCAGCGAGCTGGTCGAAAACGTCCCCGAGGTCGTGGCCGAACAACAGGCCGAAATTGAAGCCGCCGCCCGCGAAGCCGAAGCGAACGCGGTCGAGGGCGAAGAAGAGGAAGCCGCCAGCACCGGCGATGCCGGACCGGATCCGGAACGCGCCGCCGCCATTTTCGACCGCATTGAGGTGCTCCACTACCAGATGGTGGAGGTGCTCGAGGACAAGGGCCCGGACGCCAAGGCGCTGGGGCCGATCCGTGAAGAGATGACCGGCCTGTTTCTGGCGATCAAGTTCGTGCCCAAGGTCATCGAAGGCCTGGCCGGCAACCTGCGCAAGGCCGTCGAAGGCGTCCGCGCCGCCGAGCGCGAGGTCATGCGGGTCGCCACCAAGCAGGGGGGCATGCCGCGCAAGGCCTTCATCCAGTCCTTCCCGGGCCACGAGACCGACACGGGCTGGGTGGATCAGGTCATCCAATCCGGCGAGTCCTACAGCGACAAGCTTGCCGAGCACCGTCAGGCGCTGCTGGATGAACAGGCCGAGCTCATCCGTATTCGCGAGCTCACCGGCCTGCCCCCGGCCGAGATCAAAGAGATCAACCGCCGCATGTCCATCGGCGAGGCCAAGGCGCGGCGCGCCAAAAAGGAAATGGTCGAGGCCAACCTGCGCCTGGTCATCTCCATCGCCAAGAAGTACACCAACCGCGGCCTGCAGTTCCTGGACCTGATCCAGGAGGGCAACATCGGCTTGATGAAGGCGGTGGACAAGTTCGAATACCGCCGTGGCTACAAGTTCTCGACCTACGCGACCTGGTGGATCCGGCAGGCGATCACCCGCTCCATTGCCGATCAGGCGCGGACCATCCGCATCCCGGTCCACATGATCGAGACCATCAACAAACTCAACCGCGTCTCTCGCCAGATGCTCCAGGAGATGGGCCGCGAGCCCCACCCCGAAGAGCTTGCCGAGCGGATGGAAATGCCCGAGGACAAGGTCCGCAAAGTCCTGAAGATCGCCAAAGAGCCGATCTCGATGGAAACCCCCATTGGCGACGACGAGGACTCGCATCTGGGTGATTTCATCGAGGACACCTCGGTGATGTCGCCGGTGGATTCGGCGACCCGCGAGGGGCTGCGCGAGTCGGTGCGCGAGGTCCTCTCGGGGCTCACACCACGCGAGGCCAAGGTCCTGCGCATGCGCTTTGGCATCGACATGAACACCGACCACACCCTCGAAGAGGTCGGCAAGCAGTTTGACGTCACCCGCGAGCGCATCCGCCAGATCGAGGCCAAGGCGCTGCGCAAGCTCCGCCACCCGACCCGCTCGGATGGGCTGCGCAGCTTCCTCGACGAGCAGTAGGCCCGCATCGCCCAGGGCGGTAACGGCGACACCCTGCACACTCGCCGGTATACTTCCGCCCGATCAGCGGGCCCATAGCTCAATGGTCAGAGCAGAGGACTCATAATCCTTTGGTTCCAGGTTCGAATCCTGGTGGGCCCACCACTTTCGATGCCTTGCGCGGCAAGATGCCACTAAAAGGAGATGCGCCCATGGCCCGTAGTGAGCAGGTGGCAGTGGTGACCGGCGCCAGTCAGGGCATCGGCCGGGGCGTNGCCGAAGCNCTGTTGGCCGATGGCCNTCGGGTNGCCCTCGTCGCCCGCCGCCGCGAGCCTCTCGAGGCCCTCGCGGCCACCCATCCGGATCAGGCGCTACCCATCGCCGCCGATGTATCGGACCCGCAGGCAGTTGACCGNATCTACGAGCAGGTAGCCAGTCAGTGGGGNCGTGTGGACGTGCTCTTTAACAACGCCGGCGCTTTCATGGCCTCGACCGAAACCGCCGATGTCAGCTATGAAGACTGGCGGCGGGTGCTTGGCGTCAATCTGGATGGGGCTTTTTTGATGGCGCGGGGCGCTTTCCGNATGATGCGCGGGCAGGACCCGGCCGGCGGTCGCATCATCAACAACGGCTCGATCTCTGCCCATGCCCCACGGGTCAACTCCGTTGCCTATACCACCTCGAAACACGCGATCACTGGATTGACCAAGTCCATCACCTTGGACGGTCGGGCCCATGACATCGCCTGCAGCCAGATCGACATCGGCAATGCCGAAACCCCCATGACCGAGCCCATGAAGGCCGGCATCCCGCAGCCGGATGGCAGCGTGATGCGCGAACCGGTCATCGATGTCGCGCATGTAGCCGATGCGGTGCGCTACATCATCGACCTGCCGCTCGAGGCCAATGTGCAGTTCATGACCGTGATGGCGACGAAAATGCCTTATCTGGGGCGAGGATAAAAAGCCGTCAGCCGATCAGGAACACGAAGTNGAACAACTTGTCCGACGGCAACGTTCTTGCAAGAGGCAATCATCATGAAATNGGGTCGGCTGACAATNCTCCTAATCGCTATCACGCTTCTAAGCGCCTGCGCCACCACCGGCTCGGCCCCCGACGGCAACTTCCCCGCGGGCGGTGGGAGTGGCGGATATTTCGCGCCCCGATAGCGTCATGTCTTAGGAACATCAGACATCTGCGCAAGCAGATCTGTTGTTCCGTGCCCGTGGGGATGAGGTGCCGTATCACGGCTAATGTACAGTTCATGACCGTGATGGCGACAAAAATGCCTTATCTGGGGCGGGGCTGAAACCGTCTGACCATCTCCTGACGAATAGCCACGGCCGGCTGATCCCCAAGGGCGACGTCATCACTGCTCAGCACGGCCCCGGCCGGGACATCCCGGGTCACTTCGATCCCATGAGCCAGGCCAATGGGCAGAGCGCTTTGCGCGGCACTCTGCGTGGCACTCAGCAGTTTACCCCAGACGGTGTAACCGCCTTCGCCATCGAGCATCTCGCCAGCCCGTAATGGGCGCTTCGCCACTGCGGCGACATCGCCAATCCAACCCCGGGTCTGGCCCGTCGGCTCGCCTCGCAGGGCGGCGGAGAGCACGCTGATCCCCAGCTCCAGGCCAATCAGGTGAAAGGGCTTGTGCATGGCGGCGTACTGACCCGTGCTGTCGGTGGGCAGCCCATACTGCCGAAAGCAGGCGGCGGAATAGTCGTTGGGCGCTTTCAGGACCACGTAGACACCCCAGCGCAGGTCCCGATAGACCGGTCGGCCGTCGCGCTCGAGGCTGCTCACGACCTCGACCATGCCCGCTTGCTGCAGGCAGCCACCCACCGACTGCGGACGCAGCACATGGGCGAGGTCATCCACGCCACAGGGCGGGAACGCCAAGCCATCGACGGGCACGGCAAGCTCACAGGCATTGGCAATGGCCGCCATCTCGATTGCCGACTTAGTGCCATCCAGAAAACTGTTGAACATCTGCGGGTTCATGCCGGCCGCCGCCGCCTCATCGGCCGTCAGCCCGTAATGCGACCACACCTCATCCGGAGTGACCTGATGATAGGCGGGCAGGTATTTGGTGCCCTTGCCAGCGGCGACCACCTCGAACCCGGTGGCCCGGGCCCAATCGACGAGCTCCGAGGTCAGGGCAGGCTGATCGCCGTAGGCCATGGAGTAGACCACGCCCTTGGCCCGGGCACGTTCGGCGAGCAGGGGACCGGCAAGCACATCGGCTTCGACGTTGACCATCACGATGTGGCGGCCGGCCTCGATGGCGGCGAGGGCATGACGAATGCCGGCAGCCGGATGGCCCGTCGCCTCGATGACAACCTCGACATCATCGCGAGCACAAAGCGCTGCGCCATCCTCGACAAAGGCGATCTCGCCGATCTGCGACTCGCTCCAGTGCACCGCCCGGCAGGCGGCTCGGGCCCGGTCGGGGTCGAGATCGGCAATGGCGCTGACCTCCAGGCCCGGCGTTGTGGGGACCTGGCTTAGAAACATCGAGCCGAACTTGCCCGCCCCGATCAGGCCGGCCTTGACGGGGCGGCCCGCATCCAGGCGCTCGCGCAGCAGTCGATTGAGATTCATGGGGCGATGCTCTTTTGTCGGTTTTCAGGGGCTCGAGGCATTCACTGCCTCGATGGCGGATCGCGCGATTGTATCCCGATCCACGCCAAAGCACCGGCGCAGGGCCTCCCGCTGGTCGGAACGACCAAAGTCATCCGTGCCCAGCAGCGTGACGGGTGCCCGAATGAACGGCGCGATCCGGGCCGGCCAGGCCCTGACGTAATCACTTGCCATGATCACGGGCACCTCTCCATCCAGACAAGCGCTGACATGGGCCGCACCGGTCCGCTCCAGTTCGCTGTAACTGGTTGCACTCCACACCTCGGCGGTGATGCCCTCGGCGGCAAGCTGATCGGCGGCGGCCACGACCTCGTTGAGGATGGCACCAGAACCTACCAGCCGGACCGCCGGCCCGTCCCCCGAGTCGGCCGCCGGGCGATAGCAGTAGAGCCCGGAGAGGATATCCGCCTGGCTGACATGCGCGGGCCAGGCCGGCTGGGTATAGGCCTCGTTCATGACGGTGATGTAGTAGAAGACATCCCGCTGATGCTCCAGCATCTCGCGCATCCCATGATCCATGATTGCCGCCAGTTCAAAGGCAAAGGCCGGGTCCCAGCTGCGGCAATTGGGGATGGTCGCCATGAAGACATGACTGCTGCCATCCTGATGCTGCAATCCCTCGCCGTTCAATGTGGTCCGCCCGGCGGTTGCGCCCAGCAAAAACCCCCGGGTGCGCTGCTCGGCGGCGGCCCACATCAAATCGCCTACCCGCTGGAAGCCGAACATGGAGTAGTAGATGTACATCGGCAGCATGGCCGTGCCATGGGTGCTGTAGGCGGTGCCGGCGGCAATCCATGAGGCCAGCGCCCCCGCCTCCGAGATCCCCTCTTCGAGCAGCTGGCCCTGTTCATGCTCGCGGTAAACCAGCATCGAGTCGGCGTCCTGGGGTTGGTAGCGCTGCCCGTGGGGCGAGTAGATGCCGATCTGCCGAAAGAGATTGGTGATGCCGAAGGTGCGCGCTTCATCCGCCACGATGGGCACGATACGCGGGCCGAGCGTCTTGTCCCGCAGCAGGCCGCTCAGCATCCGGCCCCAGGCCATGGTGGTGGAGATTGGCCGAGGGGTCTGTTCCATCGCGAAACCGGCATAGCGATCCAGCGGCGGCACCGGGATGACGTCCGCCGTTTGCTGGCGCTGCGGCAGGTATCCACCCAGCGCCTCGCGCTGCTGATGCAGGTATTGCATCTCGGGGCTGTCCGCCGGTGGTCGGTAGAACGACAGACTGGTCACGGCCTCATCTTCCAGCGGCAGCTGGAAGCGATCACGAAAGGCAAGCAGCGCGTCCTCGTCCAGCTTTTTCTGCTGATGGCTGGTCATGGTGCCCTGACCCCAATGGCCCATGCCGTAGCCCTTTTTCGTCTTGGCCAGGATCACGGTGGGTCGGCCATTGGCCTGCGTGGCCTGCTGATACGCCGCACTGATTTTGACAATGTCGTGTCCACCCCGGCGGAGTCGGTCGATCTGCTCGTCGGTCAGGTGCGCCACCAACGATTGCAGTCGGGGATCACGCGAGAAGAAGTGCTCGCGATTGAACTGCCCGTCGGTGGCGGCAAGGGTCTGGAAGTCGCCATCGAGGGTCTTCTGGAAGTATTCCGCGAGTACGCCCTCGGTATCGCGGGCAAATAGATCATCCCAATCCGAGCCCCACAACACCTTGATGACATTCCACCCGGCGCCGCGGTAGAGCGCCTCGAGCTCCTGGATGATCTGACCGTTGCCTCGAACCGGGCCATCCAGGCGCTGAAGATTGCAGTTGATGACGAACACCAGGTTATCGAGCCCCTCGCGCGCGGCCAGACCCAGGGCGCCGATGCTCTCGGGCTCGTCCATCTCGCCGTCGCCGAAAATGCCCCAGACCCGGCGATTGCCGGGTTCGATCAGGCCCCGGGCGCCGAGATAGCGCATAAAGCGCGCCTGATACACCGCCTGGAGCGGGCCCAGGCCCATCGAGCCCGTCGGAAACTGCCAGAAGTCCGGCATCAGCCAGGGATGCGGGTAAGAGGACAGACCCTCGCCGTCGCCCTCACGTCGGTAGTGGGCAAGCTGTGACTCATCCAGCCGGCCCTCGAGATAGGCCCGGGCGTAGACACCGGGCGCGGAGTGCGGCTGCAGGAACACCAGATCACCCGGGCCGTCATCCACCCGGGCGCGAAAGTAATGATTAAAGCCCACCTCAAAAAGATCAGCGGCCGAGGCATAGCTTGCGATATGCCCACCGAGACTCGCATCCGCCCGGTTGGCTCGCACGACCATGGCCAGCGCATTCCAGCGAATGATCGCTGAAAGCCGCTCCTCCAGCGTGACATCCCCGGGGAAGGTCGGCTCATCCTCGGGGCGGATCGTGTTGCGATAGGGCGTTGAAAGCGGCAGATCCATTGCCACGCCCGATGCCCGGGCGGCATCCACCAACCGGCGGATGAGGAACTGCCCCCGCGCCGCGCCCCCGGTTGCAAGGGCCGAATCGAGGGCCGCCAGCCAGTCGTGGGTCTCGTCCGGATCGGTGTCGAGATGGGTGCTTTGGCGATTCATGGCTCAAAGCCTACGGGAGCCGAGCCGGCAGATGGCAATATTTTCAGTTACCTCAATTCATCCAAACTGCGCTATTCTGCGGTTTCATTCAGTTTTTAAGGCAATATATGCCGCGACAAGGTCTTGATCGCACCGATCTGCGGATCCTCGAGGCATTGCAGGACAACGCCCGGCTGACCAATGTCGAGCTGGCCGAGCGCGTCAACCTGACCCCCTCGCCATGCCTGGCCCGCGTCCGGGCGCTCGAGGCTGCGGGCATCATCACCCGATACACCGCCGAGATCGCCCCCGAAAAGCTCGGACTGAACGTCAATGTGTTCATCCACGTCAGTCTGGATCGACAGGTTCGCAATGCGCTTGAAAATTTTGAGTCAGCCGTGCGCGCCATGCCCGAAGTCATGGAGTGCTATCTGATGACCGGCCAGTCGGATTACCTGCTGCGCGTGCTGGTTGCCGATGCCCAGGCCCTTGAACGCCTGATCGTGGATCAACTGGCCAAGATAGAGGGGGTGGCCAACATTCAGTCGAGCCTGGCGCTCAAAGTGGTCAAGTCGCACTCGCGACTGCCGGTTGCCCGCAAGGGCTGACTGTCACATATCTGTCATCCCATATATTCGTATAAGCAGATATACTGCCGCCTCCCAAAACAGGAAGCAGCGGTATGTCGCATTACAATGTCTTGTTTCTTTGCACCGGCAACTCGGCCCGCAGCATCCTGGCTGAGGCGTTGATCAACCACACGGGCGGGGGCCAGTTCACCGGCTACAGCGCGGGCAGCTTCCCGGCCGGGCAGGTCAATCCACTGGCGCTCGAGCTCCTCGAGCAGATGCGGATCCCGACCGAGGGGCTGC
>PR_CR_10_Liq_1_inCRDRAFT_1001601_pt1 | contig 12472 bp, 7 predicted proteins | sample PRCRCaboRojoPR_3_FD_10241 | JGI IMG/M metagenome (IMG submission 10241) | reverse complement strand
CCCCGCCACTGACCCTGACCGCCGCGGAGGCGGACCGGGCCCTGGACGTGCTCGGCCGGGCCATCGTCGCCGCACGTGCTGACCGGACGGAGACCGCATGACCGTGCGCTCGCTGATCTCGACCGCCGACCTGTCCGGCGCGGACATCGTCGCCCTGCTCGATGACGCCGCGACGCTGCGCGCGCAGCGGCCCGCCCTCACGTCCGGTGGCCCCGCACCGACGGTGCTCGCCGGTCGTACGGTTGCGCTCATCTTCGAGAAGCCGTCCACGCGCACGCGCGTGTCGTTCGAGGTGGGCGTGGCGGAGCTCGGTGGGCGTCCGCTCCCGCTGTCCTCCGCCGACCTCCAGCTCGGTCGTGGCGAGACCGTCGCCGACACCGGGGCGGTCCTCGGCCGCTACGTCCAGGGCCTGGTCGTGCGCACGTTCGCGCAGGCGCGTCTCGAGGAGCTCGCCAGCGCCTCCGGCGTGCCGGTGATCAACGCGCTCACCGACGAGGAGCACCCCTGCCAGGCGCTCGCCGACCTGCTGACCGTCCGCGACGCGTTCGGCACCTTCGCCGGCCGGACCCTCACCTACGTCGGTGACGGCAACAACGTCGCCCACTCGCTGCTCCTCGCCGGGGCGGCGGTCGGGCTCGGCGTCCGCATCGCCCACCCGGACGGCTACGCACCCGACGCCGCGGTCGTCGCCCGGGCCCGGGCGCTCGCCGAGGCGCACGGCTCGGAGGTCACCGTGACGACGGACGCGGCGGCGGCGGCCGAGGGGACCCACGTCCTCTACACCGACGTGTGGGCGTCGATGGGGCAGGAGGCGGAGCAGGCCGCACGCGCCGCCGTGTTCGCGCCGTACACGCTCGACGGTGCGCTGGTCGCGCGCGCGGCCGACGACGCGATCGTCCTCCACTGTCTGCCGGCGCACCGTGGCGAGGAGATCGCCGCGGACGTGCTCGACGGACCACGGTCGCGGGTGTTCGACCAGGCCGAGAACCGCCTGCACGCCCAGAAGGCGGTCCTCGCCATGCTCGTCGGCGGCTCCCAGCCCGGTGCCATCGCCGCCGCGGAGGGCGGAGGATGAGCCAGCGGGCCGCACGCCTCCGTGTGCTCCGGCGCCTGCTCGCCGAGCGCGAGCTGCGCACGCACGCCGAGGTGCGCGCGGCCCTCGCCGAGGCCGGTCACGAGGCGCACGCGGCGACGGTCGGCCGTGACCTCGAGGAGCTCGGGGCGCGGCGTCGGCGCGGCGCGGACGGGCAGCTCGCCTACCGCGTGGGCGAGCAGCCCCTCGTCCCGACGGCGCCGCCCGACGTGCTCGACGACGTCCTGCATCGCTTCGTCCTGCAGGTCGACGTGTCCGGCAACCTGATCGTGCTGCGCACCCCACCGGCCTGCGCGTCGCCGGTCGCCTCCGCGCTCGACACCTCCGGTGGCCCGGCCGTGCTGGGCACCGTCGGCGGCGACGACACCGTCCTCGCCGTCGTCGCACCGGGCCACGACCCGGCCGCCGTCGCCGACGCACTGCGCCACCGCTCGCTCGGCGCCACCGCGGACGACGTGCGACCCTCCGACCTCCCACCGTCCACCACCCCCGACAGGAGCACCCGATGAGCAAGCCCACCGTCGTCCTCGCCTACTCCGGCGGGCTGGACACGTCCGTCGCGATCCGCTGGCTGCAGGAGCACCGCGACGTCGACGTGATCGCGCTCGCCATCGACGTCGGGCAGGGCGTCGACGACCTCGACGAGATCCGGCAGCGTGGCCTCGACTGCGGCGCCGTCGAGTCGCTCGTCGTCGACGCGCGGGAGGAGTTCGCCGCGGAGTTCCTCGCGCCGGCCCTGCGGGCCAACGCCCTCTACATGGGCAAGTACCCGCTCGTCTCGGCACTCAGCCGACCGCTGATCGTGAAGCACCTCGTCCGGGTCGCCCGCGAGCGCGGCGCGGCGGGTGTCGCGCACGGCTGCACGGGNAAGGGCAACGACCAGGTCCGCTTCGAGGTCGGGACGATGACGCTGGCGCCGGAGCTGGACACGCTGGCCCCGATCCGGGACTGGGGGCTGACGCGCGACGCCGCGATCGACTGGGCGAACGCGCGGGACATCCCGATCCCGATCAAGAAGAAGTCCTCGCCGTACTCGATCGATGAGAACTCCTGGGGGCGGACCGCCGAGTGCGGGATCCTGGAGGACCCGTGGGCCGCACCGCCAGAGGACGTGTACGAGCGCACCGTCTCCATCGACGAGGCGCCGGCGGACGCGGAGGAGCTCGTCCTCCGNTTCGTCGCCGGCCTGCCGGTCGCGCTCGACGGCCGGGAGCTGCCCCTGCACGAGCTCGTCGACGAGGTCGACCGGCGTGCGGGTGCGCACGGCGTCGGCCGGCTGGACATGATCGAGGACCGGCTCGTCGGCATCAAGAGCCGCGAGATCTACGAGGTGCCCGGGGCGCTCACGCTCATCACCGCGCACCGTGACCTCGAGGACCTGACGCTGGAGAAGGAGCTGGCGGAGTTCAAGCGCCTGATCGAGGGCCGCTACGCCCAGCTCGTCTACAACGGTCAGTGGTTCGGTCCGCTCAAGCAGGCCTTCGACCGCTTCATCGAGGAGTCGAACCGGGCGGTCAACGGTGAGGTGCGCGTCCGCCTCCACAAGGGCAGCGCGTTCGTCGTCGGCCGGCGCAGCGACGACTCGGCGCTGTACGACCTCGACCTCGCGACCTACGACGAGGGCGACCTGTTCGACCAGTCGCTCGCCGAGGGCTTCGTGAAGCTGTGGGGGCTGCCGCTGCGGACCTGGGCGGCGACGACGCAGCGGCGGGGGGAGACGCTGTGAGCACGGATGCCGGGCGGCTGTGGGGTGCGCGCATCTCCGAGGGGCCCGCGGCGGCGGCGTGGGCGCTGGGCGTCTCCACGCACTTCGACGTCCGCCTGTGGCGTGAGGACCTCGCCGGGTCGCGGGCACATGCCGCGGAGCTCGAGCGCATCGGGGTGCTCGACGCCGACGAGCGTGCGGCGATCGAGGCGGCGCTCGAGCGCTGCGCCGCACTGTTCGCCGACGGTGCGTTCCCGCTCGAGCCGGGGGACGAGGATCTGCACGGCGCGATCGAGCGCTGGCTGATCGACGAGCTCGGGGACGTCGGGGGCAAGCTGCGTGCGGGGCGGTCGCGCAACGACCAGATCGTGAGCGACCTGCGCCTGTGGACGCTCGGTGCGATCGACCGGCTCGTCGCCGCCGTGGTGGACCTCCAGGAGGCGCTGCTCGAGCGTGCCGAGGAGCATCGCGACACGGTCGCGCCGTCCTACACGCACCTGCAGCGGGCGCAGCCCGTCCTGCTGGCCCAGCCGCTGCTCGCGTTCGTCTGGATGCTGCAGCGGGACGCCGAGCGGCTGCGCGACGCGCGTCGTCGGGTCGACGTGTCGGTGCTCGGCAACGGGGCGGTCGCCGGGCAGACGCTGGGCATCGACCCGGAGCGGTCGGCGACGGCGCTCGGGTTCTCCGCGGTCGCCGAGAACAGCATCGACGCGACGGCGTCGCGTGACGTCGTGCTCGAGGTCGCGTCGGCCGCGGCGATCCTCGCGACGACGCTCTCCCGGCTGGGGGAGGAGCTGGTGCTGTGGAGCACGAGCGAGTTCGGGTTCGTCCGCCTCGGCGACGCCTACACGACCGGCTCGTCGATGATGCCGCAGAAGCGCAACCCGGACGTGGCGGAGCTGGCGCGCGGGAAGGCGGGCCGCGTCGTCGGCGCGCTGACCGGACTGCTGGTGCTCGTCAAGGGGCTGCCGCTCGCCTACGACCGTGACCTGCAGGAGGACAAGGAGCCGCTGTTCGACGCCGTCGACACGCTGCTGCTCACCCTCCCGGCGCTGTCGGGCGCGGTGCGGTCGGCCACGTTCGACGTCGAGCGTCTGACCGCGGCGGCCGGGGACGACTTCGCCCTCGCCACCGACGTCGCCGAGGCGCTCGTGCTCGAGGGGGTGCCGTTCCGCACCGCCCATGAGCTCGTCGGCGCACTCGTCGCCGAGGCGGAGGCGGCCGGCCACGGGCTGCGCGAGCTTCCGACGCAGCGCATCGCTGCGGCGCACCCGTCGCTGCCGGGGCGGTGGCAGGAGCTGCTGGACCCGCGTGCCGCCATCGGGCGACGCCGTGGGCGGGGCGGTACCGCACCCGAGGCGATCGCGCAGCAGTTGACCCGTGCACACGCGGCGGTCGCTACACTCCGCTGACCGGGCGAGCCCGGCGTTCCCTCCGCCGATTTGACGGTCGGTCAGGGGCCGCCTACGCTTCCCGGACCGCTCGCGGTACCTGGCCCGAGGCCAGCCGGCCTCACGGTCGCGTCCGAGACCCAGCGGTTGTGGCCGATGCGTCCGCGCTGAAGGCTCGAAGCGGCAGCATCGGAAGCCGTCCGTCCGCGGGCGGAACCCGGTGGTGCGGCGCACGCACCTTGAGAACTGCACAGAGTGCCAAAAGCCAGTGACGTGGCGTGTCCTCGGACACGTCGCGGCACGACCCCGTCGATCGTCCCGCACCTCGGTGCGGACGGTCTGCGAGTAGTGCAAACGAACTCCGTCATCACGACGGGGGATCGGGCCGATCGAGCCGATCGGTCCGTTCTCCGCTGAGGACGGCGTCACCCTCGGGTGGCGACATCTTTCAACGGAGAGTTTGATCCTGGCTCAGGACGAACGCTGGCGGCGGGTCTAACACATGCAAGTCGAGGGACGAACCGAGTGCTTGCACTCGGGGAAACCGGCGAACGGGTGAGTAACACGTGAGGAACCTGCCCTGTACACCGGGATAACCGCGGGAAACCGTGGCTAATACCGGATGCACCACCGTGATCGCATGGTCGTGGTGGGAAAGCTCAGGCGGTACAGGAGGGCCTCGCGGCGTATCAGCTTGTTGGTGAGGTAACGGCTCACCAAGGCGACGACGCGTAGCTGGAGTGAGAGCTCGAACAGCCACACTGGGACTGAGACACGGCCCAGACTCCTACGGGAGGCAGCAGTGGAGAATCTTGCGCAATGGGCGAAAGCCTGACGCAGCCACGCCGCGTGCGGGAAGAAGGCCTTCGGGTCGTAAACCGCTTTCAGGAGGGAAGAAGCGAAAGTGACGGTACCTCCAGAAGAAGGTCCGGCTAACTACGTGCCAGCAGCCGCGGTAATACGTAGGGACCGAGCGTTGTCCGGAATCATTGGGCGTAAAGCGCATGTAGGCGGCCATGTGAGTCGGTTGTGAAATCCCGAGGCTCAACTTCGGAACTGCAGCCGATACTGCATGGCTTGAGGAAGGTAGAGGAGAGTGGAATTCCCGGTGTAGCGGTGGAATGCGCAGATATCGGGAGGAACACCTATGGCGAAGGCAGCTCTCTGGGCCTCTCCTGACGCTGAGATGCGAAAGCGTGGGTAGCGAACAGGATTAGATACCCTGGTAGTCCACGCCGTAAACGATGGGTGCTAGATGTGGGGGCCAGTTCACGGCTTCCGTGTCGAAGCTAACGCGTTAAGCACCCCGCCTGGGGACTACGGCCGCAAGGCTAAAACTCAAAGGAATTGACGGGGGCCCGCACAAGCGGCGGAGCATGTGGCTTAATTCGAAGCAACGCGAAGAACCTTACCTGGGCTTGACATATCGCTTACATCCCTAGAGATAGGGTGGGTTCGTCCGTGCGATACAGGTGGTGCATGGCTGTCGTCAGCTCGTGTCGTGAGATGTTGGGTTAAGTCCCGCAACGAGCGCAACCCCTGTCCTATGTTGCCAGCGAGTCATGTCGGGGACTCATAGGAGACTGCCGGTGTCAAACCGGAGGAAGGTGGGGATGACGTCAAGTCATCATGCCCCTTACGTCCAGGGCTGCACACATGCTACAATGGCCGGTACAAAGGGCTGCGATCCCGCGAGGGGGAGCGAATCCCAGAAAACCGGTCTCAGTTCGGATTGCAGTCTGCAACTCGACTGCATGAAGCCGGAGTCGCTAGTAATCGCAGATCAGCAACGCTGCGGTGAATACGTTCCCGGGCCTTGTACACACCGCCCGTCACGTCATGAAAGTCGGTAACACCCGAAGTCAGTGGCCCAACCCGCAAGGGAGGGAGCTGCCGAAGGTGGGATCGGCGATTGGGACGAAGTCGTAACAAGGTAGCCGTACCGGAAGGTGCGGCTGGATCACCTCCTTTCTGGAGCTCGCTGACCACCGAAGGGTCATCCTGACCCGGAACGTGGCCGAGAACCTGTGAACCACTGGCTACTCATCTGCGAGGTCCGCGTGGGTCCTCGGTCGGCAGCCTTCCGTGCTCGCACGGTCAAGGCACACCGACCCTCGACCTCCCGCTCGACGATGGGCACTCTGTGCAGCTCTGAGGGCGCGTCGCGCCTTCGGATCCTCTCCCGGACCTCGGAACGGCCGCCCCCTCGGGGACGGTGCGCCGGACCGGCAGGAGGACCCGTTCCTTGAGAACTCCATAGCGAGCGCGAGCATCTTGTACGGCAAGTAACAAAGAGCACACGGTGGATGCCTTGGCACCATGAGCCGATGAAGGACGTGGGAGACTGCGATAAGCCCTGGGGAGGAGTCAACCATCCATTGATCCAGGGATCTCCGAATGGGGAAACCCGGCTGGGGTCATGCCCAGTCAGGCCCATCTGAACACATAGGGTGGGTACAGGGAACCCGGGGAACTGAAACATCTCAGTACCCGGAGGAAGAGAAAGCAACCGCGATTCCCCGAGTAGTGGTGAGCGAAAGGGGATCGAGCCTAAACCGCGTACGTGTCAAGCCGGCAGGCGTTGCGTACCCGGGGTCGTGGGACCATCCAGGTGGGGCTGCCGCTCCATCAGGGAGTTACCAATCGCGCGGACAGCAGAACGGGGTGGAAAACCCGGCCAGAGACGGTAAGAGCCCGGTATGTGAAGTTCCGTGCGACTCCCGGATGTCATCCCGAGTAGGACGGGGCCCGAGAAATCCCGTTCGAATCTGCGAGGACCACCTCGTAAGGCTGAATACTCCATGGTGACCGATAGCGGACCAGTACCGTGAGGGAACGGTGAAAAGAACCCCGGGAGGGGAGTGAAACAGAACCTGAAACCGTGTGCTTACGAACCGTCGGAGCTCATCCTTGTGGTGGGTGACGGCGTGCCTTTTGAAGAATGAGCCTACGAGTTAGCCGTCGCTGGCAAGGTTAAGTCGTTGTGACGAAGCCGAAGCGAAAGCGAGTCTGAACAGGGCGATTGAGTCGGCGGCGCTAGACCCGAAACCAAGTGATCTATCCATGGGCAGGGTGAAGCGGGGGTAAGACCTCGTGGAGGCCCGAACCGTTGTAGGTTGAAAACTGCTCGGATGACCTGTGGATAGGGGTGAAAGGCCAATCAAACTTGGTGATAGCTGGTTCTCCCCGAAATGCATTTAGGTGCAGCGTCGTGCGTTCGTTGTCGGGGGTAGAGCACTGTTTGGGCTAGGGGGCCAAAAAGCTTACCGAACTCAGGCAAACTCCGAATACCGACAACCCACAGCACGGCAGTGAGACCGCGGGGGATAATCTCCGTGCTCGAGAGGGAAACAACCCAGACCGCCAGCTAAGGCCCCTAAGTCATGGCTAAGTGGCAAAGGATGTGAGATCGCAGAGACAACCAGGAGGTTGGCTTAGAAGCAGCCACCCTTGAAAGAGTGCGTAATAGCTCACTGGTCAAGTGATCTTGCGCCGATAATGTAACGGGGCTAAGCCATGCGCCGAAGCTGCGGATCCGACCCATCAACGCGAAAGCGGGGTCGGGTGGTAGGGGAGCGTCGATACGCGTGTGAAGCCGCGGGGTAACCCAGTGGTGGACGCGTGTCGAGTGAGAATGTAGGCATGAGTAGCGAAAGGGGAGGGAGGAACTCCCCCGCCGATTGACCAAGGGTTCCTGGGGAAGGTTCATCCGCCCAGGGTAAGTCGGGACCTAAGACGAGGCCGAGAGGCGTAGTCGATGGACAACTGGCTGATATTCCAGTACCACCCTCATCGCGTTCATACCGAACGCTGTGTGCTAACGGCATCTACGGGTGTCGGACCCCGCAGTCATTAGGTCACCGATGGCGTGACGGAGGAGGCTAGGTGATCCCGGGCGTTGGTTGTCCCGGGGTAAGTGTGTAGGGCGTGGGCCAGGGAAATCCGGACCACATGCAGCCTGAGACACGATGCCGAGACGTAGTCGAAGTCACCGATGCCATGCTTCCAAGAAAAGCGTCTAGGGAGTTATGAGGGTGCCCGTACCCCAAACCGACACAGGTGGTCAGGTAGAGAATACCGAGGCGATCGAGAGAACTCTGGTTAAGGAACTCGGCAAATTGGCTCCGTAACTTCGGGATAAGGAGCGCCACGGCTGGTGATGGGACNCGCTCCCTGAGCTGGCTGGGGCCGCAGAAACCAGGCCCGAGCGACTGTTTACCAAAAACACAGGAGCGTGCTAACACGAAAGTGGACGTATACGCTCTGACGCCTGCCCGGTGCTGGAACGTTAAGCGGAGGGGTCAGCCTTCGGGCGAAGCTCTGAAGCCAAGCGCCAGTAAACGGCGGCCGTAACTATAACGGTCCTAAGGTAGCGAAATTCCTTGTCGGGTAAGTTCCGACCTGCACGAATGGCGTAACGACTTGGGCACTGTCTCAACCAGAGACTCGGCGAAATTGCATTGCGAGTAAAGATGCTCGCTACGCGCAGCAGGACGGAAAGACCCCGGGACCTTTACTGCAGTTTGGTATTGAGGCTTGGTTCGTCATGTGCAGGATAGGTGGGAGACTTTGAAGCTGGCACGCCAGTGTCGGTGGAGTCGCCCTTGGAATACCACCCTTGACGTGTCGAGTCCCTAACCTCGGTCCGTGATCCGGATCAGGGACAGTGCCTGATGGGCAGTTTAACTGGGGCGGTTGCCTCCTAAACAGTAACGGAGGCGTCCAAAGGTTCCCTCAGACCGGTCGGTCATCGGTCGTCGAGTGCAAAGGCATAAGGGAGCTTGACTGCGAGAGAGACATCTCGAGCAGAGACGAAAGTCGGGCTTAGTGATCCGACGGTGGCACGTGGAAGCGCCGTCGCTCAACGGATAAAAGGTACCCCGGGGATAACAGGCTGATCTTCCCCAAGAGTCCATATCGACGGGAAGGTTTGGCACCTCGATGTCGGCTCATCGCATCCTGGGGCTGGAGCAGGTCCCAAGGGTCGGGCTGTTCGCCCGTTAAAGCGGTACGCGAGCTGGGTTCAGAACGTCGTGAGACAGTTCGGTCCCTATCCGCTGCGCGCGTCGGTGATTTGACAGGAGCTGCCCCTAGTACGAGAGGACCGGGGTGGACGTACCTCTGGTGTGCCGGTTGTCCTGCCAAGGGCACGGCCGGTTTGCTACGTACGGAAGGGATAAGCGCTGAAGGCATCTAAGCACGAAGCCCACCTGGAGATGAGATCACCCACTCCTTCGAGGAGGTAAGGGCCCCAGAAGACGACTGGGTCGATAGGCCGGAAGTGGAAGCGTGGCAACACGTGCAGCTGACCGGTACTAATAGCCCGAGGGCTTGCCGTTCGCGCTCGCGCTCGCTATGGAGTTCCCCGGACACGTGATGACACGTGTCCGGAGGGACTGACAACGGCCCTGCGGGGCCTGCAGATCCACCACGATTTCACGGTTTCCCGTGGTCATGGCGGAGGGGACACACCCGGTCACATTCCGAACCCGGAAGTTAAGCCCTCCAGCGCCGATGGTACTGCCGGGGCGACCCGGTGGGAGAGTAGGACGCCGCGGGATCATCTTCAGGAGAGGCCGCCCTTCGGGGCGGCCTCTCCGCATGTTCCGGCATACTGCGNCGCCNNCNCGGCACGCGGCCAGGGAAGGACCACGCGGTGAGCGAGCAACGTCGGACGCGGCGACGCCCGCCACAGGTCCCGCCGACCCCCCGCGAGCCGATCGGACGCGACCGCGCGGCACCCGGGGCGCCCGCACGTCGGGCGCCGGAGCGGGAACCGCGCCCGCAGCGGCCCGCGTTCCCCGACGACGCCACCATCGACCTGCCGCCGCGGGTGCGCAAGGACATCGACCGTCTCGTCGGGGACCGTGCCCGCGCCGACGACGTGAAGCTCGCCCTCACCGTCGGGACGCACGCGTCGGAGGACGACGACCACGCCACCGCCCGTGCGGCACTGGCCTGGGCGAAGCATCTCGCCCCCCGCTCGGCCGTCGTGCGCGAAGCGCTGGGCATCGCGCTGTACCGCGCCGGTGACCTGCGGGCCGCCCTGCCGGAGCTGCAGGCCTACCGGCGGCTCAGCGGCGCCGACGACCAGAACCACCTGCTCGCCGACTGCCTCCGCGCGACCGGTCGCGAGACGGACCGGGCCCTCACGCTCGCCCGCACGCTCGCCGAGGACCCGACCGCCGACGGCGACCGCAGGGCGGAGGCGGCGATCGTCGCGGCGGCGATCCACTGTGCCGAGGGGCGGGCCACGCGTGCCGAGGCGCTCCTGCGCCCGTTCCTCGACGGCCCCGAGGCGGCGACGACGTCCCCGGAGGCGACGGTGCGGCTGCTGTGGATGGCCGCGGACGCCGCGGAGACCGCCGACGCGCCCCAGCGGGCGGTCGACGCGCTCCGCCGGCTGCGCAGCATCGACCCCGAGTACCCCGACGTCGGGACGCGGCTCGACCGGCTGGCCGCCGGGGGCCACCGGTAGGCTCCGGCCGGTCGGGCGCGACGACGCCGGACCCGGAGGCGGGCATGGTCGGCGAGGCGGACGGGACGAGCGCTGCGGACGCGGCGAGCGCTGCGGACGCCGTGGAGGACGCGGACGATCTCGCCGCCCTCCGCGCCGAGCTGGACGCTGCCGACGCCCTCCCGCTCGAGGAGCGGCTCGCCCTCCTCGAACGTGCCGAGGCGACCCTCGCACGGGCCCTCGAGGGCCTCGATGGGCTCTGACGCGCCCCGACGCCGCGTCGACCGGGAGCTCGTCCGACGCGGCCTCGTCCCGTCGCGCGAGGAGGCCCAGCGCGTCATCGGCCTGCGTCGCGTCCAGGTGGACGGCGCGCCGGTCGGCAAGCCCTCCACGCTCGTGCGCACCGACCAGCAGCTGCTCGTCGGCGGGCCACCACCACGGTTCGTCTCCCGTGGCGGCGAGAAGCTCCAGGCCGCCCTGGACACGTTCGCCCCACCCGTCGCCGGCACCCGCGTGCTCGACGCCGGCAGCTCCACCGGAGGGTTCACCGACTGCCTGCTGCAGGCCGGCGCGTCGAGCGTCGTCGGGGTCGACGTCGGCTACGGGCAGCTCGCCGACCGGCTCCGCAGGGACCCGCGGGTCGAGCTGCACGAGCGGACGCACGTGCGTGACGTCGACGCGGCGCTGCTCGGCGGTCCCGTCGACGCGCTCGTCGCGGACCTCTCCTTCATCTCCCTGACCGGCGTGCTGCCGCACCTGCTGCCGCTCGTACGGCCCGACGGCTGGGCCATCGTGCTCGTCAAACCGCAGTTCGAGGTCGGCCGCCGCCGCGTCGGCCGTGGTGGCGTGGTCCGCGACCCCGCGGCCCGTCACGACGCGCTCACCGCGGTCGCCGAGGCCGCGCGGCGCAGCGGCTGGCCGCTCGCCGGCGTGTGCCCGTCCCCGCTGCGCGGCGCGGCGGGCAACGTCGAGTACCTCGCGCACCTCAGCCCGTCGGCCGACCCGGCGCGCGCACCCGCCCTGCTCGCGGCCCTGCCGTCACCCGACGACGTCGCACCGGACGATGGGGTACCGGCCACCGAGGAACCCGCCGAGGTCGACGCATGAGCGTCGCGCTGGTCGCCCATCTCGCCCGACCCGGTGCCGTCGACCTCGTCCGCCGGACCGTCGCACGGCTCCGGGCGGCGGGGCAGGACGTCACCCTGCACATCCCCGAGGGCGTCGGCTCCGACGACGCGCCCGCCGACCTCGCCCCGCTCGTCGCACCGTCCGACGCGCCACGCCCGGCCGCCGACGTCGTCCTGTCCTTCGGCGGTGACGGCACGTTCCTGCGGGCCGCGCGCCTGGCCCGCGCCGTCGACGCACCCATCCTCGGCGTCAACGTCGGCCGGATCGGCTTCCTCGCCGAGGTCGACCCCGACGGGCTCGACGAGGCCCTCGACGCCCTGCTCGGCGGCACCTTCCGGACCGAGGAACGCTCGACGCTGGAGGTCACGGTCACCGACGGCGACGGGCAGGAGGTCGCCCGCGGCTGGGCCCTCAACGACGTCGCCGTGGAGAAGGCCGCACGGGAGCGGCTCGTCCGCCTCGAGGTCGCCATCGGCACCACCCCGTTCGCGAACGTCGCCGCCGACGCGGTGATCGTGGCCACCTCGACGGGGTCGACCGCCTACGCGCTCTCGGCCGGCGGACCGATCGTCAACCCGACGCTCGATGCGATGCTCATCGCGCCCGTCGCCCCCCACTCCCTGTTCGACCGGACCGTCGTCACCGACCTGCGGGACACGGTGACGGTGCGCGTCGCGGACGACCAGGACGGCGCCGTC